>Ga0068714_10002656_pt1 | contig 22591 bp, 25 predicted proteins | sample MTBNYHSulfiMetaG_FD_62988 | JGI IMG/M metagenome (GOLD analysis project Ga0068714, IMG submission 62988) | Enrichment culture microbial communities from rom New York Harbor, USA that are MTBE-degrading - MTBE-NYH (New York Harbor Sulfidogenic)... | ecosystem: Environmental > Aquatic > Marine >... | reverse complement strand
CGAGGCGCCCCACCAACGACATTATGTCGGGGGAGGCCACCGCCACGTCAAAATCCAACCACCCGCCCTGGATCTTGGCCACGATGTCCTCGGCACCGACGAAATCCGCGCCAGCCCCCTCGGCTTCCTTTGCCTTGTCCCCCTTCGCAAAGACCAGAACGCGACGGCTCTTGCCCGTTCCGTGGGGCAAAACCACAGCACCCCTGACCATCTGGTCTGCATGCTTCACGTCGATTCCAAGTTTGACGGCGGCTTCGATGGTCTCGTCAAACCTTGCCTTGGCCGTATCCTTCACCAGCTGAAGCGCATCAGCCGGCTCATAGGCGCTCTCGGAGTTTACTTCTTTGCGCGCTTCCAGGTATCGCTTGCCGTGGGACATCCCGGTGTCCTCCTATCTCACGACTTCGATGCCCATGCTTCGGGCGGTGCCCTCGATCTGCCTCATCGCGGCCTCCAGGCTGGCGGCGTTGAGGTCCTGCATCTTCTGTTCGGCTATTTCCCGCAACTGCTCTTCGGTGACCTTCCCGACCTTGTTGCGGTTGGGCTCACCGGATGCCGTCTCGATCCCGGCGGCCTTCTTGAGCAGCACTGAGGCCGGCGGCGTCCTCAGGACAAAGCTGAAAGAACGGTCCTCATAGACGGAGATCTCAACGGGGACGATCGTCCCGGCCTGCTTTGCCGTGCGTTCGTTGTATTCCTTGCAGAAGGCCACAATGTTAATCATGTGCTGTCCCAGCGCGGGGCCAACGGGCGGCGCGGGAGTGGCCTTCCCCGCGGGAATCTGCAGCTTCACTTTGGCGATTAGCTTCTTGGACATCGGGGATCCTCCTACAGCTTCTCAACCTGGCTGAAATCAAGCTCAATCGGAGTCTCGCGGCCAAACATCGAGACAAACACGCGGAGTTTGCCCTTATCGGCGTATATCTCGCGAATCACTCCGACAAAACCCTCAAAGGGCCCGGCCACCACGCGGACACTCTCGCCGAGCGAGAAAGCTACTTTCGGACGCGGCTCGTCCACGCCCATCTGGCGCAGAATCGACCGCACCTCCGCGGGTTGCAGGGGAATTGGCTTTGACCCCGAACCGACAAACCCCGTGACGCCCGGGGTGTTGCGCACGACGTACCAGGAATCGTCGCCCATTATCATCTCAACCAGCACGTAACCCGGGAACACCTTGCGTTTGGTTATCTTCCGCTTGCCGTCCTTGATTTCCATTTCCTCTTCCAGCGGCACGACCACGCGGAAGATCTTGTCCTCTTTCTCCATCGTCTCGATGCGCTTTTCGAGGTTTGCCTTGACCTTGTTCTCGTATCCGGAATAGGTATGCACGACGTACCATAGCTTGCGCGGTGCGTCCTCACTACCGGCCTCGGGCACCTCAGTACCCATCCCGGCCACGTCGGCGGGAACCTCGGTTTCCACCGCAGTGTCTGCCTCCTTACCTGAACATGAGCCCGGCTATCTGGTCGAGCACGACGTCCGCAAGCCAGATAATCCCGGCGATAATGACGACGGACGCCAAGACCACGCCTGTGTAGACGACGGTCTGCTTTCGGCTGGGCCATATAACCTTGGAGAGCTCCGCCTTTACCTCGCGTAGGAACCGGCCGATCCTGCCCAAGGTCTTCCTCACCGGTTTCACCTCGTTCCGGATTATGCACGGATACATAAAAAAAGAAACACAACCGGCCGTTCGAAACTGGCAGGCCCGGAGGGATTCGAACCCCCAACCCGCGGTTTTGGAGACCGCCGCTCTACCAGTTGGAGCTACGGGCCTGCGCGCGAGCCCTGCTCAGAGACGTGCGCCCTTCCTTACCTCGTTTCCCGGTGAACCGTGTGCGTCCGGCAGAACTTGCAGTACTTCTTAAGCTCCACCCGGCCGGGATCGTTTTTCTTATTCTTCTGGCTCATATAGTTGCGCCGCTTGCACTCCGTGCAAGCAAGCGTAATCGTCTCGCGCACCGGACTGACCTCCCCCAGCAGCAAAGACCCCGTTTGGCACCTATTGACTCTAGCACAACGAATCAAGCAGTGTCAACAAAAACGGGCCCCCGCGGCACTCCCGGAGCAGACCGCGAAATCCCTGCTGAAACCGGGTCTGGAGAACAAAATGGAGCTCACAACCGGGATTGAACCGGTGACCTCGTCCTTACCAAGGACGCGCTCTACCGACTGAGCTATGTGAGCTCGGACTCGAACTGCTGACCGGCTATCTGCTCCATAAGCGGGCAATAGGCCCGCGCCGCAAGCTGGTTGCGGGGGTAGGATTTGAACCTACGACCTCCGGGTTATGAGCCCGACGAGCTACCTGACTGCTCTACCCCGCGATCACTACTGGTGGAGAGGGCTGGATTTGAACCAGCGAAGGCGTCCGCCAACAGATTTACAGTCTGCCCCCTTTAGCCACTTGGGTACCTCTCCACAAGAACAATCGAAAACGCGATCTGACGATGTGTCCAGAACCGCGTTCCCTAGTGTAACATGCACGGAGTTGAAAGTGAAGCTGGGCCAGAAGACGGTGTTGGCGCCAGAAGGCGGCGAAAGACGTTGTCAGAAGGGACTCTGGTTGATGAGATGCTTGTATCCGGTGAAAGGACCCGGTGCGGCTATCCAGAACCACTTCCCAACCATTCCGAGGGCAGGACATCCCATCATCCCAAGGTTGACCAGCGGTGCAAACGGGTTTATCCTGGCTGCCGCGGGGCCGGCAGCCAGCGCATATGAAGTGGCGAGAATATGGTCTTGCAGAAGGTCCAGGCGTGGCAACGACGATATGCGCTGGGAGATCAGCTTCTCGACGCCGGCCGAGATCAGACGCCAGTCATCGTCCGAAAGGCTCCGCGAGCGCAGTTCGGTGAGTTCAGCCATGGCCCCGCGCCACGCCTCGGTCCACCCATTGGCCGAGTGGTCTCTTGGAGAGCGCGACCAGCCGCTTCTGTTCACATTCAGGTGCACAAACGAGATCCCATTGCACCGGAATCTGCCGAAGAGCCGGAACCGCAACAAAGCTTCGGTTGCCAGCTCCACCGCCCCAGCGCGGTCCGGCCCACGGGAATCCGGGTAGAGGTTGTTCCAGAAAGCCTGCAGGGCGTCGCTGTGCGCACCCAGCGGCTTGCTTAGCTCGGCGGTCACGAGCACCCGCTTGGCTTCTATGACATCGTGCGCCCCGCCGATCAACGACTCGGGCGTCGCCGCACACTCTACCACGTGCAGCGAGAGACGATCCTCCGGCGGAAGCCAGGAGAGGGTGCCCAGAGGCGTCTTGCTGAGGATGAAGTGCCCGTCGAGCACACACCCCGGAGACCAATTCACACCCGGGTAACTGGGGTGAGAGAAGTCATCACGAAGGCATATGAACCCTGTCAGCGGACTGGAGGGACCGAGAACCGCAGGCTCGAACAGCCTGCTCAACACCTCTGTGCGTCGCTGGCGCACGATGAGCTGCGCATCATCGGCGGTCTCCGGGACTACCGCGGCCGCCTCATTGGCCATCCGCTTCACCCCGTGGCAAAGTACTTCCAAGTAGGGGCCTCTGACAGGGGCTGATCCCTGCCCAATCTGACCGAAACAGCTTTCTTAGGAAGACACTACCATCGGGATTCCCGGTTTGTCAACGGAAGTTACGGGTTATCGGGCAACGTTCGAAAAAGGTATGCAGATCTGTCTTGCAGGGGGCTCTTGGCTTGTCCCGGGACGTGCTGCACCCGTAGAATAAGCCGAGGGGGGAGGCCTTTGCCCCGCAAACCTGAGGAAGACCTTGAAGAGGTCCTTGTGCTGGCCCGGGAGTCGCTGAGGAGGCGGCTTGAGAGCTCCGACGAGGCGGACCGTAGCGGCTGGCGCCGGATGGCCCTGCATCAGCGGGTCGATTTCGCGCTGGATTGGCTTCAACGCTGGTCCAGGCACTTCAGCATGAGCCGCGTGGCGAGGCGGATGGGCGTTTCACGCCAGGCGATCAGCAAGATTCGTAAGGGAGAGGTCGTCCCAACCACGAAACTCCTGGTCCCGCTGGCCAACGAGTTGGGAGTCAGCTACCAGTTCCTAACCGAAGGGTTGGTCGACTACCCGCGGCATGACCAGTCTCAGGCTTTCTTCAGGGAGCTCCCGGTCGATATCGCTCACTGGCTTCTGCAGGAATCCCCGGGACGGCAGGACTACGTCCTCGCGGCGCTGGAACTCGCGCGGGCGGCCGAGTCCAGCAATATCGATCTACGTTTCTTTCAAAGACTGTTGCGCTTGTCTGATCCGTCTAGATCGTAATCGAGTTGTTGTCACCGCCACCAGGCGGCGGGCACGGCGGGTATGGAGGCCCGTCGGCGAGGAGAGTACCGGTGATAATCGAGTCGTTGTCACCGCCACCAGGCGGCGGGCACGGCGGGTATGGAGGCCCGTCGGCGAGCGCCAGGACCGGAGCACCGAGCAGGCAAACGAGCAGGAAGAAGATGGCTACCCTACGGAGTAACTTCACGCTTTTTCCCCTCCTTTCGCGCAATGTAGCTAAGCACCCTGAACGTCAGACCGTGCTCGGACTGCGCACCGCGCCTGCTGAAGACCCTTGAGGCCTCCGTCAGCAGCGCCGAGGCGGCGGAACACTCGCCACATCCGGCGAGGACCATCGCCAGTCCTCTATTCGTCCTCGCCAGCTCCAGGTCCACATTCCCGGTCCGGCCTTCTTCTACGAGCCGGCGGCGGGCTTCCAGTATGGCCTGTCGGGCATCGGCCGCCCCGAGGAACGCTTTCGCAGTACCGAGCTCAACCATCAGAGGAATCGACTCGGCCGCCCTACCATTCTTGTCGAGACTTTCCAGGCTATTGTGACCTGTGGCACGAAGTCCCTCCTCGGCCTCCCGGAGAGCGTCCTGGTGACGGCCAGCGAGGTTGTGAAGATAGGCGCGGATGCCGTAGGCGGCTACTTCAAGGCTAGGGTCCAGAGCGATCGCCCGATCGAATGCCTCTGACGCCCGCATGGGTAGTCCCAGGCACAACGCCGCCTGGGCCACCGCGAGCGCGGCCCAACCCCTTTCGCTGCTCCCTCCAGGAATCTTGTAGGCCTGTTCGCCTCGGGCTAACGATTCTTCATAGTCTCCAAGGGACCACAACGCGCGGGCGTAGGTGTACAAGGCCCTAACCCGCACCCACGGCGCCAACTGCTCGAACTCCGGCGACGAGATCGCCTCACGCAACGTCGCCGCGGCCTGCCACGGCCGGCCGTCGACGTCCTGGGCCCAGCCCAAGAGCACGAGGCTGCGGGCGACCTCCGCCCGCTCCCTGGCCTGTCTGAGGGAGAGCGTGGCAAGCCCGAGATGGTAGCACGCTTCCGCGATCTCCCCCTTGACGGCCAGATCCCGTCCCACGTCCCGGTGGTGAAGGGCTTCCGAAACAGACATCAGTTGCTGCAAGGCTAAAACCCCCCAAGGGGGTCGCCCCGGGGCGGCCCCCTCAAACCGCATGCTACTAGAACGATCAGGCAGTCAGGGTCAGGAACTCGTCCAGGTCCGAAAGAACCAGGTCAACCGCCCGCTGCCAGAAGTCCTTTGTCGTCAGATCGGCGTCGAGGTGCTTTGAGGCAAGGTCCTCAACCCGCATCCGGCCGGTGTCGCGGAGAAGGTCCACGTACCTGTCCTCAAAGCCGGGGCCTTCTTCGCGGGCCCTGGCGTATACACCGGCGCTGAAGAGGAAGCCGAACGTGTAGGGGAAGTTGTAGAACGGCGTTCCCGTGATGTAGAAATGCAGCTTGGACGCCCAGAAGTGCGGATGGTACAGGTTGAGCGCCCCGCCAAAGGCTTCTTTCTGGGCTTCCTCCATGAGTTCGCAGAGGCGCTTGACGCTGACGACTCCGCCGGCCCGCTCGCCGTAAAAGCGCGTCTCAAACAGGAAGCGGCAATGAATGTTCATCAGCAGGGCCGCCGCACGACGCAGCTTGTCTTCCACCAGTACGAGCCTTTCCTCTGCGTCTTTGGCGCTGCGCACGGCCGCGTCGGACACGACCATCTCCGCAAAGGTCGAGGCCGTCTCGGCGACGTTCATCGCGTACTGCTGGTTCATCGGCGAAAGCTCGTTCATGACGTGCTGGTGATAGGCATGGCCCAGTTCGTGGGCAACGGTTGCGGTGTTCCCGAGCGTTCCCGAGAAGGTCACGAAGATGCGCGATTGGCGGGCTTCCGGGAAACTTGTGCAGAAACCACCCATCCGCTTGCCGGGTCGATCCTCGGACTCGATCCAACGCTGTTCGAAAGCCCGTGTGGCCAGGCCGGCCATCCTAGGGCTGAACTGCCTAAACTGCTCAACGATGAAGCTCGCGGCCTGGTCGTAGGTTAGCTTTGAGCCCGACTTGCCCACGGGTGCGTCGACGTCCTGCCAGCCCAACTGGTCCAGGCCGAGGAGCTTGGCCTTTCGATTTAGATAGGTGACCAGACGACCTTTATTGTCGTTGATGGCGTCCCACATGGCCTGCAGGGTTTCCGCCGACATCCGGTTGATCTCGAGGGGCTCTCGGAGGACCGAATCCCATCCCCGGTGCCGGTACAGGTTGACCCGGTATCCGGCGATATGGTTGAGCGCAAGTGCGCAGAAGTCCGCCTCTTTGGCCCAGGCCTCCTCCCACCTTCGCATCAGTTCGCGCCTGACCGCCGCGTCAGGGTTGGACAGCCTGTTGGCGAGCTGCCCCGGCGAAACCTTGGTAGGCCGGCCGTCCTCCTCGATTTCAATGCTCATTCTTCCGGTGGTCACGTCGTAGAGATCTGACCAGCCGTGGTACCCGTCTACGGAGAGGTCGTTGACCAGGGTCTCCTGCTCAGGCGGGAGCATGTCCTTGGCCCGCCGGCGTCTCTCGGAGAGAACATACGACAGGTCCTGCAGTCTGGCAGACTCAACCAACGCCGCCCACCGGTCGTCGGGCACTTTGAGGAGCTGTTCATCCAGCCGCGTGAGAGCTGACGCCAGCCCGGCGCGGATCTGGGACACCCGTCCCCCCAGGATCCGGGCTTGTTTGTCGGCTACGTCCTGGGCCGTCAGGCATGAGATGAATGCTCCGGCGTGGCGGGCCTGCCTGATGGACTGCTGAACCGCATCAAGCAGCTCTCCCCAGTCGTCTGGTCCTTCGGGCGAAGCCCCGGCGGCCTTCTCGGCCAGGCCTGCGATTGCCGCAGTCAGGCGGTCCAGATAGCCTGAGAATTCGGCCGAGGCGCTTCCCCCCGGGAAGATGGTTTCAAGGTTCCACGTGCGTCCCAGGTTCTCGAGCATCTTCATCCTCCTTTTCGATTCCCGCCAGAAAAGGGCGGGATGTTTTTCCCAAACAGGAAAGGTTTATAGTGTGTAGTACTTCGGGATGGGGCGAGATTCCCTTTCGCCAGGGCCGGGCGCGAGGCCTTGCCCGGGGGGTTCAGATGATCTGTGAACTGACAGCAACCCACTATGATAGGGTCGAGGGCCTGTTCAAGCCGCTTGCCTTCATGCCCTTCTGCGCCGGTGTACTTGAGGGAAGCCACAGCGGTCGCGTGCTTGTCGATGACCTGAAGAAGCCGCGCACAGCGTTCATGCTTACCCGCGGCTGCTGGGGTTACCTTGCCGGGGCCCCCGACAGCCCAGGTTTCCTACAGGCTCTGCGTGAGGCGCTCTTTGCCGGGGACCTCTTGGGTAAAGAGGTCTGCGGCCTGTTCCTGAGCTGCCCACCCGCAGACTGGGACCAGCAGCTGGCAGTGTTGTGCGCTCCACGCGACCCCATTGAGTTCCCACGCCGTCACTATGTAGCCCGAAAGGGCGGGTACGACTGGCGGGCCTCCGTGCCCAGGGGCTATGTGATCCGCCGGATGGACCGATCGCTCCTCTATGGTGCTGGCAGAGAGGTGCCGGAAGACGTCAGAAAGATGCTCGAGGCCATAGACCAGGATGCGGACGCCTCGGAGAGACGATGTGGTTTCATCGCAACCTGTGAGGAAAGGGTCGCCGCCTACGCGATGATCGATTGTTTGGTCGGCGATGTCGGAGCGATAGGCCTTTTCACCCGCGAGGATCACCGGCGGCGGGGGTTGGCCACGGTCGTCTCGGCGGCGACTATCGAGGCCGGCCTCAAGAACGGGCTGTCGGGGGTCGTTTGGGATTGCTACGAGTACAACCTCGGCTCGATTCGCCTCGCAGAGAAACTAGGCCTGGTCCATGAGCGCAACCATACCATGTACTGCCTTCACCTGGACGAGGGCCGTCATTTGGCCTTGACGGCCTGGTATGATGCAGACCGGGGCAACTACGACAAGACCCTTCAGACATGCCGGCGCCTCCTGCAACGACTCACCGACGTGCCGGAGCTCGCCTACCTCGCGGCTGCGCGGGCCTGGGCCGCCATGGGAGCACCGGACAGGGCACTGGACAACCTGAACCTGGCGGCCGATGCTGGTTGGAGCTATGCGCCTGACCTGGAAAGCCCTGAATTCGGTCGTCTCCAAGGCTCCCGTGAGTGGCAGGCTTTGCTGGAGCGCGTGTGCCGCAACGGGGACTCAGGTACCGTCCCTTGAGCAGACGGCCGGCCGATCCCGACAGCAAGTTCATGGCCGTTGACGGGCTTGCTGTCCACTACAAGCTCCGCGGAACGGGAGACCCTGTCTTCCTGCTCCTGCACGGGTTCGGGGCGAGCGTCTTTTCGTGGCGGAAAGTCACAGAGCCCCTCGCACGGCTGGGCTCGGTGGTTGCTTTTGACCGGCCCGGGTTTGGCCTGACCGACCGGCCCATGCCTGATAGGTGGCTCAGCGGCAGTCCCTACGGAGAGGACGCCTATGCCCGTCTGACTGCCGGGCTGATGGATGGCCTGGGAATAGGCCGGGCCATCCTGGTTGGCCATTCCGCAGGAGGCGAGCTCGCCGTCAGAGTGGCTCTCCGGCATCCGGAACGGGTAACAGGCCTTGTTCTTGAGGCGCCCGCCCTGAAGGGCTACCACTACCGGCTGCCACATGCTGTACGTTGGTTCCTGTCCACCCGCCCGGCCCGCATGGCCGGACCGCGGCTCGCGCGGGCCATGGTCGGACGCCTATCCAGGCTGATAGACATATCCTGGCATGATACGACAAAGCTCGACGAGGAAACGCTGGCCGGCTACCGCCGCCCACTGCGGACCATGAACTGGGACAGGGCCCTCTGGGAGATCATCATTGCGCCGAAGGGAGAACCTATGGCCCGCAGGCTCGGGGAGCTCCGCGTACCCGTCTTGTTCGTGACGGGCGACGATGACCGCATCGTCCTTGCGCGGATGACGCGCGAGGCGGCGGCTCAGGTTCCGGGATCGGCGCTAGTTGTCATCGCGAACTGCGGCCATCTGCCGCACGAGGAATGCCCCGCGGAATTCGTGGCCGCGGTGGAGAGATTCGTGACCGCGCAGAAAAGCCCGCAGGGCGAGGGTTTCGGCAACTGCCCGGCACACGGGATTGGAGGGGACTCTAATGGACCCGCAAGTTGAGAAGGACCGGGAGTTGATCGCCAGCCGGATCAACATCGGCAGGGAGTTTCTCTATCTCACCCGGGCGGAGTGCATGAACGTGGGGATCACCGCCGACCGCGTCATCGAGCTTGTCCGGGACGCTCTCGTCGCTCACGGTACGGGCCGGTACGAGATGCCCGCGAAATCCGGCGTACACCCGTTCCCGGGGGTGGTTTGTCACGCCATGCCGGCTTACGTGCCGGCCAGGAACGCCCTGGGCATGAAGTGGATCGAATCCTATCCGAACAACCCGTCCAGGTTCGGCCTGCCCCAGACAACGGGATTGCTCGTGCTCAACGACATCCTTTCGGGCTGCCCGGTCGCCGTCATGGATTGCACCTGGCTGACGGCGATGCGGACGCCGGCGGTGACGGTCCTGGCCGCGGCGGCACTGCATCCGGATGCGGAAACCTTCGGCATGTTCGGGTGCGGCGTGCAAGGAACCGAACACGTGCGATTTGCACCCAAGACGCTCCGGCACCTCAGGCGCATATACGTTTTCGACACCGCGCCGGCGGCGATGGATCACCTGATCCGGCAGGTGCAGCCGGAGGTTCCCGTCGAGATCGTCCGGGGTCAGAACGCGCGCGAGCTGGTCCAGAAATGCGAGGTGCTCAGCTCCGCGACCGTCATCCTCAAGGAGCCCCTGGCGGCCGTCAAGGACGAGTGGGTCAGCCCCGGGCGGACCCTCCTGCCGTGCGACCTCAACACATTCTGGGATCCGCGCACGCCGAAGAGGGCAGACAAGTACATCGTCGACAGCATCGAGGAGCACGAGCTTCGCGCCGCAATGGGGTACTTCCCGGACGGCCTGCCGGAGGTCTATTGCCAGACCGGAGAGGTCATTGCGGGCGTCAAGGCCGGGCGCGCCTCCGGCGACGAGCTTATTGTGTGCAGCAACATAGGCATGTCGGTGTGCGACGTGGTGCTGGGCAGGGAGATCCTCGATCGGGCCCTGGAGAAGGGGGCCGGGCGGTTGTTGCCGCTGTAGGGGGCGGAGGGATCTTCGGGGATGCGCTCAGCCGCCGGCCATCGCTTGTTGCCTTCTACGTTGCCTGCGAGCCCAAGAGAATCTCGTACTGCACACTCTCGGTATAGCGGCCAGCGGGGTCCAGTGCCAGGAGGGCCCGCCGGAGGTCGGCCTCGAACCCCTCCCGTCGATCCCCCAAGATGGCCGGAGAGCAGAACGAAGTCGAGTAAAGCGTGCCAATCACCTGGTCAACCGTCAGTTCCCGTCTGTGCGGCAGCGTGTGAATCCGGCACGGGGCGAAAGGTGAACGGTCGATGATCTCTTCATGCCGTTCCGGGGCAACCGAGTACGTACCGCTGCCCGCCCGGCGCTCTTTTCCCAGCCACTTCTGGATCACCGCCTTGACGGTCCGGCACCACGGCTCATCCGCGGTCCAGAAGCTCCCACCGCTTGACGCCCCGGCGACCACGACGCCGCCGCCTGGCTCAACCATATGCGAGAGGGTTTGCAGCGTGGCCTCCCGGTCCATCCAGTGAAACGAATTCCCCATGGTGACCACGCGGAATATTCCAAACGACTCCCGGAGGTGGGATAGGCCGGCCGAAGAGCCTTGGACAAGTCGGATGTTCCGGGCACCCGAATCGCCGATCACACGTTGGGCCTCGGCGAGCATCTCGGGCTCGGGGTCCATGGCCACGACTTCTGCGAACCACGGTGCGAAGGGCACAGCGATCTGGCCTGTTCCACATCCCAGGTCGAGAAGCCGGCCCCGGCCGTCGAGCGCGAACTCTGCCGCAACCAAGTCAAGCAACGCCTGCGGATACCCCTGTCGAAACCGGGAGTAGTAGTAGGCTGTACCTTTGAACGCATCCCGGTATTCCCCGGCGGTCAAGCTCATCGCCCCAATCTAAGGCAGATTGCAGCACGGTGGGCGATATGCAAGAAGAGTGCCGGCATGAGTGCGACAGGTGACGGCGGCCGCCTGCTGGTACAAGGATCTCCCGTGGCGCTGCGTCCCCAGAAGAAGGGGAGACGATGGGTCGGCCACACGATGGGCCGACCGCACGATGGGCCGGCCGCCGCTGGCGCCAGCGGCGTCGAGTCAATAGCCTAGCTCAGGACGAGTCGCTTCACCTCGGCAGTCTCCGTGACGGTCCGCGCCACTCCGGACTTGCTGAATATCAGCAAGACCCCGCTTAGGACCAGGGTCGGGACCCATGACAGAAGCACCTGCGAGATACTGAGCACCGAAAACAGTATCAAGGACACGCCCACCCACACATATCCGGCGCAGGCCTTGAGCGCGGTCTCGAATTGCGCGAGAACCTGGCTGAACTGCTCGCTGACCGCCTCGACAGCCGAGGCTTTCTCCCTGCGCAGAGCGGCTCCCCGGGATGAGGAGCTTGCCTCAACATAGGCGCCAACCTGCGCCTCAATGTGCGGGAGCACGGTCTGCTCGATTGTCTCCGTGACCACAGGGGGGATGATGAACCCCCTCGCAGTCGCATCTGTTCTGTACCCTAGGCCGAAACTGATGCATACGAACACAATGAGCGCCCGCACCAGCAGGGCCCGTCCCCGCTTGATGGCGCCAATGGAGAACCTGAGCCGGCTGTTGAGCTCCCCGACGGCGGATCGGGCGTATAGCATCGCCAGGGCCGCGTAGATGAGCGCCGGCGCTCCCGCAACGATGTCTCTTGTCTGCAGAAAGACCGCCAGTCCGAGCGCAATCGCGGACAGTCCGAAGGCCCCAGCGATCACCCGGAAAGGACGTACCAGGGCGACAACCAGACCGGCCGCCGCGACGACCAGAACGATACTTCCCAGCACCCATACCGCTAACCCGACCAGCTCCGGCCCCGGCCGGAACAGCAGACTGTACTGGCGGTACGTTCGGGCGCACGCCAGGCCGAGAAAGACGCTGGCGGCCACAAGTATCGCAACGAGCAGGCCGGTCTTGAGCGCGGTCCCGCGGTTGGCCTCAGACATGTGCGTTCTGCCTCCTAACATCAAGCGACCCAGGAGATACGTGCTGCCGTAATATCCTGGCTTGGCGCCGGTCCGGGTTTCAACGACGTCGCCCGGACGCTAAGCCGCGTCCGTCACCCCACATCCAGGCCGTCGAGGTGCGTCAGCCAGATTCAGCACCTGGAATCATACGGGCTTTCGCATCCTAGTCGTCGAGTCTTAGCGTGCCAAGCTTGACGGGATCGTCTTTGACTAAGCCAAGGGTAATCCCAGGACCGAGCAGGATTGTGCGGGCGGATGCCTTGCGGCCACGGCAGGAGGGAGAACTTCCCATGGAGAAACCTTCCTTCGAGTCCCCGTCACCGTCTCCCGCCCAAGTGCGGATGCCCGGACCTTGGAGGGATGCGTTGTGAAGAGACGTACGCTCGTCATCTCCCTCGGGACGCTCATCGGCCTGTATCTGGTCCTAGTTGCCTTTGCCCCGGCCGTCATCCCGAAGCTGCTCGGCCCTGTAGGATACCGGTACCTGGTCCCAGGCGCGACGAAGATTGCCATGGCTCAGCAGGCCAACCCATTCACCTCTGGGTTCTCCGCGTGCGGCGTCGGAAGCGTGATCCGGTTTGACCGTTATGCGCCGGAAGAGGTCTGCTTCAGGTCCACCAATCCTGTGAGGCTGGACCTGCTGCGCTCGGGCAAGCCGGCCGAGATGGTGAAGATCAGCTCGGACACCTGGGAATACCGGTCACGTTACGCCCCGATCGTCTGGCAGATCAAGGCCTGGGAGAGGGAACCGGGGATAATCGGGTTTTCGGTAGCGCCCCGACCGGCGCTAAACTAGACCGGCGCCAGCATAGGGCAGCGTACCGGGGATAGCGCTTACTGGGGGCGAAGTCAGGCACTTGCGTTCCGGCAGACGCCGGCTAGGGCGTCACTAGCCCGAGGTCCTCCAGCTTCCAGAAGACGCCCGGCATGAAGTTCTTCTTGGGATTGGACACCAGATGCTGGTCGGCGGAGGGGTCAGCTAGAAAAACCAGCTGGTCGGCTGCGAGGGCCTTGAGGTCCCTGTTTGGGATGTAGCCCCTAGCCTCGATGAATCCCACCAGGTCGGCACCGTTACGCTCCAACATCTCGTCCAGCTTGGCCCTATCAAAGAGCTCATTGCAGCTGTCTGGAACGACGCCGAAGGTAGCCCGGACGCCGGACTCCCGTTCAAATGGCTCTTGCCTGAGGACATCACGCCCTTGCGTAAACCAGGTGCACCAGATCCGCGTCGAGGGACCTGCACTGGGCAAGGTGGAACGCCAAAGGTCCTTGGGGCAGCTTGAGTGCGCGAAACAGCTGTCGATGGCCCAGCCCTACAAGGTGCGGGGAGCTCAGCAAGCTCAATTCGTCGACCAGTCCTCGCTCAAGAAGCGCTGCGCCGAGCAAGCCGCCGCAGGTCGACGTGGTCACGGTCTGCAACGATGTAGGCGTAGTCGCGCGCGTCAAGGTATTCGCGATAGCATTTGGCGGTGTCTTCGGCGATCAGTATGACCGGATCCAGGCACCATTGGCTGTTGCGGTACAAATGTAGTCGCCCTGAAAGCCGTGCGCCGATGTCGGGGACGTACCAGAGATGTCGCCAGTCTCCTGGGGTCGGGACCGGGCACCGAAAGTCATCCGCCGTCTCCGCCCGCTCGGCGAAACCGGAAACTAGCATTGTCTGCGATCCGAACATGTCTGCGTCAGTTCCGAGTTCCGCTGCGAGAGCGTAGTAAGTGCCCATGTGTACTCCGAAGCCATCGATGGCCCCATCGATGCTGATCTCGTTTTGGATGACGACTCTGGGTAGCATTGTCCTCCCCCTCTGCGTCGCTAGTTCGATTGTCCCAAACGCAAGAAGCATGCCAGACCTCATCGTCATGTCCATGCAAAGGGGATTGGCGTCAACGCTGACCGATAAGTCCATTGGGCAGCTCAGACTGCTTCAGGTTGTGTACTGTAGATCCCTTGCCACGCGGGTGGCCCGGCACACATCACAACACCGAGCTTGGGCTCAAGCAAATCCTAAAAGACTTGCATATGGTTAGCAGGAGCAACAAAAAGCCCCTCGCCACTAGGCGAAGGGCCTGCTATCTCTGGAGCTGGCGATGGGACTCGAACCCGCAACCTGCTGATTACAGATCAGCTGCTCTACCGTTGAGCTACGCCAGCCCACAACAGCTTGACTTCGTGCTGGTCCTCCAGCGCAGATAACTCTACCATCATCGTAGAGCGACATCAACGGCTGCCCGCGCACCCGGACTCGTTACGACGATCCATCCCGCGAAAGGCACCCGCCCTCATCAACGCCGCCGCACAGAAAAGCGCCGCATCTCCCAGCGGCGCCCGTCTTCCCTCTCCCCTGCCCTCGGCGGCCCTCGGCCGCCGCCTCAGGCCGTCACAGCACCTGCACCGCGCTCGCAGGCCGGGTCACCCGGAACGGACCTTCCTCGCGGTCGTCGAGATACCGCTCCAGCTTGCGCTTAACGCGTTGCAGCGCGTTGTCTATCGACTTCACGTGCCGGCCCAGTTCGTTTGCGATCTCCTGATAGGACTTCCCGTCGAGGTAGGCCATCAGCACGCGCCACTCGAGGTCCGACAAGATCTCACCCATCTTGGTTTCGATGTCGCCAAACTCCTCGCGGCTGATGATCAGTTCCTCGGGATCGCTTACCTTGGACCCCGAGATGACATCGAGCAGCGTGCGGTCCGAGTCCTCGTCGTAGATCGGCTTGTTCAGAGAGACGTAGGAGTTGAGCGGGATGTGCTTCTGGCGCGTGGCCGTCTTGATGGCGGTGATAATCTGCCTGGTAATGCATAGCTCCGCGAATGCCCGGAATGAGGACAGTTTGTCGCTCCGAAAATCCCTAATGGCCTTATAGAGGCCGATCATGCCCTCCTGGATGATATCCTCTCTGTCCGCCCCTATCAGAAAGTACGACCGGGCCTTGGCCCGGACGAAGTTCTTGTACTTATTGATCAGGTATTCGGATGCGACGGCCGAGCCTTCCCTGGCGAGGTCAACGATGTCTTCATCGTTCATTACCTCATAGTGGTGGTACTCGTGCTGTGGGCTGACCGCCACTAGTCATCGCTCCTTTGGCTACGGTTTCTGCTGCCTCATCTCGGTTGTGTGTACAGGCCCGACCGCCTCACGCAGCAGCAGACACAACCAGACTCACTGGCGGTCCAGATGGAGTATTTGTGGAGCAAGCTGAACAGTCATCTATGCGGATATCCCAGCTTTAGGCCCGAATCTTATGTCATCATTATAGTTTCGAGGCCAAGCCTAGTCAAGGCACGTCCACCTGCGCCGCCGCGACGCGGTTGCGCTGCCTGACCGCCTCGAACAACAGGATCCCGGCGGCCACCGATGCGTTGAGACAGGGCATGTCCCCCTGCATAGGTATTCGCACAAGGTAATCGCACATGCGGCCTATCAGCCGTCCCAGCCCCCTGTCCTCGCCGCCAATGACCAGCACCAGCGGGCGCGCAAGGTCCGCTTCCCAGAACGGGGTTTCTGCCGAGGCGTCGGCACCGGCTACCCACAGGCCGTGTCCCTTGAGGTCCTCCAACGCCCGGCCGAGGTTGGTGACCCTGGCGATGGGAAACCACTCCGCAGCCCCGGCGGCCGCCTTCAGTGTCCCGGGCGATAGACCCGCGGACCTCCGCTCCGCGACAATTGCGCCATGGGCCCCGGCGGCAGCTCCGGCGCGGATGATCGCTCCCAGGTTATGTGGATCCTGGACCTGGTCAAGAGCGAGGATGAGCGGGGTTTCCCCTTCCCGGACGCCGGCGAGCAGATCCCTCAGATCCGCGTACCGCAGCGGCACGGCTTCGGCCAACACGCCCTGGTGACGGGCTCGCCCGGAGCGCGCGTCGAGCCAATCGCGCTCCACGACGCTGACCCCGGCCCCCCGTTCGGCGGCGAGGGCGGCTATTTCCCGCTGGGCGGCTTGCTCAAGCCCACGCAGTAGAAACACGTGCCGCACCCTCCGCCCACCGCGCAGCGCGGCCAGGACCGCGTGCTTTCCGCTGATGGTCTCCGAAGGGTCCGCCAAGTTACTCCCCTTTCCGCGCCTGGATCCTCGCCAGACGGCCGCACGTGAACTCGCCCTCGCGGCATATGCCCTCGGTCTCGCAGGAAGGCCCGGCTCGTGCAAAGAGCCTTGGCGCGACCCCCCGGACCAGCGCCAGCATCTCCCGGGCAACCCCACGGATCTCCCATTGCGCCCGTTCGCAACAGCGGAGAGCAAAAACGTTATACAAGCTGCGGGCGTTGAACGTTGCGACGATCCGCGACATTGTCCCGACAGGGAGAACGTAGCGGGCGTCCTCCTTTGGTATCCCCATGGCGAGCAGGCGCGCGTATGCCGCCCTGGCCGCCTCGAACGCCTCGTCCATGACCAGACGGGCCTCCGCGCTCCCTGACACAGCCGGCGGCGTTACGTAGGGGAAGCGGTCCGCCCGTACGTATCGCTGTGATTGTTGGGAGTACGACGCGATTCTATGCCGGACCAGCTGGTTCAAGCACGCCCTGCTGGCCTCGATCCCGAAGGTAAAGCTGACGTGCTCGAGAGGAGACGTATGGCCCATCCGGAGGAGCATCTCGATCATCCGGCCGACCTGCCCGTCGTCCATCCGTTCGGCAAGCTCCGCGACCGTCGACGCCGAATAGCAGATCCGCCCCGCGAGGGCGACGACCCGCTCGGGTTCAGGCGTATGCCTGAGGAGTATGACGCTCACTGTCTTCGCCTCCGGGAATCGACTCGTCGGAAGAGGTCAGAATCCCAAACAGCCGGTCCAGGCGGGAAAGGCGGCCACCCAGATACAGATACCCGAACAGGGCTTCGAGCGCAGTGGCCTGATGCCTCTCCGCCGAGGTCCCTCCGCCGCCTCTTCCGATGCGGGAGTTACGCGCCCGGCGCACGATCGCCCGCTCGTCACCGGTCAGATACGGCTCCAATCTCTCCAGCGAACGTGCCTGCGCCGCCGCGCGCACCGCCTCGACCGACCGGGCGTGCAGCTCGCGCTGTTTGGCCGGACCCCGGCTCACGACAAGCGAGCGGACGAGCAGGGTGTACACCGCGTCCCCGACGTAGGCCAGGGCCCCGGTGGACGGCTCTTCGCCGGCGGGGATGGCGGGGGGCACAGGCAAGGCTTCTACCGCAGCTGACCTGGACGGGGATGGCCTGCCGGGGTCCTTCATGAAACATCTCCCGAGGGTGCGATCGCGGCCGTCGCCAGGGCGGCGATCCCCTCGCCCCGTCCGATGAAACCCAGCTTCTCGCACGTGGTCGCCTTAACGCTGACCAGCTCCGGATCGCACCCAAGCGCTTTCGCCATCGCAACGCGCATCTGGGCGTAGTGCGGGCTAAGCCTGGGCAACTCCGCGAGGACGGAGACGTCGAGGTTGACGAGCCGGAACCCCCGGGCGGCGACTCGCTCCCACGCCAGGCGGAGGAGGTCCATGCTGTCCGCCCCCCGCCACTTCAAGTCGCCGGGCGGAAACATCCCCCCGATGTCGCCCATGCCTGCGGCCCCGAGCAGCGCATCGATCGCCGCGTGGGCGGCCGGGTCGGCGTCGGAATGGCCGGTAAGCATCAGGTCACACGGGATCGTCACACCTGCCACCCTGACGCCGCCGCCGGGCACCAGCGGGTGCACATCGACGCCTATGCCAGCCCGCGGGGACAGGCCCGCTGCAAGCATGCTTTGGACCATTCTCAGGTCCCCCGGGGTTGTCACCTTGACGTTCCACTCCTCGCCGCCCACAAGCCTGATCTCCGCACCTGAATCCGCCGCCAGCGAAAGGTCGTCGGGATAGGGCGGCTTCTTCGCCCAGAGGTCCCTGTGCGCGGCCAGCAGCCTCCGGAAGACCCAGCCCTGGGGCGTCTGGATCCAGACCAGCCCGTCCCTGGGAACGGGCCGTGGACCGGTCTCCGGGTCCAAGGCACACAGGCTGTCTGCAACGTCCACCGCGGGTCCCACCGCCTGCCCGGCGCCGGCCGCGCGGACGACGCTCTCGAAAAGCTCTCTTGAGGCCAGCGGCCGGGCAACATCGTGGACGATTACCGGTAGATCCACATCCGGGCCGTAGACGCGGGCGAGCGCCTCAAGACCGTTGCGCACCGACGCCTGCCTGCTCGAGCTGCCCTCTACAACGAGGACGTTGAAACCCGGCGGCCCGGGTGGCCGCGGCAGAAACCCGTCTATAGCCTTCTTTGCGCCCGCCACCTGATCTCCGCGCAGCACGACCGCGACCGCCCGCAGACCGCCGACCGAGGTCAGGGTCCTAAGGCTGTGCCAGAAAAGGGGGCGGCCCAAAAGGGGCACCATGGCCTTCCCCTCGGGCCGTCCAAGACGGACGCCATCGCCCGCGCCGGCCAGCACGGCGAAGTGGTCCGGGTTCATCGCTACTCCGCTGCCTTTTCGTTTCGCTGACCGGAGTTTCTCGGACGGGCGAATATCATCCGTCCCGCGCCGGTCTGGTATACGCTCGTCACCTGCACGGCCAGTTCCTCGCCTATGTGCCTGCGGCCGCCCTCGACCACGATCATGGTGCCGTCGTCGAGGTATCCGACTCCCTGGCCCTGTTCCTTGCCGTCGCGAATCACCTGCACAACCATGTCCTCACCCGGCAGGACTATTGGCTTGAGGGCGTTTGCCAACTCGTTGACGTTGAGCACGTTTACGCCCTGTAGCTGTGCGACACGGTTGAGGTTGTAATCGTTGGTGATGATCTTGGCCTTCATTGCCCGCGCAACGTTCACCAGCTTCGTATCCACGTCCAGGTCGCCCCCAGGGTCGCGGTCGACGATCTGTACCACGTTGGGTCCCAGCTGCTGGATCGCATCCAACACGTCCAGGCCCCTCCGGCCCCGGTTTCGGCGGAGGCTGTCGCTGGAGTCGGCGATCTTCCTCAGCTCGGCAAGGACAAAGCCGGGAACGACAAGCGGTCCCTCAAGGAAGCCGGCCTTGGCGATGTCGGCGATACGGCCGTCAATGATCACGCTCGTGTCGAGGATCTTAGTCACACGTTCGGAGCTCGCCTCGCGGCTCGAGCGCTCGGCCCGCACCCTCGGGATCAGGAGCGAGATCATCGCTCCGATCTCCTCACGTTTGGCGATACCCACGGCCATGCCGACGTATCCAAGGACCAAACCAGCAATTGTCGGCAAGAAACCCCCGGCCCAGGGGATGCGTCCCAGTGGACCGGCAAACTGATTAGCTATTATGAGGCCAACAATGAGTCCCGCTGCCCCGGACAGGATGTCCTGCATGGGCATCTTCTGAAGGCCGTCGACGGCCCAGGAGGCGCTCCGCCAAACGGAGTTTAGCAGAGAGACAGAACCTGCGTACGCCAGAAGGCCGGAGAGGGCCGTGATGAGGGTGACGATGCTTGTCCGGTCGGCGGTTGAGAAACTGGCGCCCAGCAGGTTCTCGATGAAAGGCAATCCATAATAGGCAATACCAAAGCCTGTTCCAAGCCCCAGCATGGTTATGACGATCCGCGCAATCCTCAAACCACGTGAAGTCATCTGGTTCACCTCCTTTCTGCGTCCATCACTTGAGTATATACTCCATTGCTGCGGTGTCCCTCCTGTCAAGGACCCACAAATGACATCTTGATTCTGGAAACCAAAGACACGCAGCTGTTTTAACTTAAAGGGGGCGGACCGTCCACCGGCCTGCCCCCAGAACAAGAGTACCTACCTTTCCAGCGCAGCGTCAAGCTCCGCCTCGACGGCACTTTCCTCGATCCCCTTGGCCAGCACCAGCTCGCTGAGAAGAATCCCCCTTGCGCTTTCGAGCATTTTGCGCTCCCCGGTGGACAGCCCTTTCTCCTGGTCCCTCACGGCGAGATTGCGGACCACTTCCGCCACCTCATAGATGTTGCCGGTCCGGATCTTCTCAAGGTTGGCCCGATAGCGCCGGTTCCAGTTGGATGACATCTTGGTCTTCTGGCTCCGCAAAACCTCGAGTACCTTCTCGACTTCGGACGGGTCGATGACCTCGCGCAGGCCGACTTCATCGGCGCTGGCCAGGGGAATCATCACTTTCATGTCGCCCATCGGCAGGTGCATGATGTAGTAGCTCTGCGATGAACCGAGGATCTCCTTCTCTTCAATGGAACGGATAACCCCAGCTCCGTGCATCGGATATACAACCCGGTCACCAACGTTGAACACTAAGCCGCCCCCTGTGCCTGAACATACGTGTCCCCACACTACTCGCTAGAGTACCACAGGAGACCGGTTCCTGTCAAAACCTAGAATTCTACCACCTTGTCGGGTTGTGTGTCAACAAGGGCAGCAGAAACGTGCGGCAGAAACGTGAGTGTTCGCCAGAATCCCCGGCTGTAGAGTTCTGGCGGAATCCCGTGCTGACGGCGCGGCGGCGCGTATCCTTGACTAATCCGGCGACCGGCACTTAGAATAGGCGTGCGCTGCTGGTCCGGCGTTTGACCGTCTTCCTCCGGCCTCCGGCGCGCGCGGGCGTGTAGCTCAGTGGGAGAGCGTTCGGTTCGCATCCGAGAGGCCGCGGGTTCGAATCCCGCCACGTCCACCAGTCTTATAAAGCCCTGCTAAACAGGGCTTTTTGGTTTTCTGCGGTTTGACAGCTTTTTCTGGCATCCGGTATAATGGGGCTGCCTTTGCCCGGGGACGCGAGCTCTGAGCGCTGGGCTGTGCTGACGAGGTGAGCGGCTAACGGTGAAGGACCTTCTTTGCAGCGGCTTTCAGGACGCCGTGGACAGTTGCCTGATCAGGCACAAGAGCATCATAGACGTTCTCACGAAGCTGACGGAGTCTTCCGCCCGTGTCAACCGGGCGGTGGCCAAGGCGGTCACGAGTTGCGGGTGCCTCAAGATCGAAGCGGGCAAGCAGGTCTTCCCCGAGGACTCGTCCCTGACGGAGCTGGCCAGGACAACTCCCAACCACGTGAGCGGCGAGCTCTGCGACATGTGCCGCGAGGCAATCGAGAACGAACTCGGACGCAATCTTTTCTACCTCGCGGCCCTCTGCAACCTGCTGGACCTGAGCCTCTATGACGCGCTGATCAGGGAAAACGAACGCCTCTCGGCTCTCGGGGTGTACAACGCGGTCTAGCGGTCTCCATCACGGCTTGGAGGTCTCTCAGAAGCGGGGGACCGCCTCACGTCTTGCCGCGCGGACCCTCAAGCCCCTTCAGCAGGGCCTGGCCTATGTTACGGGCATCCACCATTTCTCCGTCGCCGCCTGGGCCGCGGGTCACCAGTCCGGCGAAACCGAGCTTGAGAGCCTCGCGGAGCCTCTGTTCGGAACGGAAGACCTGTCTTATCTCCCCACCGAGGCCTATCTCCCCTGCGAAGGCCAGGCCTGACCGCACAGGCCTGTCCAGTTGGGCGGAGGCGACGGCGACCGCCACGGCGAGGTCGGCCCCGGGCTCGGTCAGCCTGACCCCGCCCGCTATCTTGACGTATATGTCCTTGTCGTAAAGCTTAAGGCCGGCGCGCCGCTCAAGGACCGCCACGATCAGCGCAAGCCGGCTGAGGTCCAGCCCCATCGCCGTCCGTCTGGGGGCCCCCCAGGGAGATGGGACCACGAGGGCCTGTACCTCCGCGCAGATCACCCTCCGGCCCTCGAGCGCGGCCACGACGGCGGTGCCGGGGATCCCTGCTCGGGCTCCAGACGCGGTGTCGCTCAAGAAGAGCTGCGACGGGTTGGACACCTCGGACAGTCCTTCGTCGGCCAGCTCAAAGATACCGATCTCGTCCGTGGCCCCGAACCGGTTCTTAAGCCCGCGCAGGATCCGGTACGGGTACGAGCGGTCGCCCTCAAACTGGAGAACGACGTCGACCATGTGCTCGAGCATCCTCGGCCCTGCCACGGTCCCGTCCTTTGTCACGTGCCCCACAAGCCAGACGACCGCGGGCAGCCCTTTCGCGACGTCCACCATCAGCGCGGCGCACTCCCGGACCTGCGCCACGGACCCCGGCGGGGACGCGATGTCAGGGTGGTAGAGAGTCTGGATGGAGTCGACCATCACCACCGGGGCGCCGGCCCTGCGCGCGGCGTCGACCGCCGATAGGACGTCGGTTTCCGCCATAACCAAGAGCCGCGGGTCGAGCGCGCCGATCCGCTGGGCCCGCAGCCTGACCTGCGCCGTGGACTCCTCGCCGGTGA
>Ga0068714_10002655_pt1 | contig 22594 bp, 20 predicted proteins | sample MTBNYHSulfiMetaG_FD_62988 | JGI IMG/M metagenome (GOLD analysis project Ga0068714, IMG submission 62988) | Enrichment culture microbial communities from rom New York Harbor, USA that are MTBE-degrading - MTBE-NYH (New York Harbor Sulfidogenic)... | ecosystem: Environmental > Aquatic > Marine >... | reverse complement strand
CTTTGGCCGCAGGATCAGAAAGGACCGGCTCTTCCCGGTCATGGACGCCCACCTGATGTTCATCGTCTCCGCCGCCGCGGTGGGCCTGTGCGGCTACTTCCTGGCCTGCGTCGTCGACTGGCTGGTGAAGTAACGGCCCCCCGGGAGAGGGGGTGCCGGGGAGGATAAGAGCACTTGGCCGCCTCGGACCTCTACCAGCAAATCTACCGGGTGGTCGGGATGATCCCCCGGGGCCGGGTGGCCAGCTACGGCCAGGTGGCCCGGGTGGCCGGCCTGGGCGGGCACGCCCGCCAGGTGGGCTACGCCCTCCACGCCCTGCCCGACGGCCAGCAGGTGCCCTGGCACCGGGTCGTCAACGCCCAGGGCAGGATCAGCCTCCGGGCCGGAGGAGGCCGGGAGCTCCAGCGGGTCCTCCTGGAGGAGGAGGGGGTGGAGTTCGACCGGCAGGGCCGGATCTCCCTGGCCAGGTTCGGCTGGCGGCCCGAGGAGGCCGGGGAGGGGCCGGGCATCTTCTAGCCGGGCTGTCCGGGCGGCTCGAAAACCGATTGACATCCCTCCCTAGATAACTGTATGCTTGTATACCAGCATACCCAAGGCCAGCTTCCGTCCCCCTGGCCGAAGAAGCCCGCTCCGGCCGGGAAACCCGGCTCGGGCGGAAGGTGGAGGACCGGGACCCTGGCCGCCGGAGAGCAACATGGCCCCAGAGACGGTGGAAAAGTCAATCTTCAAATCGCCCCTCTCCATAGCCGATCAGGTCTATGAGCACCTCAAGGAGAAGATCCTCACCGGGGCCATCAGGTCCGGCGAGAGGCTGGTGGAGTCGGAGCTGTCGGACCTTCTCCAGACCAGCCGGACCCCCATCCGGGAGGCCTTCCGGAGGCTGGAGCAGGACTCCCTGATCGAGCGGGTCCCCTCGGGCGGGGTGAGGGTGACCATCCTCTCCACCGAGACCATCCAGGAGGTCATCGGCATCAGGACCGTCCTGGAGGCCTACGCCGTGGAGCTGGCCTGCCAGAACATCAAGCCTGAAAACATCGCCGCCCTGCGGCAGATCACCAGAAGGGCCCTGCCCCTTCTCAGCGATCAATCCCTGGATCGGGAAGCCAGGATAAGCCTGATCTTCCAGCTCAACTCCGAGTTCCACGAGACCATCTACCGCTCCGCGGGCTCCGATTACCTGGTCAAGCTCATCAACGACCTCCGGAACTCGGTCCTCCGGTTGAGGGCCCTGGGGATCCGGCATGACCGGGTCTGGAAGGACGTCTGGGCCGAGCACGAGGAGCTGATCGATCACCTGGAGGCCGGTAACACGGCGGCCGCGGTGGACCTGATCAAGGTCCACCTGGCCAAGGCCTACTCCCACGCCCTGGCCGGGATGGCCGCGGAGGATTCTCCGGGCTGAGCGGGAGCGCGGCCCAGGGGACCGCGGATCAATTTCCGGGAGGAGGTTGAGCATCCAGACCGTTGTTTTCAACGACCCAAACCGAGCTGACCATCACCGGCCGGGATCTTAACCGGTGAAACCATCCAAAGGAGGAGATAAAACGTGCAGATCGACAGTGACCTGTGCATTGGTTGCGGCCAGTGCGCGCCCTTCTGTCCGGTGGGGGCGATTACCCTGGAGGATACCGCCGAGATCGACCTGGATGAGTGCGTGGAGTGCGGCAACTGCCTCCGCTGCGCCGAGTGCCCGGTGGACGCCATCCACCAGCAGGAGCTGACCTGGCCGCGGACGGTCCGGAGCATCCTCTCCGACCCGCTGACCATCGCCCAGGAGTCCGGGATCTCCGGCCGGGGCACCGAGGAGATGAAGACCAACGAGGTCACCGCTCGCTTCAAGCGGGGGGTGGTCGGGGTCGGGATCGAGATGGGCCGGCCCATTCTGGGGGCCCGGTTCAGGGACGTGGAGAAGGTGGCCATGGCCGTGGCCTCCCTGGGGGTGGAGTTCGAGAAGATCAACCCCACCACCTCCCTCATGTCCGACCCGACCACGGGCAAGTTCAAGGATGAGCTGCTGGGCGAGAAGGCCCTCTCGGCCATCCTGGAGTTCGCCGTGCCCCGGAAGAAGCTGCCGGACCTCCTCAAGACCCTGAAGAAGGTCTCCGGGGAGATCGAGACCGTTTTCAGCCTCTGTGTGGCCACCCGGGTCGAACCGGACGGCTCGGTACCCACCAGCGAGATCCTGACCCGGGAGGGGGTCTGGTTCGCCCCCAACGGCAAGACCAACGTCGGCCTGGGCCGCCCCCTGGCCAAGGAGGAGTAGATCAATGACCCACACTCTGCACCGGTTCGGAGACCCGGCCAAGCTGGGCCAGGATTTCGTGATCCTGATGATGCCCTCCAAGGACATCAACCATCAGGGCTCCGGACCGAAGCTCCAGCGGATGATGAGGCTCTGCCTGGAAAGCGGGGCCATCGAGGTCGGCGACGCCCGGCTGGGCAACGAGTACCACCAGGGCGGCCGGGAGAAGATGATCAACAACATCGAGGACCGGGCCGTGATCCAGGCCGTCTTTGACGACGAGGCGGCCCTGACCAGGGCGCTCAAGGCCCTCAAGGAGGCGGACGAGGGGATGTCGGTGGTGGTCTCCGGCCTCTTCGAGCGGGTCCGGGAGTGCTGCCGGGAGGTGGGCTTGGAGCCCCACACCGTCAACCAGTCCCTGGGACGCTGGGGCCGGACCGAGAAGCTTCCCCAGGACGCCCGGTTGGAGCTCAATACCATGTGCGGCCACGGGATGGTCGCCCTGGGGTTGATCGACGACACCATCGAGCAGGTCAAGGCCGGCAAGATGACCCCCGAGGAGGCCGGGAAAAGGCTCTTCAAACCGTGCCAGTGCGGCATCTTCAACACCCACCGGGCGGCCAAGATCGTCAGCGCCCTGACCGGGCGCTGAACCGCCGGAGGGAAGGCCCCGACCGGAGCCGGAGCCCAATGGAGCGGGACAAGCTCTATCTGATCCACGGAGACGACCCCAAGGCCATGGCCGCCGAGGTCTGCCGGCGGCTGGACCCGGCCGCGGGCCTGAGCCCGGAGACGGTCGTCGGCCTGAAGCCCAACCTGGTGGTGGCCAAGCCGGCCTCGTCCGGGGCCACCACCTCGGTGGGACTGATCGAGGGGCTGGTGGAGTACCTCCAGGATCGGGGGCTCCGGAAGATCTGGGTCCTGGAGAGCTCCGGGGTGGGCCACTCCACCACCAGGGCCTTCAAGGCCGCCGGCCTGGACCGGGCCGCGGCCCGCTACGGGTTCAAGCTGATCGACCTGAAGAAGGAGGACTCGGTGGCCGTGGGGCGGGACGGCTTCCAGACCCGGGTCTTCAAGCGCCTCGAGCGGGTCGACTTTCTCATCAACCTGCCGGTGATCAAGGCCCACTGCCAGACCAGGATCACCTGCGCCCTGAAGAACCTCAAGGGGCTCATCCCCGATTCGGAGAAGAGAAGGTTCCACTCCCTGGGGCTCCACGAGCCCATCGCCCGCCTCAACCGGCTCATCCGCCCGGACCTGGTCCTGGCCGACGGGATCCAGGGCGACCTGAGCTTCGAGGAGGGCGGAACCCCGGTCAGGATGGACCGCCTGGTGGCCGGGACCGATCCGGTCCTCCTGGACTCCTACGTGGCCCAAAGCCTGGGCCACCCCTGGCGGGAGATCGACCACTTGGTCCTGGCCCAGGAGCTCGGGGTGGGCCGGGGCTTGACCGGCCCGGATCAGGTCATCGAGCTCAACCGTCCCCGGGGACCTCAAGGCCCCGTCACCCCGGACAGGAGGCTGGACCACCTGGCCCGGTGGGTGGAGGCCAGGGAGGCCTGCTCCATCTGCTACGGGTCCCTCCTCTTCGCCCTGGACAAGCTGGGCCAAGGGAGGCGGCTGGGGGCCCTCAAGACCAGGATCTGCGTCGGCCAGGGCTTCAAGGAGATGGAGGGGATGGAGATCGGGATCGGGAGCTGCACCGCCGGGGCCAAGCACTCCCTGGCCGGCTGCCCGCCCTTCTCCTCGAAGATGGTGGAGTATCTGGAGGGGCTTCTCGACCGGGCCTGAGGGCCGGCCGGACCTGCTCCGGTTTTGGCCGTCAAGGCCGGCAAAAGCGCGGACTGACGGCCTTGCGAACCCAATCGAGCCCGGCTGGCTCAACCGGGCCCGCTTTCCCAGGTTGCCTTTCAAGGGCGGCTTGGTATGATTATCTAATCTGTAACCGGGTATCGTATTTCGGGAGGCGATCATGGCCCATCTGAGAACCATGGGTTACGCCGGCCGGATCCTGCGGGTGGATCTGACCGCCGGCCGGACCTGGAGCGAGGAGCTTGAGGAGGACACGGCCCGGAAGTGGGTCGGCGGGGTGGGGCTGGCGGCCAAGTACCTCTACGACGAGGTCCCGCCCGGGGTGGAGTGGGACGATCCCGACAACCGGCTGATCTGGACCACCGGCCCCCTGGCCGGAACCCGGGTGGCCGGGGCGGGGACCATCAACCTGACCGCCAAGGGCCCCATGACCAACCTGGCCGGCACGACCCAGGCCAACGGGTTCATGGGGGCCTTTCTCAAGTTCTCCGGCTTCGACGGGATCGTCTTTCAAGGCCGGGCCGAGAGGTTGGTCTACCTTCTGGTCAAGGAGGGCCGGGCCGAGATCAGGGAGGCCGGCCACCTGGCCGGGCTGGACGTGCTGACCCTGGAGGACAGGCTCCGGGAGGAGCTGAAGGTCAAGGAGCACGACGTCAGCATCCACGGGATCGGGCCGGCCGGGGAGAACCTGGTCCGCTACGCCTGTGTCAGCGGGGACCGGCAGCACGTGGCCGCCCACAACGGCCTGGGCGCGGTCATGGGGTCCAAGAACCTCAAGGCCGTGGTGGCCTTCAACGGCCGGCCCGGCTTCACCGTCCAGGACGAGGAGGGCCTTAAAACCAGGGCCAAGGAGATGGTCGAGGCGGCCAAGAAGTTCGGGACCATCTACGAGTGGGGCTCCGGGGGCGGCTTCTCCACCCTCTATGCCCTGGGAGCCCTGCCCACCAGGAACTACACCACCAACCTCTACCCCGAGCACGAGAGGATGAACGGCCAGTACCTCCGCCGGAACTTCGAGCTCAGGTCCAGGCCCTGCTACCGCTGCGCCGTGGCCCACGTCAAGGAGGTCACGGTGACCGAAGGCCCCTTCGCCGGGTTCGTGGGCGAGGAGCCGGAGTACGAGCAGCTGGCCGCCTGGGGGCCCCAGATCGGCAACACCGACCTGGGGGCCACGGTGATGCTGGCCCGGGAGGTGGACAGCCTGGGCCTGGACTGCAACGAGGCCTCCTGGGTCGTGGGCTGGGCCATGGAGTGCTACGAGAAGGGGGTCTTCACCGACCGGGAGACCGACGGGCTGGAGCTGACCTGGGGCAACGTGGAGGCGGTCAAGGAGCTTTTGGGCCGGATCGCCCGGCGGGAGGGCTACCTGGGCAACCTCTTGGCCGAGGGGGTCATGCGGGCCTCCCGGGAGGTGGGCGGCCCGGCCGCCGGGTGGGCCGTCTACGGCGGCAAGGGGGCCAGCCCCAGGAGCCACGACCACCGGGGCGAGACCAGGTGGTACGAGCTGCTGGACACCTGCGTCTCCAACACCTCCAGCTTGGAGTCCACCTGGGGCGGGATCCATCCGGCCTTGGTGGACCTGGAGCCGCCCACCAACCACTTCGACCACCACCAGGTCTCCACCTTCAACGCCAGGTACAACGGGATCAGGCTCTTCGACGACTGCCTGGGCACCTGCCGCTTCGCCGCCCCGGCGCCGAAGCTGGCCCTGAAGTGCCTCAACGCGGCCACCGGCTGGAACCTGAGCCTGGAGGACGGCTTCCGGGTGGGATTAAGGATCGTCAACCTGCTCCGGGTCTTCAACCTCCGCCACGGTCTCAAGATCCAGGAGGAGCGCCCCTCGGCCCGCTACGGCTCGCCGCCGGTGGACGGCCCGGCCAAGGGGGTGGACATCACCGCCAAGTGGCCGGAGATGATCGAGAACTACTACACCCTCATGGGCTGGGACCCCCAAACCGGGAGGCCCACCCCGGAGACCCTGGAGCGGTTGGACCTGGCCGAGCTGGCCGGTCAATACTGACCGCCGGAACGGTCCCGGAAAGGTCGGGCGGAGATGGACCGGGTGGAGGTGGATCTCTGGCTCTGGCTCTCGGAGGAGGAGGCCCGGGGCTTTGAGCGGCCCTCGCCCATGAGGGCGGTCCGGTCCTTCAGCGTCCCCCCGGGCTCGAGCCTGGGCGATCTCCTCCGGCGGATGGCGGCCGGCCACCCGGCCCTGGGGGCCAGGCTCCTGGGTCCTGACCGGGAGGGGTGGGCCCCGAACCTGACCTTCATTCTCAACGACCGGATCGTGGACCCGGAGAAGCTCGACCACCGGCCCCTGGCCCACGGGGACAGGCTGAAGGTAGCCCCCTACTACGCCGGGGGCTGACCCGAATATTTCCTGAAGACCGCTATCGCTTCGTGTCCCGCGCCTTGCCTCTGCGGCCAACTCAACTCGTGAAATATCCGGGCTCGTCTGGAGATTCCCCGGACCGAGGCGGCTCCAGGGGCAAGACCCGGGGGGCCAAGCCGGGCCCCCTGGCGTGGGTCACCCTCCCCGGCGGGCGGGCCGACCCGGCCGGGGAAATACCCGGATCAGCCTATCAGCTCCTGAACCGCCCGGGCCGCCAGGCTGACGGCCAAGACCGTTCTGACTCCGGTCAGCTCCCTGATCCGCTCCTTGTGCGCGTGGGTGTAGGCCATGCAATCAAGGACTATCAGATCCGGCTGGGCCTGAGTCATCCTTTCCACGGCCGGAAGGATCTCCCTGTCCGTGGTGGCCGATGGAACCAGGGGGACGACCGTGATCGCCCAGGAGGGCCGCGCCCATTTTTGGGTGACCTGCTCCACCTGGGAAGGGAGGGGAGTGAAGAAGCCCAGGCGCCCCGCAGGGACCACGGCCTCCAGGTAGCCGGCCAGGACGGCCGAGGGGAAAACCACCAGCTCCTTGGGCTTGAGCCCGTGAAAGGCCCCGGTGCAGAACATGAGGATCACGTCCAGGCCCCGGCCGGCCAGGTCTTCCAAAAGCCCTTGGACCCGTCTGGTCACCTCGATCTTGGAGACAACCACGTCGTCTCCGCTGGGCAGCCGGGAGTAGAGGGTGTCCTTGGAGTCACGGGGAACCAAGGCCTCTATCTCGACCCGGGAAAGCCCGTCCAAGGCCCCGGCCTCTATTATCTCCACCGAGGGGCCCAGGACCTTTCGGACTTCGGCCACGTAGTTGGGCCGGGGCGTCTGTCCGATGTAGATAACCCCCAACCTGGAAGGCGACACTTGACTCTCCTCCTGACTCAAACCTGGAGAAGCGGACGGCCGAGGGCCTTTTCGGCCTCCTGGATGGCCTCGGGGAGCCGCATCCCTTGGCCCAGGATCAGCTTTCCCCGGTCGACCACCAGAACGCCCACCTCCAGGCCCTCCTCCACCTCGGCCGAGGCCAAGGGCAGTCCGGTCTCCAGGGAAATGAGGGTGATGAGGTCCGGGAAGGTGGCCCGGCGGCGGTTGTCCCACTCCAAGGTCATGAACTCGTTCCAGAAGGTCACCTCGGCCCGCCGGTCGCCCTCCAGCCTGACCAGGCCGATATCGTAGCCGCCCTCGGTCCTGAGGTCGACCCCGGTGATCCGGCCCCGGACCGCGATCTGACCGTCCAGCTCCGAGGTTACGGCTTTAACGATCGCCTCGGGGCCGCCTTTGCGGGCGGCCATCATGGCCTCGCCCAGGCTGATGGCTTGGCTGGTCGCGCCGGGTGCGGCGTGCTTCCTCAGATAGGCCGCGGGGAGCGGGTCTCGGGCCACGGCCACGATACCGCCGGCCTGAACCGAGGCGTAACGGACGATACTTGCCGTGGTCTCCAGCCGGCCCTCGACGACCACCTCCAGATAGCGCCCCGTGGCCGGGTTGCCTCCGGCCGCGCCCTGGATGGAGGTGTACCCTTCCAGCCGGTTGACCCCCATGGCCCCCATGAGCCCGGTGGGGTGGGCCCGGCCGTTGCACGGCGCGTCCACCATGGGCAGACCCATGGCCGCGGCCTGGAGCCAGCCGTTGACCCCGGAGGAGGCGCCGTTCTCGTTGGCGTTGATTCCGGCCAGGTCCAAGGGGCGGGTCTCCAGCAAGAGCTCCAGGGCCTTGATGTGATCGACCGGCCGGACAAAGCGCTCCCCGGACGCGGGCGCGCCGACCGCGGAGGCGGTGACGATGATGTCCTCGTCCTCGAGTTCGTCCAGGGAAACCAGGACGGGGGAGCCCCAGCGCACGGCCAGCCTGGCGGATTCCAGGCCCCCCTGGATTCGGCCGCCGCCGCCGCCGCCCAGAACGGCGCCGCCCAAGACGGCCGCCTCGGCGTGATGCTCGGTCAGGATGATGCTCATGGCCAACCTTTCTCGTCAAAGCTCCTCAAGGGGGGTGTAGGGAAGATCAAAGCCGAACCATTTGGGGCTCAAGACCCGCAAGGCCTCGGGCGTTCTCAAGGACGCGGCCGCGGCCAGGCCCAGGACGCCGACCCTCATCCCCTTGTGGATGACCGTGTTGGTCAGGGGCTCGCCGGTAACCTCGTCCAGGACCATGATCAGGTCGGGGCTGGTGACGTACGGCTTCTGGTCAAGCCAGGTGAGGTGGTTCTCGTTCTTGAACCAGATCCGCATCTCCTGGCCCCGGAAGTCGCCCCCGCCCTGGAGGCGGGTGTTGCCGAACATGTAACCGTCCCTGTCCTCCCAGTCCCGGTCAACCACCGCGCCCCGGAAAAGGAGCCGGGAGCCGGAGGCCTCAAGAGCCGCCGCGATCGGGTCCCTGCCCTGCTCCCGGGCCTCGCGGATGGACCGGCCGACCTTGAGCGAGCGGCTGGCCGTACCGGGAACGATGAGCTGTCGGGCCTCCCAGGCCGGCAGGAGAAACCCGGCCATGGCCACCGAACCCAAGGCGGCCATGGCCAGGTGCTTGCCGATCCGTTCGGCCATGGACGGGCTGGCGGCCTCCCGAAGGATGGTCACGTCGCCGTAAGGATCGACCAGGGCGGTTGGCCAGGGTTTGTGTCCGGCCAGGCAGGGCAGGATCTGGACGATCTCGGGGACGGCCCGGCCGGCGTAATCGCCGTCCAGGATGGGAATCCCCAGGCGGGCGCCCGAGGAGAGGGGGTTGGGGGTGTTCCGCCCCCCCGGCTCCAAGGGGATTATGGCCTCGATCTTTATCCCCGCGTAGCGTTCCAGCTCTCCCACGGCCACGGCCAGGTTCCGGTCGTGGACCGGGGCCGTGATCCCCAGGCGGGCCAGCGCCGCCCTGGTCTCTTCCTGGTCCCGGGGGGCGATGGAGCCCATCCCCCAGGCGCAGCAGGTCATGGCCAGGTCGTCCAAATCATCCGGATTGATCCAGGTCAGCTCGGACCCGGCGGCCAGGTCTTCCTCGAGCATCCTCAGGCCCCAGGCCGGGTCGCCGCCGCCGCCGGTCCCGAAGAAACAGGAGCCCCGGACAAAGTCCGCCGCCTCGAGGGGTGTTTTCAGAGTGGTGCGGGCCATGACTGTCTTTCCTGCCTATCCCGGCCGCCGGGTTATCATCATGAACCGGATCACGCCGGCCGCGGCGATCACCGGATCGACCACCGGCACGCCCAGTTTGGCCGTCAGGCTGGCGGCCGCGCCCACGGTGGAGAAACCGGTGCAGGCCAGGGCGATGGCCTTGGCCCCCTGGTCGATCAGCCTTTGGGCCGGCTCGATAAAGGCCTTCTCCCCGCCGGGAGCGTAAAGATCATTGGCCGTCTCGACTCCCAGGGGAGCGGCGGCCCCGCAAAAGTGGCCTCCCAGAACCCGGGCCACGGCCGGCAGCGGCTCCCCGGAGAGCCCCAAGACCCCCACCGGTCGGCCCTGGGCCAGGGCCATCAGGGCCACCGGGGCCCCGGCCCCGGTGACCGGGAACCCGGCCCAGGCTCTTATCCGGTCCACGGCCGGGTCCGCGGCGCAGGAGACGAATATTCCATCCACTCCCTCCTCGGCGAGCTGGCGGGCCAGGGCGTCGATCTTGGGCTCGGCCTTGGCCTGGGAAACCTGGTCGTGGATGCCCTCGGGTTGATCGGGAATGACCCGGCTGACCGTCTCAAGATCAGGATAAAACTTCTCGATGATCCGGCCGTGGTTGCCTATCCAGTCCGGGTCGTCCTTGGTCAAAACCTTGATGACGCCCAATCGAAAAACGGCGGCCATGGGTCTGCCTTTCCTGGAAAGGGATTTGAGATCAGGAGCTTAGAAGCACCCCGTCGGCCTCGGCCCAGCCGACCCGAACCGGCGTGCCCGGCCGGCCTATCTCCCTGGAGCCGTCGTTGGGGGCCAGGGCCAGAATAAGCCGCCCGGAGGGGAGGGCCAGCCGGTAGAGGATGGAATCACCCAAAAAGTTGACGCTTTCAATCTGACCCGAGAGATCGGTGTCTGCCGTTTGTCCTTCTGCAAGAAGCCTGATCTTTTCCGGCCGAACGGCCACGGTGACCGTTTTCCGGTCCACGGCGGAGTCCGACCTAGCCGCCAGGACCAGCCCGTCGTCGGTGACCACCTCCACCCGGCCCTGGCCGCTCTCCCGGGCTTGGCCTTCGAAGATATTGGAGTCGCCTATGAAATTCGACACGAACCGGGTCGCCGGGCGGTTGTAGATCTCCAACGGATCGCCGACCTGGGTCACCTGGCCGTCCCGCATGATCGCGATTCGATCGGACATGGTCAGGGCCTCTTCCTGGTCGTGGGTGACGTAGACCAGGGTCACCCCGATCTTCTTCTGGAGGTTCTTCAACTCGAACTGCATGGACTGGCGGAGCTTCTTGTCCAGGGCTCCCAAGGGCTCGTCGCACAAAAGAACGGCCGGCTCGATGACGATGGCCCTGGCCAGGGCGACCCGTTGCTGCTGGCCGCCGGAGAGCTGGGAGGGCCGGCGCTCGCCGAGCCCTTCCAGCTCCACCAGCTTCAAGGCCTCATTGACCCGCCGCTGGGTTTCGGCTTTGGAAACCTTGCGCATCTTCAGCCCGAAGGCGACGTTCTCGGACACGGTGCGATGGGGAAACAGGGCGTAATTTTGGAAAACCATGCCCGTGTCCCGTTTGTGGGCCGGAATCCGGGTGACGTCCCTGGCCTTGATGAGAATCCGGCCCGAGGTGGGCTCCTCGAACCCGGCGATGAGCCTCAAGGTGGTCGTCTTGCCGCATCCGCTCGGGCCCAGGAGGGAGAAGAACTCTCCCTCCCGGATGGACAGCGAGACCTCGTTTACGGCTTTGACCCGGTTGTCAAAGATCTTGGTCACCGATTCGATGACAATGGAGTACGATTCCTCTGTTCCGGCCATGGTTGGGCTCAATCTCCCTCGGGTCTGGTTGACGATGCCGTTCTTATTGATTCTGGAAGATCTTGTTATAGGCCATGGCCAGGGTGCTTTCCTGGGCGTTGTACCATTTCCAGTCAACCTGGACGAGCTGCTTGACCTGCTCGGGGGTGGTGAAGAGATGGTCCTTGTACTTCTGCTCCAACTCAACGTTCTTGTTGGCCGGGTTGTACCACATGGCCTCGGAGATGATCTTTTGGATCTTGGGGGAGAGGATGTAGTCCAGGTAGGCGTAAGCCAGTTCCTTTTTCTGGCTGCCCTTGGTCACGGACCAGACCTGCTCCAGGGCCAGGACGCCCTCCTTGGGCACGGCAAAAGCCAGGGGGGCGTTTTTCTCCACGTGCCGCCAGATGGCCGAGTCGTGGATGACCCCGACGATGATCTCCCCGGAGAAGAGCTGCTTCTCCATGGTCCCGGTGAAGTCGACCTGCTTAACCGGTTTGAGGGCCTCCATGGCCTTGAGGGAGGCCTCGGTGTCCTTGAATCCCTGGCCGAAGACCTGGCCCGCCATCATGAAGAGGCAGGCCCCCAGGCCGTTGGTGATGACGTAGGTCCCCCTGATCCCGGCGAACTTCTCGTCCCAGAGATCCTTCCAGGACTCGAACTTGCAGTCGGTCTTGTCGGTTCGGTACCCCAGGCCGATGGCCGAGGTGAAGGCGGCCACCCCGACGATCTTGTCGCTGGTGGCAAAGGGATGCAGGTTCTTGAGGTTGGGTATCTTGGCCGGATCCGGCTTTTCCTCGATGTAACCGGCCACGGCCACCTTCCACTGGTCGTTGGAGTTGGAGTGGAGCACGTCGTAGACCGGCTTGTTCTTGGGCGAAGCCATGAGCTTGGGCGCAAAGGGGAAGGCGGTGTCGGTCTCGATCTGGCAGTTGTGCGTTTTTTCGAACTCGGGGAAGACGCTTTCCTTCAATACCTGGGACCACTTGCCGCCCCATTCGGTGATGTTCAGGACCGTCGGCCCGGACCTGACAATGGCCGGGAAACCGAGGCCTCCGGCCGCCACCGCCGCGGCCGCGCCGGTTGTTTTGATGAACCTTCGCCTGGTCACTCCCTTTTGAATCTTCTCAGACATGGTACCTCCTCAAAGAATCTGCCGAGTCATCGGGTTCCAGGGTTTTGACGCGGACTCCACCGGCAGGGTCAAGGTCCTCCCCTTCCGGAGCTCTAAAGCTTCACGTACTCCTGGAGGCCAACCGTAAACTCCAGCAACAAGACCATGGACATGGACATGGCGATGGTCACCGTGGCCGCCGCGGCCACGGTGGGGTCAAAGGCGTACTTGAGGTAGTTGAACAGATGAATGGGGAAGGTTATCTGCCCGGGCTTGACCAGGAACAGGGAGACAGGGAACTGGTCAAAGGAGACGATGAAGGCGAAGATCGAGCCGGCGATGACCCCGGGCCGGATCAAGGGCAAGGTGACGTACCAGAAGACGGCCAGGGGGCCGGCTCCCAGGTTTTGGGCCGCCTCCTCGATGGAGGTGTCAAAGTTGTAGAGGACCGTGGTCGAGGTCCGGATGACGTAGGGGATGGTGACCACGATGTGGCCGACCAGAAGGCCCCAGAAGGTGCGCCCGGTCTCGATGATGACGTAGAACTGGAAAAGGGCCAGGCCGGTCAGGATGGCCGGCAGCATCAGCGGTGAGAGGAACACGGCGGTCAGGAACCTGGCTCCGGGAATCCTTCCCCGGACGATGGCCATGGCGGCCATGGTCCCGATGACCGTGGCGATGACCACGGTGATGAGGGCCAGTTTGAGGCTCAGGAAGAACGCTCCCATGAAGTCCGGATCGGTGAAAAACTTGTCAAACCAACGCAGCGAGAACCCCTCGGGCGGGAAAACGATGAACTCGGCGGAGTTGAAGGCAAAGAGAATTACGATCACGATGGGCAGCAACAAAAAGGCGATGAGCAGGATGTTCAAGCCCCGGAAAACGATCCTGCCCCAGTTGACCGCTTTCATTTACACCCCGGCGACTCGGGACAACCGGGACATGGCCCGGTGGTAGAGGATGACGATGACCAGCGAGACCAACAGCAAGATGAACCCGAGCGCCCCGCCCAGGCCGAAATCGAAAACGCCGCTGATCTGTTGGTAGATGAGGATGGGCAGGGTTATCACCGAAAACCCGCCCATGAGAATCGGGGTCACATAGGAGCTGATGGCCAAGGCGAAGACCAACAGGGAGCCGGCCATGATCCCGGGCATGCTCAGAGGCAGGGTCACTTCCCAGAAGGTTCGGGCCTTGCTCGCGCCCAGGTTGCGGGCGGCCTCCTCCAGGCTCAGATCGATGCGGCCGATGACCCCGGTCAGGGTCAGGATCAGAAAGGGGGTCAGGATGTGAACCAGGGCCAGGCAGATGCCGAACTCGTTGTACATCAGGTGAATGGGCTTGGCTATCCAGCCCCATTCCATCAGGGTCGAGTTCACCACGCCCTGGTCGGAGAGGATGGTCATCCAGGCATAGGTCCTGACCACGATCCCGATCAACATGGGTGAGAGCACGGCCATGAGCATCAACGTCCGGATCGTCTTGGATCGGGTTCGGGCCATCTGGAAGGCCAAGGGGTACCCGATGAGCAAGGCGGCCGCGGCGGTGTAAAAACCGATCCTGAAAGTCACCAGTAATACGTCCAGGTAAAATATGTCCTTGGTCAGCTTGCCGTAGTTTCCCAGGGTGAAGCTGACCTCGGTCTCGGTCACGGGGTTGCCGGTGAGGACACTTATCAAGGCCATGACCGCCAGCGGCAGGATGAAGAAGACCAGAAATAAAAGGAGGCTGGGCGCCAGAAGGAGATACCCTCCCCAAGAGAAGCGCCGGCGAACCCTCCCGGGATCGACCATGGCGGTTGGGCTTTCAGGAGGTCTCACCGTCGGTTTCCTTTGCTCTCGCCTAGTTACCCTTGGCCGGGGACCTTTTGTCGCGGTGGTGATTCGGCTGACCCCGGGCCTCAACCCATTGCATACAATTTACTTCGAGATTAACGGGGCTGTCAACGACTGTTTTTGCTGTCTTTTTATTTATGCCGTTATTATCGTCTTATTTATTCAGAAAATCGCATCGAGAACAAACAATTGCCCTTGTTGGCTCTGATTTGATCGTATACAATGGCTCGACGCTGATGATCTCCTTAATAACAAGCAGGGAGTGGGACGAGTGAAACTGAGCCAGACCGTGACCATCGAGCTGCGGCAGGCCATCGCCCGGGGAGAATACCGGCCCGGCGAGCGGCTCACCGAGGCGGCGCTGTGCGAGAGGTTCAAGGTCAGCCGGACCCCGATCAGGGAGGCTATTCGCGAGCTGGAGGCCGAGGGTTTGGTGACGGTTACGTCAAATCAGGGGGCCTCCGTGGTCAAGCTGACCCTGGAGGACCTGAATAACATTTACGACATGCTGATCGCTCTGGAGGGCACGGCCTGCGGCCTGGCCTCGACCAGGATGAGCGACGAGGACATCACCCGGCTGGAGGATTGTCACTTCAGGATAACCCAGGCCGCAACGGAGAAGAACTACGACCTGGTGTTCGAGCTGAACCGTCAGTTTCACGTCATCATCGTCGAGTCCACGGCCAACCCCTACCTGATTCAGATGCGCCGGCTCATGAGCCAGTTGACCAATCGCTTCGGCCGGTTCACCTTCACCCCCATGGTCCCAGGCCAGTTGATAGCCACCCTGGAGGAGCATCCGGAGGTGATCGAGGCCATCCGCAAACGAAATCCGGGAATGGCCGAGTTCCAGGGCCGCCGGCACATGGAGACGGCCAAGAAGTTCACCTTGAAGTATTTCCAAAAGATCGGCGAGATTCCCTGACCCCGGCCATCGATCAGCCCGCCGGAGGCGATGGGTTATAACGGCTTTCCGAAATCCGGACCGGTTCCGAAGCCGCTCCCGCTTTCCTACCCGGAGCTGGCCGCCTTCCGAACGGAACCTGCTTCTGCCAACCACTCCAACAATAAAAAAGGGTGGGGTGGTGTTGTCGAGAGAGCCGGCTTCGGAGCCGGCCGCCCCCTCAATGGCCGCCGGAGGAAGTTACCAAGCATGGCCTGACAATTACCTCCGGCCTGATACTTGAGTCCTAGGCGGCCATCTCCTGGCGACTGGCCGGCCGCGAGACAACCCACCCCACCCTTCTCCCGGCTAAAGGGTATTCACCAATCCGAGCCGGTCCCCCTTTCCCACCCCAAGCCGGCCGCCTTTCAGACGGAACGTAACTCTGACCACCGCACTAAAAGCGGCCCTCAGGAAACATCCCGGTGGGGACTGATTCTCCGGATTCCTCAGCCCCGGCCGGTCAAGGATCAGACCTTGCTCACCGGCCTTCTTTTGCTCCGGCGGCCTTGCGGTAGGCCCGGGCCAGGAGGGAGACGGGGGTGGTCGTCTTCAGCCCCGTCCCGTGGCCGATCTGGAGGCCGCAGGCCCCGCAGGCGGTGGCCACCAGCTCCACCCCCGAGGACCGGACAGCCTGGAACAGCTCCCGGCCGATGTCCATGGAGAGCCGGTAGTTGCGGCTCTTGAGCCCGAAGGTCCCGGCCAGGCCGCAGCACAGGTCCGGGTACTCGACGACCTTTAAGCCCGGGATGAGCCTGAGCAGGGCCAGGTCGGCCTTGGTCCCGTCCAGGGCCCGGAGGTGGCAGGGCCGGTGATAGCCCACGGTCAGGTCCAGCCGGCCCAGGTCCCGGTTGAGCTCCCCCTGGTCCAGGAGCCCCAGGAGAAAGGAGTGGATCTCGCGGCCGTGGCCGGCGGCCTTCTCCGAGGCCTCCCCCGGGAGGACCTTGGGGTACTCCTGGATCACGGCCAGGCCGCAGCTGGGCTCGCTGAAGACCGTCTCCAGACCCCTGTCGGCAAACCCGGCCAGGGCCCGGGCGTTCCTCTCCACCCCGGCCGCGGCCTCCTTCAGGTCCCCCAGGGAGATTTTGGCCAGACCGCAGCAGTCCAGGTCGGGGGTCAGGACCTCAAAGCCGTTGGCCTCCAGGACCTCCACCGCGTCCAGCCCCAGGGAGGGGTGGTTGTAACGCTCCAGGCAGCCGGCGAAGTAGACCACCGGCCGGCTGCCGCCCGCCGGGGCCGGCCGCCCGGCCAGGCGGTCCCTAAGGCCCCGCCGCTGCAATTCGGGCAGCTCCCGGTGAGGGTCCAGGCCCAAGCCCAGCTCCAGGAGGCGGCGGACCGGGGCCGTCCGGTTGGCCAGGTTGACCAGGGGGGCCAGGGCGCCCAGCCGGGCCGAGGCGGAGCCCGTCCCGGCCAGGAGCCGGTCGCCCAGGGCCGGGCCCTCCCGGGCCATCCTTTCGGCCCGGGCCTTGACGGTCAGCCAGGGCACGTCCACCCCGGAGGGGCACTCGCTCAGGCAGCGCTTGCAGTTGAGGCAGGCCTCCATGACCCGGCCGAACTCGGGGTCGGACAAGGCCGCCGGGTCCAGCCGGCCCGCGGCCAGCTCCCGGAGGAGGGCCACCTTGGCCCGTCCGGTGGCCCACTCCTGGCCGATGGCCCCGGCCGCCGGGCAGTAGGCCAGACACTTCCGGCAGCCGGAGCAGGCCTGGAGCTGGTCCGCCGGAAAGGCGGCCTCAAGCCCTCCGGCCGGGCTGCCGGCCCGGTCCGGGCCGAGCTTCAGGTCCCGGCCGGGATGGGTGGTCCCGTCGGGGACGATGATCCCCGGGTTGAGGAGCCGGCCGGGGTCGAAGAGGGCCTTGACCTCGGCAAAGGCCGGGGAGAGGTGGGGGTACTGCCTGGCCAGCCAGTGGGTCCGCAGCCGGCCGTCGCCGTGCTCGCCGCTGATGGTCCCCTTGAGCGAAAGGACCAGGTCGTGGCAGGCCTCGGCCAGGGCCAGCATCCGCTCCACCTCCTCCTCCCGGGACAGATCCAGGAAGACCATCACGTGGAGCTCGCCGTCGCCGGCGTGGCCGTAGATCCCTGAGTCCACCCGGAACCCTTCCCTGATCCGCCGCAGGCCGGCGATGTACTCCGACAGCCGGCGGGGGTGGACGGCCGCGTCCTCGACCACGGCCACCGGCCTTCGGGGGCCGGGGGCCCGGTTGAGGATCGGTCCGGAGACGGCCCGGACCCGGGCCAGCTCGGCCATCCGGGCCTTGTCCCGGGCCAGGGTCAGCCCCCGGGCCAGCCTCCCCGAGGTGACCAGGCGCCTTTCCAGCTCCCTGAAGGAGTCCTCCAGGGCGGAGCGTTGATCTCCCTGGAACTCCACCAGGAGGATGGCCTCGATCCCCTCGGGCAGGTAGGGCCTGACCGCGGGGATCCGCTCCCGGGCCAGGTCCAGGATCCGCCGCTCGATGATCTCGATCATGCTGGGTCGGAGCTCCCGGATCAGCTCCGTGGCCCGGCCCACCAGGCCCAGGTCGTCGAAGTGGAGGAGGCCCATCATCGACTCCCGGGGTTGGGGGGAGAGCTTGAGCTTGGCCGAGGAGATAAGGCCCAGGGTCCCCTCCGAGCCCACCAGAAGGGGGGTCAGGTCGAGGCGCCCGGCCCGCTCCAGGTCCCAAAGGTGGTAGCCGGCCGAGTTCTTGACCACCTCCGGCCGGTCCGTCTCCAAGGCCGCCGCGTAGCGGGCCAGAATTTGGGAGACGCCCGCCTCCAGCCCGTCCAGCCGCTTCCGGGCCAGATCCTCCTGGGCCAGACCCTCCGCCGCCTCCCCCGGGCCGGTCCGGACCACCGCCCCGTCGGCCAGGACCAGCTCCAGGGAGAGGACGTGGTCCCTGGTGGTCCCGTACCTGACCGCCCGGGGGCCGGAGGAGTTGTTGGCGATCATCCCCCCCAGGGTGCAGACGTCGGCCGTGGAGGGGTCGATGGGGAAGAAGAGGCCCGTCCCGGTAAGTTTGCGGTTGAGCCGGTCCAGGATCAGCCCCGGCTCGACCCTGGCCCAGCCCTCCTCCGGGTTGATCTCCAGGACCCGGTTCATGAACCGGCCGAAGTCCAGGACGATTCCCGAGCTCAGCTCGTTGCCGCAGCGGCTGGTCCCCCCGCCCCGGGCCGTCACCGGGACCCCCTCCCGAGCGGCCAGCCGGAGAACGGTCCGGAGATCCTCTTGGCCGGCCGGCTGGACCACCATCTCCGGCTCCACCCGGTAGAGGCAGGCCCCGGAGGAGAAGACGGTCCGGCTGACCCGGTCGGTCAGGACCCGGCCCTTGATCGCCCGGGCCAGGCGGTCGGCCAAGGTCCGGGCCATCAGTCGGCCAGGAAGTCCAGGGCGGCCTGGACCCCGCCCCGGGCCCGGTCCAGGCCGGCCACACTCAAGCCCATCTCCACCCCGGCCAGGGCCCCGGCCAGCATCAGGTCGTTGAAGTAGCCCAGGTGGCCGATCCTGAAGGCCTTGCCTTTAAGCTTGCCCAGGCCGGTGCCCAGGGACATGTCGAACCTCTCCAGGATTATCCTCCTGAGCTCATCCGAGTCGAACCCCTCCGGGACCAGGAGGGCGGTCAGCCCGGGGGCCTGCTCCTCCACCCTGGGGCAGCAGGGGGTCAGGCCCCAGGCGGCGGCCGCCCGGCGGGCGGCCTCGGCGTGGCGGGCGTGGCGGGCGAAGACATTCTCCAGCCCCTCCTCCCGGAGCATGGCCAGGGCCTCTTTCAGCCCGTAGAGAAGGTTGGTGGCCGGGGTGTAGGGGAAGAAGCCCGAAGCGTTGGCCTCCAGCATGGCCGACCAGTCCCAGTAGCGCCGGGGCAGGCGGGCCTTCTTTGAGGCGGCCAGGGCCTTCTCGCTGAGGGCCTGGAAGCCCAGCCCGGGGGGGAGCATCAGCCCCTTCTGGCTGGCGGCGATGGTCACGTCCACCCCCCACTCCTGGTGGCGGTAGTCGGTGGTGGCCAGGGAGGAGATGGTGTCCACCAGGAGCAGGGCCGGGTGGCCGGCCGAGTCCAGGGCCCGCCTGATCCCGGGAACCGAGGAGAGGGCCCCGGTGGAGGTCTCGCAGTGGACCGCGGTCACGGCCTTGATCTCTCTGGTCCGGTCCTGTTCAAGCCGTTCCTCCAGCTTTTCCAGGTCCACCCCGGAGCGCCAGTCCCCGGGGGTCAGCTCCACCTCGAGCCCCCACATCTCGGCCGTTTTGGCCCACTGGAGGGCGAAGAAGCCGGTCTCGAACATCAACACCTTGTCCCCCGGGGAGAGGGTGTTGACCAGGGCCGCCTCCCAGCCGCCGCTGCCCGAGGAGGGGAAGACGACCACCGGCCCCTGGGTCTTGAAGACCAGCTTGAGGTTCTCCATGATCTCCCCGGTCAGGACGGCGAACTCCGGGGAGCGGTGGTCGGTGGTCGGCCGGCTCAGGGCGGCCAGAACCCGCTCCGGGACGTTGGTCGGCCCCGGGATCTGGAGAAGATGTCTTCCGCTGTGAAAGGTCATGCCGGTTCCTTTGCCTTCGGTCAGGGAGGAAGGTATTTAGGGAATACCAAGTTGCTTTTGAAATGCAACTTGGTAAGCGCGCCCACGGGGCGCGCCGAGCTCGTAAGGCCTGCAAAACCAAGCTTTTGCCGGCCGGGAGCGACAAAGCCAACAATTGGCTTTGATTGCGAAATCCATAGTAGTTCGGGGGGGGGACGGGTGTCAATGAAAGCGGGGGGATAGGTGGGCCGGCCGGGCCAGGTTGGATGATCGTCTATAGATGGGCTTAAGCCCATTTTTTACCATCTTGAGGTGAACCCCGGGCCGGCCAAGCCCGGATTTTTCATGAGCGTTTCAGGGCGAGGGGGCCGGATCCGGGAATCGGTCCCCGCTTCAATATTTGCTCATGAAATATCCGGGCTAATCGTCGATCCCGGCCAGCTTCCTGGCCGCCCTCTTCTTGGCCTCCAGGTCCGACTCCCGGAGGATGGTTATCCGGTGGGCCTCCGGCGAGCCGCCGCCGTGGATGTCGGAGACCGTGTCGGCGCTCTCCAGGGCCAGCTTCTCGATGAACCGGTACATCCTGACCCGGTTCTCCACCGGAACCTCGGCGCAGCCCTTGAGGTACTTGGCCAGGAGCGGCCCCACCTCCGGGTTGGCGAAGTCCTTCTCCGAGGGCAGGTCGGCCACGAAGCCGCCGGAGATGTCGATCATCAGCCGGATGGCCTCGGCCATCTCCTTGCCCTCGTGGATCTTGGAGGCGTTGGCCAGGACCGGGTCGATGAAGAAGGTCCCCGAGGGCTCCTGCTTCCCCTCGTAGGAGGCGGCCAGGGAGCAGCCGTAGAGGGTCTCGGCCTTGTGGATCATGTCGATGGCCTTCTGCTTGAGGTGAGAGGCCTGGGAGGTCCCGTTGTAGTCCATCATGGTCAGGGCCGCCCCGACCATGCAGTCGATCTTGCCGGCCTTGCAGCCGCCGTGGCTCTGGCGGTGGAAGGCCGAGAAGCGGCCCACGTACTCCCGGGCGAACTCCACCTCGCCAAACATGAAGACCCGCCCCCAGGGGACGAAGACCTCGTCGAAGATGACCGTGGGGCAGTACTTGGAGAAGCGGGTGTTGCCGCAGTCGCAGCCGTCCAGCTCCCGGGTGTCCAATGAGGACCGGCCGACCACGTGGATCAGGTTCTTGGAGTCGCTGGGCGCGGCAAAGGCCAGGGCGAACTCCTCCTCCCCGGCCCTTAGGGCCCGGGTGGGCAGGACGATGATCTCGTGGGAGGACAGGGAGCCGGTCTGGTGGGCCTTGGCCCCCTTGACCACGATCCCCTCCTCCCCCTGGTCCACCACGTGGAGGAAGACGTCCGGGTCCGGCTGCTGGCAGGGGCCCAGGGACCGGTCGCCCTTGACGTCGGTCACCCCGGCGTTGGCCGTCAGGTCGCGGCGCTGCATGTGCTTGAGGAACTCCAGGAAGCGGGGGTAGTAGCCGGTGCCGTGCTTTTGGTCGATGTCAAAGCTGACGATGGCCAGGGCGCAGAGGCAGTCCAGCCCGGTGCAGCGCTGGTGGCAGGTCCCCACCAGGTTGCCCAGGAGGCGGTTGATCTTGACCCGGGCCACCAGGTCGGCGATGGAGGCCGGGGGAAGGTTGAAGCGGTTGACCGGCTCGTTGATCAGCGGGCTCCGGGCCACTATAAGCTCCCGGTGCTCCTCCATCTCGGCCAGCTCGTAGGTCATCCCCGTGGACTCGATCCCGGCCCGCAGCCGGGGGTTGCCCACCACGTCCTTGACCCGCTCCCCGAACATGTAGACCGTGGGCCTCATCTCCCGCAACGACTCCACGTACTCGGCTTTGGTCTTCAGCCCCATGGCTTGAACACTCCTTCTTAAATTCCTTTGATGGTGGAGGCGGCCTCCATCCCCCGGGCTAAAGCGGCTAGGTTCAAATCTTTCTTGGCCTCCGGCACGGCCTCGGCCACGGCCTTCTCCAGGGCCCCCCGGCTGACCAGCCCGGTGGTCTGGTAGAGGGCTCCCAGCATGACCATGTTGGCCGCCACCGGGGTTCCCAGCTCCCGGCGGGAGATGGATGTGGCCGGGACCTCCACCAGCCTCCCCACCCCCTGGGGCGGCTTTTGGACCATGTCGGAGTCCATGATAAGAAGTCCCCCGGGCTTGAGGACCCCGGCGAAGCGGTCGATGGAGTCCTGGGCCTGGGCCAGGAGGATGTCCGGCGCGGTCACCCGGGGGAAGTCCACCGGCTCGTCGGAGACGATCACCCAGGCGCAGGCGAAGCCCCCCCGCAGCTCGGAGGAGTAGGCCTGGGTTTGGACGGCGTACTTGTGGTCGTGGATCACCGCGGCCGTGCCCAGGATCACCCCGGCCAGGATCGAGCCCTGGCCGCCCACCCCGGCGATGGTCAGCTCATACCTGGGCATCACTGGTCCGCCTCCATCCGGTCAAGGAGCTCCGCCCAGGAGTCCATCAGGCCCGGCTTTTCCTGGTCCACCAGCTCTCCGACGATGATCCGGCCCTCCAGCTCGGCCGGCGTGAGCCCCTCCGCCTTGGTTATCCTGAGGCTTCGGGTCTTGTAGTGCTCCAGGATATCCACCGCCCGGCCCAGCCCGCTCACCCGGCCGAACTGGACCGGGCACTGGCTGACCGCCTCCACCAGGGCGAAACCCCTTTTCTGGATGGCCTTTTTGATCGACCGGGTCATCTGGCGGGGATGATAGGTCGTCCAGCGGGCCACGAAGGGGGCTCCGGCGGCGGCCACCAGCCTGGAGATGTCAAAGGGATGCTCCAGGTTGCCGTGGGGGCTGGTGACCGTGGTCAGGCCCCGGGGGGTGGTCGGGGCGGTCTGGCCCCCGGTCATGCCGTAGATCCCGTTGTTGACCATGACCACGGTCAGG
>Ga0068714_10002654_pt1 | contig 22601 bp, 19 predicted proteins | sample MTBNYHSulfiMetaG_FD_62988 | JGI IMG/M metagenome (GOLD analysis project Ga0068714, IMG submission 62988) | Enrichment culture microbial communities from rom New York Harbor, USA that are MTBE-degrading - MTBE-NYH (New York Harbor Sulfidogenic)... | ecosystem: Environmental > Aquatic > Marine >... | reverse complement strand
CGATCACCCCCTGGGCCACCACCGCCCTCAGGCCCGCCTCATGGACGGCCCTTAAGGCCCCCGCCTGGCAGAAGTAGGCGTCGGCCAGGGTGGTCGTCCCGGAGCGGACGGCCTCGGCCAGGGCCAGGAGCCCGGTCCAGTAGACCATCTCCTCGCTGACAAAAGCCGCCTCGGCCGGCCAGATGTGGTTCCGGAGCCAGTCCATGAGGGCCAGGTCGTCGGCCAGGCCCCGGAAGAGGACCATGGGCAGGTGGGTGTGGGCGTTGACCAGGCCGGGCATGACCAGCCGGTCCGGCCCGCCGATTCTCGGTCCGGGCAGCCCCTGGAAGTCGCTCCAGGGGCCCAGGTGGGCGATCCGGCCAGCCCTGATCCCCACCCCGGCCCGGGCCAGGGGCTCGGAGCCCACCCCGGGCCAGACCAGGCCGCCTTGGACGATCAGGTCGTACCCTTGCCCCCGCTCGGCCACCCCGGCCCCCTGATCAGCCCTTGCAGGCGGTGGCCGCGGCCGCCACCTGGGCCCGGAGGCGGTCCAGGTCGATGGTCGTCAGCTCCCGGTCGGCCATCAGGACCCGGCCCTGGACCACGGTGTGCCGGACGTCCGAGGGCAGGGCGGCGTAGACCAGGTGGGACTCGGGGCTGTAGAGGGGGGTCATGTGGGGCCGGTCGATATCCACGGTGATCAGGTCGGCCCTCTTGCCCGCCTCCAGGGAGCCGATCTCCTCCCCCAGACCCACCGCCCGGGCGGCCCCGAGGGTGGCCAGCTCCAGGACCGTTCGGGCCGGGGCCAGGGTGGGGTCCATCCCGGTGACCTTGTGGATCAGGGCGCAGGAGCGCATCTCGCCCAAAAGGTTGAGGTCGTTGTTGGAGGCGGCCCCGTCGGTCCCCAGGCCGACCCGGACCCCGGCCCGGATCAGCTCCGGGAGCCGGCAGACCCCGGAGGCCAGCTTCATGTTGGACTCGGGGCAGTGGGCGACCCTGACCCCCCTTTGGCCCAGCAGCTCGATCTCGGAATCGGTGAAGTCCACCCCGTGGGCGGCCAGGAGGCGGTCGGTGAGGAGGCCCAGGGAGTCCAGGTGGGCCACCGGCCGGACCCCGTACCTCTCCTCCACCTGGGCCGTTTCCTGGGCCGACTCGGAGAGGTGGACGTGGAGATGGGCCCCGCTCTCCTCGGCCAGGGCCTGGGCCTTTTGGAGGAGGTCCGGGGAGCAGGTGTAGGGGGCGTGGGGCATGATCATGACCCTGACCCGGGGGTGGTCCCGGTAGTGGGCGATGAGCTCCCTGGTGAAGCTGAAGCCGGACTCGATGGGGCCGTAGTGGGGCGAGGGGAAGTCGTAGAGGACCTCCCCCACCAGGGCCCTCAGCCCGCACTCGTCGGCGGTCCGGGCCACGGTGTCCTCCCAGAGGTACATGTCCACGAAGCAGGTGGTCCCGCCCCGGATCATCTCCGCGCAGGCCAGCCTGGTCCCGGTCTCGATGAACTCGGGGCAAAGCCTGGCCTCGGCCGGGAAGATGTGCTCCTCCAGCCACTCCATCAGGGGCAGGTCGTCGGCCAGGCCCCGGAAGAGGGTCATGGCCGCGTGGGTGTGGCTGTTGATCAGGCCGGGCATGATTATCCCCCCCCGGGCGTCCAGGGTCCGGCCGGCCCGGTAGTCGGCCGCGATCTCCTCCGGCCCCACGGCCAGGATCCGGCCCTCCTTGATCACCACCGCCCCGGGGCTGAAGCTCCGCCTCCCTTGGTCGAGGCAGAGAACGGTCCCGTTTTTGACTATCAAGTCGGCTTCCATCCGGCTCACGCCACCCTCCGCTACTTCTCCAGACCCTGACCGGACCCTTCAGGCCCCCTGGCTGATTGAGATTTTCGGGCCAGCTTAGCACCGAAGTCCGACCCCTCCAAGGGGTTGTTGGGTTGGGGGCGGAGGGCCGGAGCGGGTTTTGATCCCGCCCGGGGATGTGCTATCCTCCAACCATGACGGGGGAAAAATGGAAGCCTCGTACCTGAGGGCCCATGACGACGGGGTCCTGGAGGAGCGGCTTGAGGCGGCCCAAAGGAGGCTGGCCGCCTGCGATCTGTGCCCCCGGGCCTGCGGCGTGGACCGGACCCGGGAGGAGAAGGGTTTCTGCCGGACCGGGTCCCGGGCCAAGCTGGCCTCCTTCAACCCCCACTTCGGCGAGGAGGACCCCCTGGTGGGCCGCCGGGGCTCGGGGACGATCTTCTTCTCCCACTGCAACCTGGGCTGCCTCTTCTGCCAGAACGAGGACATCAGCCTGGCCGGCCACGGCCAAGAGGTGGGGCCGGAGGAGCTGGCCGCGGCCATGCTCCACCTCCAGGGATCAGGCTGCCACAACATCAACCTGGTCACCCCGACCCACGTGGTGGCCCAGATCCTGGCCGCCCTGATCCCGGCGGTGGAGGGGGGGCTGACCGTGCCCCTGGTCTACAACTGCGGCGGCTACGAGTCGGTGGAGACGCTCAAGCTCCTGGAGGGGATCGTCGACATCTACATGCCGGACTTCAAGTTCGGCCGGCCGGAGCCGGCGGCCTCCTTCTGCCAGGCCCCGGATTACCCCCAGCGGGCCAGGGAGGCCATCGCCGAGATGCACCGGCAGGTGGGCGACCTGGAGCTGGACCGGGACGGCCTGGCAGTGAGGGGGCTTCTGGTCCGGCACCTGGTCCTGCCCGAGGGCCTGGCCGGAACCGGGGAGGTGGCGGCCTTCCTGGCCCGGCTCTCGCCCCGGACCTATCTCAACGTCATGGCCCAGTACCGCCCCTGCGCCCGGGCCCCCCAGCACCCCCCCCTGGACCGGCCCATCCGGGCCGAGGAGCACCGGGAGGCGGTCAAAACCGCCTTCAAGGCGGGCCTGACCCGGCTGGACAAGCCCCGCTCCCCGGGGCTGAGGTGGCTCCGTTGAGCCGGCCCGCGGCCGAGGGAAGGATCTTTGCCGTGGGCGACATCCACGGCCATCTGGCCAAGCTGGAGGCCCTCCTCGAGCGGCTCCCCCTGGACGCGGAGACCGACGAGCTGGTCTTTTTGGGGGACTACGTGGACCGGGGCCCCGACTCCAAGGGGGTGATCGAAAGGCTCCTGGGCCTGGTCCGGGCCGGGTATAAAACCTCCTTTCTCCGGGGGAACCACGAGCAGATGCTCCTGGACTACGTCCTCAGGGGCCAGAACCGGGACCTCTACCTCTTCAACGGCGGCCTGACCACCCTGAGGGGTTACGCCCAACCGGGCCAGAGCCCCCTCCTGGCCCGGCCGCCGGCCGAGCACCTGGCCTTTCTGACCGGGTTGAGGTTTTTCCTCCGCCGGCCGGGAACGATCTTCGTCCACGCCGGGCTCCGGCCGGACCGGCCCCTGGAGGAGCAGGAGGAGCGGGACCTGCTCTGGATCAGGGAGGAGTTTTTCGAGCCCGACCGTGACTGGCCGGAGCGGGTCGTCTTCGGCCACACCCCCTTCCAGGAGCCTTTCCGGAAGGGCCGTCTGTTCGGGCTGGACACCGGGGCGGCCTACGGCGGGCCGCTGACCTGCCTGATCCTGCCCGAGGAAGAGTACCTCCAGGTATAATCCGGAGCTGGAATAGAGAAGGAGCCCCCACCTGATGCGCGGATTTTTTTATCCCCAAAGCCTGGCCGTGATCGGCGTCTCGCCCCGGCCCGCCAACCTGGGCCGGGCCATCACCAACAACCTCATCGCCCACCACTACAACGGCCGGCTGGTCCTGATCGGCCCCAAGGGAGGGTTTCTTTTCGGCCACCGGATCCACCCCTCCCTGGAGGAGGTGGATGAGCCCCTGGAGGCGGCGGTCATTTTGACCCCGGCGGCCACGGTCCCCGGGCTGGTGGAGGCCTGCGCCAAGAAGGGGATCAGGAGGATCATCATCGAGACCGGGGGGTTCGGGGAGTACGACCCCTCCCGCCGGGACCTGGAGGCCGAGCTGAAAGACCTGATCCAGAGGCACTCCCTGAGGATCATCGGTCCCAACTGCATCGGGACCATGTCCAAGGAAAACGGCCTGGTGGTTCCCTTTGCCAAGATCTCGACCTCGGTCAGGCTGGGGGAGATCAGCATCATCGCCCAGTCCGGCGGGGTGGGGTTGACCTACGTCAACCTCCTCAACTCGGAGCGGATCGGGATCAACAAGTTCGCCTCCATCGGCAACAAGCTCGACGTGGACGAGAACGACCTCCTGGAGTACCTCATCGAGGACGACTCCACCCGGGTCATCTGCCTCTACCTGGAGTCGATCACCGACGGCCGGCGGCTGATGGAGGCGGCCAGGTCCACCGACAAGCCGATCCTCATCCACAAGTCCAACACCTCCCCGGCCTCGGCCCGGATCGCCGCCTCCCACACCGCCGCCCTGACCGCCGACGAGGCGGTGGTCGAGGCGGCCTTTGAGCAGGCCGGGATCATCCGGGTCCGCCAGACCAAGGACATGGTCAACTACCTCAAGATCCTCACCAAGCCGCGCCTCAAGGGGCGGCGGCTGGCCGTGGTCAGCCGCTCCGGGGGCCACGCGGTCATCGCCGCCGACGCTTGCGCGGCCAACGGCTTGAGCCTGCCCCCCTTTCCCCGGGACTTCCTGGACCAGTTCGAGAAGCACTTCCGGGGCGGGGTGATCAAGATCCAGAACCCCATCGATCTGGGCGATCTGTTCGATTTTTCGGTCTACACCACCATCGCCGAGGCCATCCTGGCCCGGGAGGACGTGGACGGACTGATCTTCGTTCACGGCTACCGGGGGGCGGAGACCCCCGATTCCCGGCAGTTCGTCCAGGCCGTCTCGGAGATGGCCGACCGCTTCGGCAAGCCGGCCGCCCTGACCCTCCTGGTGGAGGAGGCCGAGCTGACCCACATCAAGACGGAGTTCGATTTCCCGGTCTTTGCCAGCCCCGAGGAGGCGGCCGACTGCCTCCGGGTCTCGGCCCTGGTCCACGAGAGCTCCCTTAAAGACCGGTCCCCGGCCCGGCCCGGTCCGGGCCCGGACCAGGAGGCCGTCCGGGAGGTCCTCTTCCGGGAGCGGCCGGGGCTGATCCAGGCCCTGGAGGTGGCCGGGGTGGCCGGCATCCCCACCGCCCCTTGGGCCGCCGCCAGCAGCCGGGAGGGGGTCCTCCGGGCGGCCGCGGAGATCGGCTACCCGGTGGCCCTCAAGGCGGCCGGGCCGGAGTTCAGCCACAAGACCGAGGTGGGAGGGGTTCTCCTGAACCTGGCCGACCAGGCCGCCCTGGAGCGGGCTATTGCCGAGCTGGCCAATAACTTGAGCCGCAGCGGGCTTTCCCCGGGGGCCCAAGCCCCCTACCCGGTGGTGGTCCAGAAGATGGTCGGGCCGGGGATCGAGGTCATCATCGGCGGCCGCCAGGATCCGGTCTTCGGGCCGGTGGTCATCCTGGGCCTGGGGGGGATCATGGTCGAGGTCCTGGGGGAGGTGGCTCTCAGGGTGGCCCCCCTGGACCGGGCCGAGGCGGCCCGGATGATCTCCGGGCTGAGGGCCGGGGTGATCCTGGACGGGGTCCGGGGCCGGCCCGGGGCGGACAAGGAGGCCCTGGCCGAGGCGGTCACCCGGGTGGCCGCCCTTTTGGCCGCCAACCCCCGGATAAAGGAGATCGACCTCAACCCGGTCAAGGCTTTTGTTCCGGGGGAGGGGCTGGTGGCCGTGGACGCCCGGCTGGTGCTTGGGGATGAAAATTAATGGCCCTGGTGGGCCTGACGACCTCCATCCCGGTGGAGGTGGTCCTGGCCGGGGGGCACACCCCGGTGGACCTGAACAACGTCTTCATCACCCATCCCGACCCCTACTCCCTGGTGGCCCGGGCCGAGGAGGAGGGGTTCGCCCGGACCTGCTGCGCCTGGATAAAGGGGATCTACGCCGTCATCAGCCAGCGGTCCGACATCCCCCTCCTGATCGCCGTGACCCAGGGCGACTGCTCCAACACCCACGCCCTGGTGGAGGTCCTGGCCGGCCGGGTGGAGGTGATCCGCTTCGACTACCCGCCCGACCGGGACCCGGAGCTCCTCAGGGCCCAGATCGGGCGGCTGGTGGACTTCTTCCGAACTGATTGGGCGAAAGCCCAGGAAATTAAGAAGAGGCTGGACCGGATCAGGGCCAAACTGAAGGAGCTGGATGAGCTGACCTGGGCAACCAACCAGGTAACCGGAGGGGAGAATCACCTCTGGCTGGTCTCCTCCTCGGACTTCAACCGGGACCCGGACCGGTTCGAGGCGGAGCTGGACCGGTTCCTGGCCCGGGCCGGGAAAAGGCCGGCCCAAAAGGAGAAGGTCCGCCTGGGCCTGGTGGGCATCCCGCCGATCATGGATGGGCTCTACGAGACGGTGGAGGAGCTGGGGGGAAGGGTGGTCTTCAACGAGATCCAGCGGCAGTTCGCCATGCCCCCCTTGGCCCAGGGGCTGGTGGAGCAGTACCTGAGGTTCACCTACCCCTATGACATCTTCGGCCGGATCGAGGACATCAAGGAGGAGGTCAGCCGGCGCTCCATCCAGGGGTTGATCCACTACACCCAGTCCTTCTGCTTCCGCCAGATCCAGGATCTGGTCTTGAGGGAGCGCCTGGAGGTGCCTATTCTGACCATCGAGGGCGACCGGCCCGGACCCCTGGAGGCCAGGACCAGGATGCGGCTGGAGGCCTTTCTGGACGTGGTGAGGGACTGAGCTTGGGCCTGGGGGTGGATCTGGGCTCCAGATCGGTCAAGGCGGTCTGGCTCAAGGAGGGGCTCATCGCCGCCAAGGCCGAGGCCGAGACGGTCCCCTTTCTCCGGGCGGCCCTTAAGGGGGGCCGGCTGGATTTGTCTCTTTTGGGGCTGCCCGACCAGGCCCTGGCCGAGGAGCCGGTTTTGACCGGGTACGGCCGCCGGAGCCTGCCCGGGGTGGCGGCCATCACCGAGATCCGGGCCCATTTCAAGGGGGCCCTCCACCAGACCGGCCTGGAAAGCTTCACCCTGGTGGAGGTGGGCGGCCAGGACACCAAGGTCATCCAGGTCAGGTCGGGCCGGGTCTTCGACTTCCAGACCAACGACAAGTGCGCCGCCGGGACCGGCCGCTACCTGGAGAACATGGCCCGGCTGATGGGGGTCGAGGTGGGCGAACTGGCCCGGGAGTGGCGCGAGCCCACCAGGATCAACAACACCTGCGCCACCTTCGGGGAGAGCGAGATCATCGGCCAGGTGGTGGAAGGCTTGGCCCCGGCCCGGATCATGGCCGGGATCAACGACTCGGTGGCCCGGCGGGTGGTCCAGATGGTCCGCCGCTACCGGCCGGAGAAGATCGTCTTCTGCGGCGGGGTGGCCCTCAACCGGGGGGTGGTGGAAAGGCTTAAAGACCGCCTGGAGGCGGAGGTGATCGTCCCCCCCGAGCCCCTGTTCAACGGGGCCTTGGGCTGCGCCTTAGAAGCTAAATAACCTCGACAATCCGCCTGAAACAATAGTCCATAATAGGAATAATTTAATGACGAACTATGCCCTCGTCAGCCTGACCGGGATGCTTCCGGGGCTTGGCCCGATCGAAGATAAAGAGTTGGGGCTTGGAAAACCTGGGAATAAGCTCCCCGGACTCAGCGCTTGACTATCAGCTTCTTGACCCCTTCCTCCAGCCCGTCCAGGGTCAGCATGAACATGGGGAAGATCCGGCCGATGGCCTTGATGGTGGGGTGGACGTAGAGCTGGGGGGTGGTGATGGGGTTGAGCCAGATGGAGTGGCGGAAGTGCTCGGCCACCCTCTTGAGCCAGTAAATCCCGGGCTGCTCGTTGTGGTAGTAGTAATCGATGGCCCCCCCCACGCTCATCAGCTCGCTGGGGGCCATGTGGGCGTCGCCCACCAGGATGACCTTGTAATCGCTGTCCAGGTTGGCCAGGACCTTGGCCGTGGGGATCGACTCCGAGTTCCAGATGTCGGTGTAGAGCTCCTGGTAGATGCAGTTGTGGAAGTAGTAGTGCTGGAGGTCCTTGAAGTGGGACATCTGATGGGCGGCCGAGAAGAGGCGGGAGACCAGGTCCGAGTAAGGGACCATGGAGCCGCCCGAGTCCATCAGGAGGCAGACCTTGACCGTGTTCTTCCGGGCCCGGCCGAAGATCAGCTCGATCTCGCCGGCGTTGCGGCAGGTCTGGTCGATGGTCTCCTCCAGGTCCAGCTCGTCCTGGGGGCCGACCGGTTTGAGGTGGCGGAGCCTCTTCAAGGCCACCTTGATCTGGCGGATATCCAGGACCACGTCGGTCCGGTAGTTGCGGAACCTTCTCTCGGCCGCCACCTGGATGGCCATCCCCCCCCCGCCCGGGCCGCCGAGCCTTAAGCCCGCCGGGTTGGCCCCCCCGTGGCCGAAGGGCGAGGTCCCGCCGGTCCCGATCCACCTGCCGCCCCCGTCGTGGCGCTCGGTCTGCTCCTTGAGCCGCTCCTCGAAAAGCCGGCGCAGCTCGTCCAGGGGCAGGGCCTTGAGCCTGGCCAGCTCCTCCTCGTCCAGGGCCAGCCGGTTGAGGGGGTCTTTGAGCCAGTCCAAGACCTCCTCGGTGATCTCGATGTCGGTCTTGAGGTGGCCGAAGCAGGCCACGAAGGCCTGGTCGAACTGGTCATAGAAGGTCTCGCTCTTGACCAGGAGGGCCCGGGCCAGGTGGTAGAAGACGTTGAGCGAGCTCAAGGCGTGGCCCTTGTCCAGGGCCTCGGTGAGGGTCAGCCACTCGGTGATGGAGACCGGGACCTTCAGCGCCCGGAGAAGGTAGAAGAACTCCAGGAAGAGGGCCCCGGAGAGGGCCTCCGGCCCCGGTCCGGACTGCCTGATCCGGTCCCTCAGCTGGCCGGCGTTCAGGCCCACGGCCTCCTCACCCGGGCCGGCCCGGCCGACCGTCCGGAGAGGGCCTGGTCCAGGATCTCCAGGTCCTGCTCCTTCTTGATCAGGGCCCCAGTAAAAGGCAGGGCGGCCTTGACCTGGTGGTGGTCCATTCCGGCCTCCAGGAGGGCCTGGATCCAGTCCAGGAGCTCGCTGGTGGAGGGTTTCTTGCGGAACTCGTCGAACTCCCTGAGCCAGTAGAACTTCTTGAGGCACTCCGCCAAAAGGTTCTTCTCGATCCGGGGGAAGTGGACCCGGACGATGTCGGCCATCATCTCCTGGTCCGGGAACTGGATGTAGTGGAAGACGCAGCGCCTTAAAAAAGCGTCGGGCAGCTCCTTCTCCGAGTTGGAGGTTATGACCACGATGGGCCTCTGCCGAGCCTTGATGGTCTCCCTGGTCTCGGTGATGTAGAAGCTCATCTCATCGAGCTCGTTGAGGAGGTCGTTGGGAAACTCCAGGTCGGCCTTGTCCACCTCGTCGATGAGGAGGACCACCCGCTCCTCGACGGTAAAGGCCTGGCCCAACTGGCCCAGCTGGATGTAGTGCCTGATGTTGCCCACCTCCCCCCCGCCGAACCGGGAGTCGTTGAGCCGCTGGACCGTGTCGTAGACGTAGAGGCCGTCCCTGGCCTTGGTGGTGGATTTGATGTTCCAGATCAGGAGGGGCTTGTCCAGGGCCTCGGCGATGTTGTGGGCCAGAAGGGTCTTGCCCGTTCCGGGCTCGCCCTTGACCAGAAGCGGCCTCTGGAGGGCCACGGCCACATTGACCACGTCCCGCAAGGCGGGCGAGACGATATAAGAGCTGGTGGAATGGAACTGGTCGAACTGCGCTCTCACTTCTCCTCTCCTATCTGGCGCCGGCCGCCGGCTTCCCGGGGCCTGATAAGGGCCAAGCATACCCGCTCACGTTTCCCCTGACAAGGCGGGTGGGGGCGGAGAGGGGAGCGAACCTGGCCTAATTAATGGGTCAGTTACCATCTCGTAAGTAAAAAATAAATATAAGATTCAGTAATTACACGATAATTCATTTCTTGACAAGACCTTTACGCCTTTCTATGATCAGTTACAGAGAACCGTCTGACGATGATAGTGGGATGGCCGGGACAATGATCCGGTAAAGGGGGCTTGAGAGTGGCCGACAACGAACCGCCTAAATCTCCCCGAAGCTCTTTCGGCGTCTGGTTGATCCTCCTCGTCCTGGCCGCGGCCCTGGGGGGCGGACTTGTCTGGTATCTCCGGTCTCAGAGCGGTCCCCGGAAAGCGACCAGCGAAGAGGTTTCCACCACCCCGCCTCCGGGCCGGCAGCCGGCGGCCGTCTCGGTTCAGGTGGCGGGGCAGGGGGAGACCGCCCCGGCCGAGACCACCACCACCGCCGAGGCCCCAACCACCCAGCCGGCGGTCACCGAGGCGGCCGCAACCACCCAGCCGGCGGTCACCGAGGCGGCCCCAACCACCCAGCCGCCCGCCACCGAGGCGGCCCCGGCCGCCCAACCGCCCACCACCGAGGCGGCCCCAACCGCCCAACCGCCCACCACTGAGGCGGCCCCAACCACCCAGCCGCCCGCCACCGAAGCGGCCCCAACCACCCAGCCGCCCGCCACCGAAGCGGCCCCAACCACCCAGCCGCCCGCCACCGCCGCCCCGGCCCAGCCCCGGGTGGTGGATCTGGCCGAGAGCCAGAAGAAGGGCAGCGACCAGGCCGAGGCGATGGAGCAGCGCAAGGAGGAGCTGGGGCTGAAAAAGAGCCTGGACGCGGTGGTCAAGGAGGACGAGACGGTCAAGGTCGGGAAGGCCACCGTGCCCATGGGCCAGATCGTGGCCCAGATCGAGGCCAAGGAGCAGGAGCGGGAGGCCGCCAAGGAGGGGACCCAGGCCGCGGAGCCCTCGGCCGCCACAGCCAAGCCCCAAGCCGAAACCGGCCAGCCCGAACAGCCCGCGTCCCCGAAAGCCCAGCCGGTCAAGGAGGAGAGCTTGGGCTCAGCCCAGGCTCAGCCCCAGGCCGGGGAGGTAAAGCCCCAAGCCCAGGCCGCCCAGGCGGAGCAGCCGGTCCAGGCCCAGCCTCAGGCCGGCTCCGCGGCAACGGCCACGGAGACGGGGCAGCCGGAAAAGGCCGCGGCCGAGCCCCGGACAGCGGCCGTGAAGGCCCCCCAGGAGGCCGGGGCCGCCCAAGGAAGCGGGCCGGCCACGGCTGAGACCGCGGCTCCCGCCGAAAAGAGCCCCGAGCCCTCCCCGGCCCCGGCCCGGGAAGGGGGCCGGGCCGGTCTGATCGCCCAGGCCAAGGCGGCCGTGGCCGAGAAAGAGGATGAGCCGGCCACCTACGGGATCCACCTGGTCAAGCCGGGCGAGAACCTCTGGGAGATCCATTTCAACATCCTCAAGGAGTACTTCGCCAACAAGGGGATCGCCCTGGACCGTTTCTCCGACGAGCCTGACTCCACCGGCCACTCCTCGGGGGTGGCCCGGATCCTCAAGTACGCCGAGAGGATGGTCTACATCTACAACATCAGGACCAGGAAGCTCTCCGAAGACCTGGACCTCATCCAACCCGAGGAGAAGATAGTCGTCTTCAACATCACCCGGCTGGACAAGGTCCTCAAGGACCTGGATCAGGAGAAGATCAAGAGGGTCAGGCTGGACGGCGACCTGCTGGTGGTGGCCGACTGAGACCAAGTTGCCTTGGCCAGGCAACTTGGGCAAGCGCGCCCGGTTAAGCGCGCCGAGCTCGGCAGGGCTCGTAAGGCCGGCAAAACATCGCGTTGCGGCCGTAAGCAAGCAGAGCCATTAACCAGGTTTGCTGGCTAAACCAAACCCCAGGGCCAACCGGTCCAGGGCCGCCTCGAGGCCGGCCTGGATCCGGGCCACCCCTTCCCTGGTCAACTTCCCGATCCCCAGCTCCAGCCTGATGTAGTCGGCCAGGAGCGGGTCCAGCCCCAACCGGTGGACAAAGGGCTGGCCGGCCAGCGGCGGCAGGATGACCGGCCTCACCCGGGCCTTGATCCCCTCCGCCTCCTTTTCCAAAAGAAGACCGAACCCTTCCCCCAGAACCTCTCCCCGGCCCGGCCCTCCCTCCAGCCGGGCCAGCAAGCCGGCCAGGAGATAGGCCCTGGCCCTGGGCCGGGGATGGGAGGCCAGATAGGCCTGGATGGGCTCCCCCGGCCGGAGAAAGGGGTGGAGGGGGGTCAGGACCGGTCCGCCCCACTCCAGAAGAGCCCAGAGGGGGTTGAGCCTGGGGCTGGAGAACTGGAAGCTGTCCTGACCCTGGACCAAGGCCAGAAGGCTCCTCCTGACCTCATCCGCCAGGTTGACAAAGGTCTTTCCCTGGGGGCAGACCTCCCTGGCGCATTTGGCCTGATAGCCGGTCAAGCGCCGCAGGTCGAGGCCGCCCAGGGCCGGGTGGAGGAGGCAGCCCACCTGCCGCCGGGCCTCGTCCACAAAGCCCAGGCCCCAGCAGGCCCGGCCGTCGATCCGGCCGCCCAGGATCCCCCGGGCCAGACGGGCGGTGTTGAGCTCCAGCTCGGCGGTGAGCCGGGTCCTTTGGTCCAGGTGATCATGGCCCGGCGGCCGGATGGGAGGGCAGCAGCGGAAACAGGACAGCCCCGGAGCCGGCCGGCAGAGGCTGGGGGTTCCCTCCAAGGGCCTGGTTCGGGGCGGTCTCTCCTCGAGGTCCATGGGGTCCAGTCTACCAAATCCGGGGAGGATTTGGCCGCCTCCTCCCCCGGCGGGGGTCGGGCCCAAGAGCGCCTGGGCCGGCCTTGACCCGGGCCGAAGGCCTCCCGGACCCGGTCAGAGCCGCCAGGTGATAAAAGGCCTTGATCAAGCTTGAAAGATCATTTTATCATTAATCTAAAGCTATTATTTATATTACTACATTTTAATAATATCCCGGCCTTTACCGTTTCCAGGAGTGTGGTATATTTTTTTTCAACAAGGTGGGGGGGAAGATGTACCTGGAACAGATAATGGTCGGACCCATGGCTGTTTTCGCCTACTTCATCGGCTGCCGGGAGACCGGGCGGGCCGCGCTCATCGATCCGGCCGGGAGCGAGGAAGGGCTGGTCGACCGGGTCAGGACCAAGGGGTTCGAGCTAGAGGCCATCATCAACACCCACGGTCACGCCGACCACATCGGTGGGAACGCCAGGGTCAAGGAGCTGACCGGGGCGCCGATCATCATCGGCCGTCCCGACAATGACTATCTGACCCCGGCCTACAGCGAGCGGTGCCAGACCTTCGGCCTCACCCCCTCGCCGCCGGCCGATCGGGTCGTGGATCAGGGGGAGGTCATCCGGATCGGGAAGATCGATCTTGAGGTCAGAATGACCCCCGGCCACACCCGGGGGGGGATGTGTCTGGTGGCCGGCTCCAACGTCTTCACCGGCGACACCCTTTTCGTCGGCTCCATCGGACGGACAGACCTGCCCGGCGGCTCCTTCGATCGCCTGATGGGCTCCATCGCCAGCCAGCTCCTCAGCCTGCCGGGGACCACGGTGGTCTGGCCCGGGCACGCCTACAGCCCCTTGTCCAAGTCCACCATCAGCCGGGAGAGGGAGACCAACCCTTACTTGAGGGAGTATATCCGGACCATCCCCTAGAACCGGTTCCAAAGCCTCCCCTCGAGCCCGATCCCGGCGTCAGGCTCGAAGCGCAATCCTCGAACTAGGGACATATATTCCTCCGGTCGGGCTTCTTCGCCTTCCTTGGTCCCAAACCCGATGGAAGGCTTTGAGACCGGCTCTTATCAAGCCTTCAACGCCTCCCCTCGGGCCCGATCCCGGCCCGCGTGTCTCATGAGCTCAAGTTAATTGCGGAGGCAAGGCCGGGGCCGGTTCACCCCAAGGGCCGGACGGTCCGGGCCGGGGGCCGGGGGCCCGGCCTTCCCAGGGTCAGGAGGGTCCCCCCGCCCAGGACCAGAACCGCCCCCATGACCAGGCGGAGGGTCAGCGGCTCGGCAAAGAGGGCCACCCCCAGGACGGCCCCCACCACCACCTCGGCCATGAGGATGACCCCGGACTTGGGGGCGCTGAGGTACTGGACCGACTTGTTGGTGGCCAGGTTGGCCGCCATGGCCAGAATCGAGATCAGGACCAGGATGGCCCAGGCCTCGAACCCGGCCGGAAAGACTGGACCGGGTCCGGAGAGGACCGGTCCCAGGCTGAAGGCGGCCCCGGCGGCGCAGTAGTAGAAGTAGGGGCTGAGCGCGTTTCGCTGGTCCCTGACCCGCCTGAGGAGGGCCAGGCTCACCCCCAGGGCCAGGGCGGCCAGGATCCCGAGGAGGTGCCCCCAGCCAAGCTCGGTTCCGGTCCGGTTCGGCCACAGAATGACCACCGTCCCGGCAAAGGCCACCCCCACCCAGAGCCAGTCCCGGGCCGGGACCATCTCCCCGGCCAGCCAGGGCGAAAGGAGGGCCGAGAAGGCGGGGAAAAGGTAGAGCAGGACCAGGGCCTCGGCCAGGGGCAGCCGGCGGATGGTCAGGCCGAGGACGATGAAGGCCCAGGCGCCGCAGATTCCCGAGGCCAGGAGGATCCACCTCTTGGAGCCCAGGAGGGGCACCCCCTTGAGCCGGGTCAGGACCGCCATGGAGGCCATTCCCAGGAGGCACCGGGCCAGGGCGATCTGCCAGATGGTCAGCCCGCCCTCCGAGATCTTGACCAGGACGTCGAGCCCGCTGAAGGACAGGGCGGCCAGGAGGGCCAGGCCGGCCCCCACCAGCGGCCCGCCGGACGATCCCGGTCTCCGGTCTCCTCCATCCAATCCGGTTCCCCTTCCCCCCGACATCCGGGCATTATTCCGGCCCCCAAGGCCAGGAGCAAGCGAAAACGGACCGGCTGAGGACAAGAAAGGCCCCCGGCCTTTGTCCCCCCGTCTTCCCTCCCCGGAGGGGGCGGTTTTGGTCCGTGCCAGGAGGGAATCGGGTGTGCTATAAGCGTCTCCGGACCAACGGCGGACCCCGGCGGACCTGGACCGCCCCAGGGGGCGCCCGCCCTAAGAGCCCAGGGGCCCAAGACAAAGGAGCCGGGGATGTCCTTAAGCCTGATCAACGCCACCCTCTTCATCGGTGACGGGAGGGTCTTGGAGCCGGGTTACGTGGAGGTGGACCAGGACCGGATAGTCAAGGTCGGCCGGGGTTCACCCGGGAAAAAGAAGGGGGAGGTGATGGATCTGGGAGGGCTGGTTCTCTGCCCCGGGTTCATCGACTGCCACGTCCACCTCTGCTTCGACGGCGGCCCTGATCCGGAAAGAGCGGCCCTGGGAAAGAGCCTCCCGGCCCTGACCCTGGCCGCCGCGGCCCACGCCGGGCAGACCCTCCTGGCCGGGGTGACCACGGTCAGGGACATGGGCGGTCCGGAGGGGATCGTCCAGGGGATCAGGGAGGCCGTGGCCCTGGGGATCGTTCAGGGGCCCAGGATCCTGGCCAGCGGAAGGATGATCTGCATGACCGGCGGCCACGGCTGGCACCTGGGCGGGCTGGAGGCCGACGGGCCGGACTCCGTCCGAAAGGCGGTCCGGGAGCAGCTAAAGGCCGGGGCGGACTGGATCAAGCTGATGGCCACCGGCGGGGTGATGACCCCCCGCTCCCAGCCGGGGGCGACCCAGCTCACCGAGGAGGAGCTCCGGGCCGGGGTGGAGGAGGCCAGGAAGGCCGGCCGGAGAACGGCCGTCCACGCCCAGGGGGAGACCGGAACCCTCAACTCGCTCCGGGCCGGGGTGGATACCATCGAGCACGGCGTCTTCCTGACCCAGGAGGCGGTGGAGATGATGAAGGCCCGGGGGCGGGCCCTGGTCCCGACCCTCTCCGCACCCCACAACATCCTCGGCCACGCCGACCAAGGGGTGCCCCGGGAGGCGGTGGAGAAGACCCGCAGGGTGGTCAAGATCCACCTGGCCAGCCTGGAGCTGGCCCGGGAGGCCGGGGTCCTGATCGGGGCCGGAACCGACGCCGGGACGCCTTTCAACCGCCACGGCCGCAACCTGGCCGAGATCGTCCGCCTGGCCGAGAACGGGTTCGGCGCCCTGGAGGCGCTGAAAAGCGCCACCCACGACGCGGCCCGGGTCCTGGGGCTGGAGGACCGGATCGGGCTTCTGGCCCCGGGCTACGAGGCCGACTTGGTGGCCCTGGCCGGGGACCCCCTGAGCCGGATCGGCACCCTGGAGGAGGCCGGGGCGGTCCGGCTGGTGATCCGCTCCGGGAAGGTGATCAGGGACCGGCGGGCCGGGTGACCGGATGATTAAAGGGGCTCTACTCCAGGCCCCACCGCTCCAGCTTCGGATCCCGACCCATCAGTGTTCTCAGGGCCTTCCCGGGCTCCGCCCCCTCGTGGACCACGGCCTGGATCTGGGCGCAGATGGGCATCTCCACCTGGAGCTTCCGGGCCAGCCGATGGGCCGAGCGGCTGGTCCTGACCCCCTCGGCCACGGCCTTCATCCCGGACAGGATCTCCTCCAGCCCCATTCCCCGTCCCAGCTTGAACCCCACGGTATAGTTCCTGGACTGGGAGGAGGTGCAGGTCAGGACCAGATCGCCCACCCCGGCCAGCCCGGAGAAGGTCAGGGGGTCCGCCCCCAGCCTGACCCCCAACCGGCTGATCTCGGCCAGGCCGCGGGTGATGAGGGCGGCCAGGGTGTTGTGGCCCAGACCCAGGCCGGCCACGATCCCGGCGGCGATGGCCATCACGTTTTTGAGGGCCCCGCCCAGCTCGACCCCGATGGTGTCGGTGGTGGTGTAGACCCGGAACCGGTCGGTCATGAACAGGGCCTGGACCGTGCCGGCCGTGGCCGGGCTGGCCGAGGCCGCGGTCACCGCCGTGGGCATGCCCAAGGCCACCTCCTTGGCAAAGGAGGGGCCGGAGAGGACCGCCAGCCGCTCCGGGCCCCCGCCGGTCACCTGGGCCAGGACCTGGGTCATGGTCAGCAGGCTCTCCTCCTCCAACCCCTTGGTGGCGGAGATGACCGCGGCTTGAGGGGGCAGGGCCCGGCTCAAGACGGAGGCCACCCGGCGGAGGAGATGGGAGGGGGTGACCATGACCACCGCCTCCGCCTCCCCGACCGTCTCGACCAGGTCGTTGGTGGCCCTTAAGCCCGGGTTGAGCTCCACCCCGGGCAGAAAGGTCCGGTTGGTCAGCTCCCGGTTTATCTCCCCGGCCACCTCCGGCTCATAGGCCCAGAGGCGGACCTCCTCCCCCTTGGCCGCCAGGAGGTTGGCCAGGCTGGTCCCCCAGGCTCCGGCCCCGACCACGCCGACCCTCATTTGGCCCCCTTCTTCAGTCTCTTCTCCAGCGCCTCGAGCCTGATCCTGACCGCGCCGGGGTTGTCGTAGGTCTCCAGCAACTCCTTGTAGAGCCCGAGGGCCTCCTTGAGCCGCCCGGACTCCTCCAGGCAGTTGGCGATCCTGAACCTGATCCTGGTCTTCAGGGAGACCGAGCCGACCTTCTTCTCCGCCTCCCGGTAGGCCTCCAAAGCCTGGGCCAGGTTGTCCTCAACATAGTAGGTATCGGCGATCCTGACCAGGGAGGGCTCCACCAGGTCGGAGGAAGGGTACTCCCTGATCAGGGCCTGGTAGGCCTGCCTGGCCAGGGGATAGTCCTCCATCATGAACAGGGCGTAGGCTATCCGGTCCTGGTAGAGGTGACCTTTTCCGGTGGAGCCGGCGTAGGTCGACTTGAGCTCCTCCAGGATCTCCACGGCCAGGGGATAGTCCTTGAGGGTGGAGAGGTAGAGGTCGGCCATCCGCTCCAGGGCCTGGGCGGCCTGGTCGCTGGCCGGAAAGAGGTTGACCAGGTGGCGGTAGGCGGCCAGGGCCCGCTCGTACTGGTGGAGGTGGAGATGGTCCACGGAGGCCAGTTGGAACAGGGCCTGGGGAAGCAGGTCGGAGTCCGGGTTGAGGCGGATGAACTCCTCGTAGGCCTGCCTGGCCCGGGCCGGCTTCCCCTGGGTCAGAAGATCGTCGGCCTGCTTGAGGGCCTTCTGCTCCGCGCCCGGCAGGAGGTGGGTGGGGTTGTCCAGGACAAAGACGGCCAGGCCCACGACCACCACCAGACCGGCCAGGACGGTGATCAGCTTCAGGAAGGCCAAAAAATCAGTCCTCTTCGGCCACCCTGGCCAGGCCGATGACCCGCTCACCCGCGGCCAGCTCGAAGAGCTTGACCCCCTGGGTGTTCCGGCCGATGACCGAGATGCCCCGGGCCTGGGTCCGGATCAGCTTGCCCCGGTCGGCCACCAGGACCAACTCGTCCCCGTCGTTGACCACGACCACCCCCACCACCTTGCCGTTGCGGGGGGTGGTCTTGATGGTGATGATCCCCTTGCCGCCCCTGGCCTGGACCCGGTACTCCTGGGCCCTGGTCCTCTTGCCGAAGCCGCCCTCGGTCACCGAGAGGATGGTGGCCACCGCCTCGTGGGGATCGATGGCCTCCAGGGAGACCATGGTGTCGTCGTCGCCCAGCTCTATCCCCTTGACCCCCCTGGCCGTCCGGCCCATGGGTCTGGCCTGGGACTCGTCGAAGCGGATGGACAGCCCGTTGGCCGTGGAGAGGAGGATGTGCCGGCCGCCGTCGGTCAGCCGGGCCGCCACCACCTCGTCCCCCTCATCCAGGGTCAGGCCGATGATCCCTCCCACCCGGGGGCGGGAGTAGGCCATCAGGTCGGTCTTCTTGACCACCCCGTTTTTGGTGGCCAGGAAGACGAAGCGGCCTTCCTCGAAGACCGGCACGGGGAGGATGGTGGCCACCCTCTCCCCGCTGCTCAGGTTCAGGAGGTTGACCACCGCCTTGCCCCGGGCGGCCCGGCTGGCCTGGGGGATCTCGTAGACCTTGAGCCAGTGGACCTGGCCCTGGGTGGTGAAGACCAGGACGTAATCGTGGGTCGAGGCGGTGAAGACCACCTCGACGAAGTCCTCCTCCTTGGCCTGGGCCGAGGTGGAGCCCTTGCCCCCCCGGCGCTGGGAGCGGTAGAGGGAGAGGGGGGTCCGCTTGATGTACCCGCTGTGGGTCACGGTGACCACCATCTCCTCCTCGACGATCATGTCCTCCAGGCTGATCTCCTCGGCGGCCTCGATGAGCTCGGTCCGCCTGGGGTCGGCGTAGCGCTCCTTGAGCTTGAGCAGCTCCTCCACGATCTCATTCATCAGCAGGGACTCGTTCTCCAGGAGAGACTTGAGCCGGCTGATGGTCATCAGGAGCTCCCGGTACTCCTCGTCGATCTTCTCCCGCTCCAGGCCCGTCAGCCGGGCCAGGCGCATGTCCAGAATGGCCTGGGCCTGGAGCTCGGAGAGGGAGAAGTTGGTCATCAACCCCTCCTTGGCCTCGGCGGCGGTCCGGGAGGAGCGGATGAGGTTGATGACCGCGTCCAGGTTGTCCAGGGCGATCTTGAGCCCCTCCAGGATGTGGGCCCGCTCCTCGGCCCTGGCCAGTTCGAAGACGGTCCGCCGGGTGACCACCTCCCGCCGGTGGGAGACGAAGTGCTGGAGCATCTCCTTGAGGCTGAGCTGCTCCGGCCGGCCGTCGACGATGGCCACCATGTTGATCCCGAAGGTGGTCTCCATGGCCGAGAACTTGTAGAGCTGGTTGAGGATCACCCTGGCCTCGGTGTCCTTTTTCAGCTCCATCACCACCCGCATCCCATCCCGGTCGGACTCGTCGCGGATGTCCTTGAGGCCCTCGATCTTCTTGGAGTGGACCAGGTCGGCGATCCGCTCGATGAGCCGGGCCTTGTTGACCATGTAGGGGAGCTCGGAGATGACGATCGCCTCCCGCTCCCGGGCCATCTTCTCCACCACCGCCCGGGCCCGGAGCTTGATGGTCCCCTTGCCGGTCTCATAGGCCTTCCTGAGGTGACCCCGGCCGTAAATGAAGCCGGCCGTGGGGAAGTCCGGGGCCGGGATGAAGCCCATCAGCTCCTTGACCGTCAGGCCCGGGTTGCGGATCAGGGCCACCAGCCCGTCCACCAGCTCGCCCAGGTTGTGGGGGGGGATGTTGGTGGCCATGCCCACGGCGATGCCGGAGGAGCCGTTCATCAACAGGTTGGGGGCCTGGGTGGGGAGAACGGTCGGCTCCATCAGGGAGCCGTCGTAGTTGGGGAAGAAGTCCACCGTCTCCTTGTCCAGGTCTCCCAGGAACTCGTCGGCCAGGCGGGCCAGCCTGACCTCGGTGTAGCGCATGGCCGCCGGCGGGTCGCCGTCCACCGAGCCGAAGTTGCCCTGGCCGTCGACGATGGGATGGCGCATGGAGAAGTCCTGGGCCATCCTGACCAGGGCGTCGTAGACCGCCTGCTCGCCGTGGGGGTGGTACTTACCGATCACGTCGCCGACCACCCTGGCCGACTTCTTGTAGGGCTTGTTGTAGGCGTTGCCCAGCTCCCGCATGGCAAAGAGGATCCGCCGGTGAACGGGCTTGAGGCCGTCCCGGACGTCGGGCAGGGCCCGGCCGATGATGACGCTCATGGCGTAGTCGAGGTAGGAGCGTTTCATCTCCTCCTCAACGGTGGTCTGGATTTTGCGGGGCTCTGAGAGGGCGGTCAAAACTGGTTCCTTCCTGAACTTAAGGACCGGGCCGTCGGGAGGCTCCGGGTTGGACCGTAAAGACGGGCCACGTTACCAAAATCAGGGCAAAAAGGCAAGATTCAGGCACCCTTGGGGGGACCTTTCCCGGGTCTCGGCGGCCCGGCGCGGGCCGGCGGCCAAGGGGTGCTGGACCCGGGCCGGGAGAAGGGATATAAGCGGCTTAAAGGGGTGGCTGTCCGGGCCGGAACCGGGTCCCCGCCGGCCGGCGGGGGGCCGGGGTGGAGGACTCCCCACCCCGATTATCCAACCCGGAGCGAAACGGCCCCCCGGCCGGAGAAGGAGGTGGAAGATGTCCCCCTTTTGGCCCCTGGCCCATGACGCCGATATCGGCCTCCTGGTCCGGGCTCCCGACCTGCCGGGCCTTTTCATCGAGGCGGCCAAGGGGCTGGTCCTCCTCCTGGTAGGAGAGTTCCCGGTGGTCCCGGCCGGCTGGCGGGAGCTGGAGCTGGAGGCCCCGGAGGCGGAGGAGCTTCTGGTGGACTTCCTGTCCGAGCTCCTCTACCTGGCCAACTCGGAGGGGCTGGCCGCGGTCAAGGTGGAGCTGACCCTCCTGACCGGGACCCGGCTCCAGGCCCGGCTGGGGGTGGTCCCGGTGGAGAGGCTGGACAAGCTCAAGGAGGAGATAAAAGGGGTGACCTACCATCATTTGGAGCTGAGGCGGACCGACCAGGGGCTGGAGACGGAGCTTTTTTTTGACGTTTAGCCCGGATATTTCGTGAGGATCGTCGGCAAAATATCATGGCTGACTTTTTTGCCAATGGTAATGGTCAATTATATGGATTGACAAAACATGGGTCATAAACCATAATCTTGGCGGGAGAGGATGAATTCCAGCCGGGAGGAGTTTATGGGCGGACGGAAGACAATGGTCTGGTGGGGAGTGGCGGCCTTGACCATTCTCCTGGGCCTGGCTGGAGAGGCCCGGTCCCAGGAGGCGGGGAGCATGACCATCCGGACCCTGGTGGTCTACCAGGTCAACGCCGGCTTCGAGAGGGTCGAGCCCCGGGAGTGGGAGATCTACACCGACGACGTGCTCCAGGAGACGGTGGTCACGGAGAACGGCCACCTGACGGTCACCATCCCCCGCCAGGGGCGGACCGTGCTCCGGCTCCGGCCGGTCTACTACCACAACTACTGGCTCAACCTGACCATCACCTTCACCAGCCCCAACAACTTCATCATGACCTACGACAACCCGGTTCTGGAGCCCATCTACCGGGAGATTCCCCTCCTGCCCAACGACGACGGGACCTACTTCTTCAACCACCGCCACCGGGAGCTGGGCTTCTTCCAGCCCCAGGACAACCCGGCCGCGCCGATCATGGGTCTTTTCCGGGACATCCAGGTCAACGACGCCCCGGCCCGGCTGCCCGAGTACTGGGACCGGTACCAGTGGGAGAACGGGGACGAGTACGGCTGCATCTTCACCTACGCCGCCCCGGGCGGGCAGGAGCCGGCCCTCCAGGTGACCTGGGCCTATCCGGACGGAACCGAGATCGTCCGGACCTACCCCCGCCCGGTGGAGCTGGTCACCGAGGACGGGATCATCGTCACCACCGACACCGGCAAGCGGGACACCGTCTACGGCGACTACCCCTTCCGCCTCCGGCGGATCTTTCCGCCCCGGTTCATCCAGGCCCAGCCCCCGGGGAGCTACCTCCTCTCCTACCGGCTGGTGGACCCGGCCGGAAACATCTCCAACCCCATGACCCACCGGCTGTTCATCGTCGATCCGGCGGACTGGTACCCCTGATCCTTTAACCCCTCCGTCGCCGACCCCCACAGCCCCAGCCCGGCCCGCCGGGCCTCCTCCTGGGCCCTCCGGTACCCGGCCGGAGGAGGCCCCGGTCCCTCCCGGCAGCGGGCCAGGCCTAGTTTAAGCAGCTCCAGGCCCAGATCCCGGCCCTGAAGGGTGATACCAAGTTGCGTCTGAATTGCAACTTGGTATGCCCGCCCACGCGGGCGGGCCGAGCTCGACAGAGGTCGTAGGCCGGCGAAACCACTCTTTTGCCGGCCGTCAGCACTCAAAGCCACCGGTTGGCTTTGAGTGCCAAAATAGAAGACCCGGGCCAGGGCCTCCCCCGGACCCGAGTTCAGCCCGGCCCGGACCGTCACCCGCCGGCCCAGGAGCCCGGCCGTCAGGGCCCTGGCCCGGCCTCCCCAGGGCCGGTCCGGGGGAGGGCAGGCGATCCAGGCCAGCCTGATCCGGTGGGGCC
>Ga0068714_10002650_pt1 | contig 22620 bp, 17 predicted proteins | sample MTBNYHSulfiMetaG_FD_62988 | JGI IMG/M metagenome (GOLD analysis project Ga0068714, IMG submission 62988) | Enrichment culture microbial communities from rom New York Harbor, USA that are MTBE-degrading - MTBE-NYH (New York Harbor Sulfidogenic)... | ecosystem: Environmental > Aquatic > Marine >... | reverse complement strand
CGAACTGCGCATCACCTTCCATTTGAGTTTCCCATAGACCGCCACCACGGCGGCGGTCGTCATGACCCCCATCGCAGCCGATTCCGTCGGAGTGGCCAAGCCAGCGAAGATCAGGCCGGTGACCACGAAGATGATGACCCCGAAAGGCAGGACATGGGTTGCAAGGGATTTGAACTTTTCGGACCAGGAAACGGCTTCCGGGGCATAGTCAGGAGCAAGACTCGGCTGCAGCTTGCAGCGCAAAACGATATAGGCGACGTACATACTCGCCAGCAAAAGACCCGGCACAACACCCGAGAGCAGCATCTTCCCGATGGAGATCTGCATGAGCGATCCCAGCACCACAGCAAGTGCGCTCGGAGGGATGATCATTGCCAGGGCCCCGCTCATGCAAGACCCAATCGCGATGGTTTTGTGGTAGCCTCTCTTCTCCATCTCGGGGAGCAGCAGAGAGCCGAGCATGGCCGACGTGCCCATGCTGGAGCCGCTCAGGGTCGAGAAAAGGGTCCCGCCCCCGACACTCAGCAGGCACAACCGGCCCGGGATCCGCCCCATCCACTTGTCCAGGCTGTCCAGTGCGCGTATGAAGACCCCGGAGTGAAACAGCAGTTCACCCATCAACACGAAGAGAGGCACAGGCAAAAGAACGAAGCTGCTGATCGATGAAAAAATCGACCGTATGAACTGCTCCAGTCCATGGCCACCCCCCCAGAGGAAATAGATCCCTACCACATCCACAATCGTGAAGGCGAGAAACACAGGCAGACCGGCGGCCAGAAGGACCAGAAAAGATCCGACGATGAGCACCAGAACCACGTACCATTCCGCCATCAGTTGACCTCCTTCAGCCGCCTTAGGTGCTGCAGGCCTTGTCTGGCAAACTGTCCCATGAGGAGAAAATAGCCAATGCTGATAAGGGCCAGGAAAAAGAATTCATACATGGTCATGGTTTTGGTGATCAAAACCCTGTTAACGTAAGAATTCCACGCTGCAGCGGCACTGAACCAGACGACGACCCCCGAAACGAAGACACCGGTGGCCGACGAAAATACCCCCAACCACCCCTGCAGCTTCGGGTTCAGGCGTTCGACAAGGATGTCCACGCCGACGTGCCCCCCCTTCTTCAGGAGCCAGGGCGCGGCCAGAAAGGTCATGGTAAAGAGGATGTATTCACATACTTCCACCGTCCAGATCAGTGGTTTAGCGAAAAAATATCGCATGAAAATTTCAACAGACATGATCAGGACGGCACCCACGAGGAGCACCCCTCCCAGCAGCGCCAGGAAATCGATGATCGAATCAAAAAGTCCTCTCTTCTGCATATACAAGACCCCTGTGCAGGAATGGTGGGGTGTCCACCGTACACAACAGTACGTTGACACCCCTGTCACCGGTTCCTTCAGCGTCTAAGCCGCTGAAATCTGGGACGGCACGCAGTCCCCGGCAGACAAGCACCTCCCGGCATTCACCTTCCAACGGTCAGCGTTGCTCCGCGAGATAGGGTGATCGCCAGCAGCGTGAATCGATCATCGGCGACCACCCGATGCTTTGCGCGTTGAGGGCGAGTCTGCCCAGGCGGCAGAGCGATACTGCAGCCTCTAATCCCACGGGAACACGTCTTTGGGAATCGCCTTTCTCGAGGTCAATTCCCTCAGTTTGGGGCCGTATTCGGGGGCTGCCTCGATGACATATTCCCAGGTCTTGTCATAGGCGATGGCACGGAATTTCTGCGCCTCCTCCGGCGGCAGGGTCAACGTCTCCATGCCGGCCGCCTTCCGGACCTTCTCTTCCGTCTGTTCGATCATCGTGTTGCGCATCGTACCGATGTACTCCATATCCTGCATCACATCCATAATCAGATCCTGAACATCCGGGGGGATCTTCTTCCACTTGTCGAGGTTGATCATGGTGGCAGGCTCCATCTGAAAGACCCCCGGCTCGATCGCGTATTTGGTCACCTCCTGCAGGCCCCAACTGATAACCCCTACGTTCGGCCACATGAAGCCATCGACGACACCGCGTTCCATGCCCGTGTAGATCTCGGTCGGCGGGATGCTGACCGGCGTGGCGCCCAATGCCTTGATAAAAGGGATGTAGAGGGGCTGGACCCTGATTTTCAAGCCCTTGATGTCCTCCACCTTTTCGATCTTCTTGTTGACAAACAGCTTGAACGGGAGAAAGCTTTGCAGCCGGCCCAGGTACTTGGCATTCGCACGCTTTTCGAAAATCTCGCACCAGAGGTCGTAGGCCCCGGTCTTGCGCTCTTCCCATTCAGCCAACTCCGTCAACCCCTTTGCCCAGGCCTCCGGCATGATCGGCTTAAGGTATCCGAACGGATAATAGAGAATCATATCGATGGTGCCCGCCTTCAAGGCGTGGATCTGATCGAAGCTCTGGATGACCTCCGGCCCACCCACCCATTCAATGCGCAGTTTGCCCTCGGCCCTCTTGTTGATCTTGTCCACCAGGATGGGAACGGGGTCGTTATTGAGGTGATTTTTGGGAAAACCTGTTACGGCCTTGAGTACGATCATCTCGCTTTTCGATTCGATGGCGGTTAGCCCCAGGAACAGGGTAATACAGGCGATGAGCAAAAAGGCTTTCTTCATGTTTCCCTCCATTCTTTCCGTCATGCTGTCACAATGTTCATAGAAAACAAATCTTCCCATCCAATGATTCAGGCAGTCCGACAACCGGATTCTGTATCCTCGCTTCTCCGCGCTTTGCATCCCCCCCCTTCAAAGCTTCGGCAAGCAACCTTTCGCAGGGCGTCCTGCCATCCCGCAACTGGTTTACCGCTTGTCACAGCTAAGGCCGCCGCCCGGGACCCATTGCAGAAAACATCGGTGCGACGCATCGCTAAAAAACCCTACCTTCGTCGATCCAGGAGGGAAACCATTTGTAATAGTCCAGGGGAAAGGCCTTGCCAAGGCCTTCATAGCTGGCCTTCGCCAGCGCGATGCCTTTCTTGTCGCGGACCAGCCGTACGTGGCCTTTCGCCTCGAGATCGACGAGCACCCGGTCGAGATCCTTGTCTTCCACATCGAAATAGGCCTTGATGTCCTCCCGGCTCATGTGGAGCCCTGGATTCGCACGGTAATCCTCGGCCAGGATCTGGAGAAGGCCCTCCTCATCGATCGAACGCGCCTTTTCGGGTTCGGTCGCGGCCGGGACCGGCACGCCGAGCTCTTCATGAATCACCCTTCGGCACATCTTCAGATCCTCGGCCATCTGCTTCATGGCGGCCCGCTGGATCACCATCCTGCAGGCCTCCATGGTCCCGCCCGCGATGTTTTCCACCTTCGAGACGCCGTAGATGGCCGAGACCGGGTAGAATGGCGTCAGCCCGTCCCCTCCCATGACCTGGATGGCGTCCAGGCTTGCGGCAACCGCCCCTTCGCAGTTGTAGACCTTGGCCACATTGGACTCGAGGGTGATATCCCAGCCGAGGTCCCACAGGTAGGCCGTGTAATAGGTGAGCAGCCGGGAGATCTTCACCCGGCTCACCATGTCGGCTATCTTGAACTGGTTGTTGACGAAGCTGATGGTGGGCCGGCCGAACTGGACCCGCCGCTCGGCATAGGGGACCGCATTACGGAGAAGTTCGCCCATCCAGGCCGCGGTCTGCGCGCAAATCAGCGTACGTTCGAAATTGAGGCCGGCCGTCATGATGGACCAGCCCTGCCCCTCCTCGCCAAGGACCTGGTCCATGGGGACGGGAACGTCCTTGAAATCGAGCGCCCCGTTCTGGATGTTTTCGAAGCCTATAATCTCGTTGATTTTTTCGACCGAAAAGCCGGGGGAACCCTTCTCGACGACGAAGGCCGTCAAGTGCCGGTACCTTTTTCTGTCTTCGGGATTGTCGCTTGTCCGTGCATAGACCATGTAGCGTTGGGCCACGCCCGCGGAGACGATGTAGCGCTTTTTCCCGTTGAGGAGATAGACATCTCCCTCGCGCCGGGCCGTCATTTCAATGGCTGCCGCATCGGTGCCCGCGACGGGCTCCGTAATCACGATCGCCCCCATCTCTCCCCGTGCGATGCGGGGGAGGAAGCGCTTTTTCTGCTCTTCCGAACCGAATTCAATGACCTGGCGCAATCCGCCGAGCATGTTTCCAATGAAGACACGGCCCGGGCCGGGCATGCGGCTGAAGGCCTCGGCGGCGATGCAGGCCCCCGTCGCACCCAGCCCCAGGCCGCCGTACTCCTTGGGCACACCGGCGCCGGTGTAGCCCCTTTCACCGATCTTTTCGAAGATGTCCCACGGGAACTCCCGTTTCCACCGGGATTCCGCATCCCGCGGCATGAGCTCGCGCACAAAGGCGTGGACATCTTCTGCAAACGCCTTCTGCTCATCCGTCCACCATGGATAAATGTCCATCATCATCCTCCTCCTATTGTTTCCGGTTCCGCAGGGCCATCACCACCTTCTCAGGGGTCAGCGGCTGCTCCTTGAACCAGATGCCGGTTGCATGGCGCACCGCCGTAAAGACAGACGGCGGGGTGCTTACGATGGCCCCTTCGGAGGCCTCCTTGGCGCCGAACGGACCCGATGGGTCGTCCGTCAGGATGTCGATGACCTCGATCCTGGGGATGTCCGGGGCGAGCGGCATCTTGTAGTCCGCCAGGTTCGGGTTGAGGGTCCTGCCGTGGTCCATCCGGAACTCCTCATAGAGCGCCTGCCCCATGCCCTGGATCGCCGCCCCCTGGTTCTGCGCCTCCACGTTGACGGGGTTCAACGGTCTGCCGCAGTCGTGTGCGATCACCATGTCCGTGCAGCGGATGAAGCCGGTTTCGAGATCCACATCCACCTCGGTCAACTGGGACGTGAAACTGTACGAAGTGCCGCAGTTGCCGATCCCCTTCTCGAAGTCGAGCACGTCGATGCCGTAATCGGAATACCCTTTCCCGATGATGACCGCCCCGGAGCCTGAATAGCAGGCGATCTTAGCAAGTTGTTCGAAGGGCATGGTCTTTTCGGGGGATCCGGCTACGCTGACCATGCGATTCTTGAAGACGATGTCCTCCGGGTTCGCCTCCCACTCCCGCGCGGCGAAGCGGGCCAATTGATCCTTGATGTCGACCGCCGCGCGGCGGGCCGCCTCGCCGGCGAGCACCGTGACGCGGCTCCCGTAGCTCCCCGCATCGCAGGGTGTCACGGCCGTGTCGACGCGTTTGATGTCCACGTCCTCCATGCCGACACCGAGTTCCTCGGCCACGATCTGGCAGAGGACCGTGTCGGAGCCCTGTCCGCAGTCCGTGGCACCGGTGAGGTAATCGATCGTCCCGTCCTCGCAAAGCCGGAGGACAGCCGCGCACGATTGGTGGCCGCGCTGCCGGGCGCCGCCGAGATAGGACGTGGCGGACATGCCGGTGCCATGAACCACGGTTCCGCTCCCTTTCCGCTGGTCCCTGTTTTTCCAGGAATCGCTTGCGGCCAGGGTCTGGATCCCTTCCACCAAGCCGCAGGATTTGACGGTGACCTTGTTGACCGTCTCGTGGGGCGCCGTGATGGCGTTTTTGAGCCGCACGGCCACAGGGTCGATGCCGAGCTGCTCGGCCATCATCTCCATCTGGAGCTCCGCGGCGAATCGCGTGTGCGTGACGCCATGGCCGCGCATGGCGGCGCCGATCGGGTTGTTCGTGTAGATGCGGTAGGCGTCGTGTTTGAAGTTGGGCAGTTTGTAAGGAAGGGTGCTCATGGACCCGCTCAGGTACATGGTGAGCGGGCCGATAGCGGTGTGGGCCCCGCCGTCGGCGATGACCCGGCTGTGCATGGCGGTAATGGTGCCGTCCTTCTTCATCCCCATCTTGTTGTAAACGATCATGTTGTGGCGCCGGCGGCAGGTCATGAGGACCTCTTCCATCGTGTAGACGAACTTCACCGGCTTGCCGGTCCGCTTCGAGAAAAGGACCGAGCAGAAATCGCCTGCGAGGGAGTCATTCTTCGTTCCGCCGAAGCCCCCGCCGATGAAAGGCTGGATCACCCTGACCTTGTTGAGCGGGAGGTTGAAGCAGGCCGCCAGGTGCCGATAGACGAAATAAGGACTCTGTTTGGCCGCCCAGATGGTGATGCCGGATGAGTCGTACATCGCCACTGCGGCGGGCGGCTCCAGGTAGCCGGTAATGACCCGGCCCGTCACGAAGCGGTCTTCGTGGACGAGGTCGGCTTCGCGGAAGCCCTTTTCGATGTCGCCGAAATCCATGTGGAAGTCCCAGCTGACATTGTTTTTCACATGGTCATAGAGCTGCGGAGCCCCTTCCTCCATGGCTTTTTCCGGGTCGAACACGCCGGGAAGCGGTTCATACTCCACCTGAATCAGCTGAGCCGCTTGCTCCGCGGTGTCCTCGTCAACGGCAGCGACCGCCGCGACGGCTTCGCCGAGATAGCGCACCCGCTCGGCTGCCAGAGGCTCCTCCTCGCGGGTCTTGGGCATCCAGCCCCATTTCCACCCTTTGAAATCCTTCCCTGTCAGAACGTCCTTGACCCCCGGAAGCCGCTCGGCACGGCTCGTATCGATGTTCAGGATCTTGGCATGGGCGTGCGGGCTTCTGACGATCTTGCACCAGAGCATGCCTGGCATCTCATAGTCCGCGGCGTATTTGGCCTCCCCGGTGACCTTGGCGAGGGCATCCACCCTGGGCATGCGTTTCCCGATTACAGAAAAGTCCTGCATGTTTACTCCCCCCCTTTCATGAGCTCGGCGGCGGCCTGGATGGATTCGATGACCTTGGTATAGCCGGTGCATCGGCAAAAATTCCCGGCGATGCCTTCTCTGATGTCCCCGGAAGACGGTGTCCCATTGCGATCCAGAAGGGATTTGGCGGACATGATCATCCCGGAGGTGCAAAACCCGCACTGCATTCCGGAGTGCTCCACGAACGCCTCCTGGAGCGGGTGCAGCTTGTCCCCTTCTTTCAAACCCTCGATGGTCGTAATCTCCTGACCGTCCGCCTCCACCGCCGGCACGAGGCAGCTGTTGACGGCCCGGCCGCCCATAATGACCGTGCAGGCGCCGCATTCCCCCAGCCCGCAGCCCTCCTTGGCGCCGGTCAACTTGAGCTCCTCACGAATGAGCTCGAGGAGGGTGCGATGAGGCGCAACCCTCAACGTGTGTGATTCGCCGTTGATGACGAATTGGATTTCCTTCAGTTCCATCGTTCGCTCTCCCTTTGTCGGTTTGGTTTTCATATGGAAACGGCGTGGCGGATGAACCCCGATTCAAACCTGCATTCTTATGCTGCGAGGGTGCCGGAGCCCGACAACCGCCTTCGGGCAAGGGACAGGCTCCACTGGCCGCGGCGAAAAATTCTTTCTGGCCCCCTCTGGAAAGGCAGGGTATCCGATTCAGAGATTTTGCCTTTTCTGTGTGCGGCGAAGAAGCCAATGTCCTGCTTCATTTTTGATTCGAGGACACCTGTCTGAGGGCCCGCTTGACCAGGACCTCCACCATCAAGCGGCGGTACTCAGCCGATGCACGGTGGTCGTCGATCGGGCTCGATTCATCGGCGGCGATTTTCGCCGCCTCCGCAATCACCTCATCACTCACGGGCCGGCCCTCGAGGAACGTCTCACATCGGCCGGCCCGGATCGGTGTAGGAGCGACAGCGCCCAGTCCCACGCGGACTTTCGAGAACGCTGCATCGCGCGTCTCAGCCAAAGCGGCTACGCCTACAACGGCTAGATCCATGCGGCTGCGGGGTGAGAGCTTGATGTAGACGCCTCGCCCTTCAGCCGGGGGGACCTGAATCTCCTTGACGAGTTCATCCGGTTCGAGAACTGTCTTACCCGGACCGGTAAAAAATCGATTCAGTTCGACGACCCGTTCACCACGCGGGCCGGCGCACAGGACCCGCGCCTCCAGGCAAAGCAGCGCCGGAGCAGAGTCAGCGGAAGGAACGGCATTGCAGAGGTTCCCGACGATGGTTCCGCGGTTGCGGATCTGATGGGAAGCGATGCTGAATGCGGCTTGGTGTAGCATAGGAAAACGACTTTTCACTGCTTCGGACTCTGCAACGGCATTGATCGAGGCAAGGGCGCCGATCCGCAAACCCCCGCCCTTTTCATCGGTGACATAGTCGAGGCCGACCACGCCCTTCAGATCGATCAGGATTTGAGGCACCGGGTCGGTTCTCCGTTTGATTTTCGGTATCACGTCCGTGCCGCCTGCATAGACCCGGAACGTTCGGCCAGGATTCCCCTGCATAAAGGCCAATGCTTCTTCGAATCCCTCGGGTTTGAGGTAGTCGAATTGCGGCAGTCGTCTGAAAAAAAGTGTCATAATCCTGTTCCTCCCTTATCGATTTGAAATGCTTGAAATTTCCGTACTCAGCTCCAGAGATCTGGAAAGCAATCCCGGAAAATTTCTCGACCCTGGTTCAGCCTCCGCCAAGCGGCGTCAAACAGATATCGAGCCAATCACCATCCTCGATGACCGATCGCAGTCCCTTCGGATAGAAAGCGATGTCCTTTCCACGGAGCGTCAGTTCGATGTCGGGTCTGAGTTTCTCCCCTTCGGCATCGATCAGAATAAACCCGGTCTCTCTTTCAACGCGGTGCAGGAGATCAGCCACGGTATCCGCCGCATCCGCAATCTCCAGATCCCCGAACCCAGCCTCCCGGCGAAGAAAATTGGTTGAAAGTTTTATCTTTTTAGGCATATCGATCGTTCCTCTGGGCCTGCATTTTTCTGGAGGTCTCAGACAACATGTTACAAGAGGAATGCGACCGGCCGCCCGGTCGGTCCAGGGCCAAAAAATAATGTGGTTGTATTTTTCCGTTTAAATCGGACCACATGAGAAATTTTCTATTCGCCTTCAAAAGCCCTTTCACATTTAGAAATGATCTATTTCGACAACCCCCGCAGAAAGATTTCAACATAGGTATCGGCTAATTCACGTGCTGATTCCTGCCGGGAGTAATCGAACCAGTAAAAGATCCAACTACACATTCCCAGGGCGCCGAAGGTGGCAAAAGTCATGTTTACATCTTTGGCTTTTCCCGCGGCCTTCATTTCGAGAAGGGCATTTCGGATCAAATCGAAGCCCCTTCTCCAAACGCGGTCGATCCTGGCGCGATGCGTCCTTGCAAGATTTTGGGTTTCATGAACAACCACGCGTACGGAGGGGTCTTGAGTCATAGCATGCAGGATATACTCCCGCATGAAAAACGCTACTCGTTCCGTCGGGTCCGCGATTTTCTCCGCCTTTTCCAGGACAGGAATGAACGTCCGCTCCATCTGCCTTTCATGAATCTGGAAGAGGAGTTCTTCCTTGCTGCTGAAATAATGGTACAGCCCGGCCTTGCTCAAACCCAATGCCTTGGCGACACGCGACAAGGGGGTCTGTTCATAGCCATCCCTCAAAAACAGCTCAAGCGCCTTGTCACAGATTCTGTCCCGTTTATCCAATTCAACATCCTGTCACTTGTTCTATCAGGTAGCCCCCGAGAAGCCCTTTTAACGCCGTCCCAGGTCTAATTGCACCCTCATCGTCACACGTCAGGCGGACAAGCCCCAAGAAAGCGTCCATCATCTCTCGTCAAATTACCTACCGGCCGCACGGTCGATATCATCCCTTTTATCTCTTCCGGTGTCAAGCAAAAAACACCCAAGGGGTCGGACCAGGCGAACACGCTAATTACAATACAAAAAGAATGATTTTTGGGTCCTTTTACCTGCTTAAATGCCCCATTTTCATTCTAAAAAGTCTATTTTAAGCGTTGGGCTATAGGGCATCACACTTCCGCTCCAAGAAGGATAAAATTTTGGGTTCATCCGATTAATGCGTACTTTGCCTCGTGCAGGGCCATGATCTTGAGCTTGAAAAACTCCATCTCCATGAATCCGTATGTCTGTTTCTGAAACGTTATAATTTGTTATCAATATGCAAAGATGCGCATAAATCAATAGCATATTTTCATCTGATATATATAAATGTCCATTTTTTAAATAATTTATAACACTTCAATCAATTTTCACCTTATTATAAGCAGCGTGGAATTCTATCTATGGCATGACGAAGTCTGTCAGGCATGGAACCTTCAGACTGTTAAATCAGCTTTTTGGCCCCTAAAAACTAGAATCTAACACAGAAAACGACCTTTTTTTAGCACTATTACATTGTAATTTCAAACACATAGTTTGGTCCGACCCCCATCGAGCCCATCGAGCAGTTCGCGAAGGGCGCGCTGGGGGCCGGGTTCGCCGTGCACCAGTTTCACGGCGCCTGGTTGGACGGCTTTTACCCATTCGAGCAATTCCTGCTGATCTGCGTGGCCGGAGTACCCGCCGAGCTGATGGACGGCAGCCAGCACGGGAACGGGCTTGCCATCCAGCACAACCTCGCGCTTGCCCCCTTCCAGGGTCTGGAGGATGACTCTGCCGGGGGTTCCCGCGGCCTGATACCCGACAAAAAGCACATCGGTCGCGGGGTTGGGCAGTTGAGCCTTGAGATGGTCGATGATGCGGCCGCCCATGCACATGCCGCTGCCGGCGATTACAATGGCCGGCCCCTTGAACTCAAGCAGCCTTTGATGCTCTTCATAGGTCTCCACCCCGTAGAGTCGATCGAAGCTGAGGGGATGATCACCCTGTTTTAGGCGGCCCTGGGCCTCATCGCTCCAATACTCCGAAAGCTCGGCATGGATTCGGGTGATCTTGAGGCCGAGCGGGGTATCGATGCATACCGGAACACGGCTGCCTCTTTCAGAAAAGATGCCTGCAGGATCCGAAAACAGGCGGTCCATTTCATAGATCAGTTCCTGGGTACGCCCCAATGCGAAGGCGGGAATGAGGACTTTGCCGTTGTCGGACAAGGCCCGCTGGAGAATATTCTGCAATTGCTGGAGGCGGTTGGTGCGATCCTCGTGGCGGCGGTCGCCGTAAGTCGATTCGAGCACCAGCAGATCACAGGGCGCCGGTATATCCGGATCAGGCAGGATGGGCGTGCCGCGCGCGCCGAGATCCCCTGAAAAAACGATGCTTTCACCACCTGGCAGGTCGAAACGGATCCAGCACGAGCCAAGGATGTGTCCGGCACGCCCAAGAGTAAAACGGATGCCCTTGCGTAAATCGAAGGTCTCCTGGTACTCAAACCCCCAGCAAAGCTCATCCAGTTCCTCGAGCAGATGCTCCATCTGCCGGCGTGAGAGATGGGTGAAGCTCAAGGCGTCTTCCAGCATTGGCACCAACAATGCCTTGGTGGCATGGGTGCAGAGGATTTCCCCCCGGAAACCTCGCTGGATCAGCCCAAGCACCCGCCCGATGTGATCGATATGGGCGTGCGTAAGAAATAAAAATGGAATATCCGCTGGATGCACAGGCCATTGATCCATAGGTACGACCGTATCAGTCCCTTGTGTCGATCCACAGTCGATGAGGATGGCGATTCCGCTGGCCTGTAGCAGATGACAAGATCCGGTGACCCTCTTTTCGCCGCCAAGATGGGTGATTCGTGCATTTTGCATCGATCTTTTTTTATCTCCATTTATTGAACAATCAGTTAAAATGCACTGCAGCGATTGAAGAAAACCTTTCAGAAGGCGCCATCACCTCCACCGGGGGACTCCGGGCGGGGTGACAAGTGGGTCGATTTCATTCAACTATGGATTGCCTGTCACCTGACTTGGAGGAAAATCCTTGAAAATCGCTCCTTCCGAAGCGCCCCGGCTTCCACTTCGATCCGCCGGAAAACTCCCTCCCGACTCCTGGAAATCAAGTGGGACACCGATTGCGATCCTTTTCGTACTCCTATGGAGCACCGGTTTTATCGGCGCTAAATTCGGACTGCCCTATGCCGAACCTTTTACCTTCCTCCTGATAAGATTCTGGCTGGTGGCCGCCATTTTATTGGTGCTATCCCTCGTCACCCGTTCCACCTGGCCTCGAAGCCCCCGCGAAATCATTCATCTCGTCGTAACCGGCCTCCTCATTCATGCCGTTTTCTTGAGCGGCGTCTTTTCATGCATCTACAGCGGCGTCCCAGCCGGCATCACTGCTCTCATTGTAGGAATGCAGCCTGTGCTGACCGCCATCGCAGCCGGACCCCTGCTGGGCGAAACGGTGCGCCACCGCCAATGGCTGGGGCTGGTGCTCGGAATGATCGGGGTAGCCCTGGTCGTACAAAACAAGCTGCTTCTCGGCCCTGAATACGTCAAGGGCTTCGTCTGGAGCTGCGCTGCGCTCCTGGGGATCACCGCCGGGACCCTTTATCAGAAAAAATTCTGCAGCATGACCGATCTTCGAACCGGCACCCTGGTTCAATACACCGCAGCCGGCATTGCACTGGCGGTGGCAGCTCCCTTCTCCGAATCCATGGCGGTCGCCTGGACCGGAGAATTCATATTTGCGCTGCTTTGGCTCAGCCTCGTCCTTTCCGTTGGGGCGATCTTCCTCCTGTACACGCTTATCCGCAAGGGGAAGGCATCCTCGGTGGCAGGGCTTTTCTACCTGGTTCCACCGTGCACCTCTCTGATCGCCTATATTCTTTTCGGAGAAACCCTTACCCTCTATTCCATCTGCGGCATGATTATCGCCGTAGTCGGGGTGGCGCTTGTCATCCGATGACTAAGAATCACAAAAAAGGCGGGCGCCGATCGCTTTCCCCTTGTTTTAAAGCCTACAAAAGACCCTCAAAAACCCTGTTCTAAAGCCGGAAAAAGCCCTTTTTTGGAGGAAAGACACTTCGTTTTCAAATAGATAGCTTGGTCCGACCCCATTAAGAGTACTGGGTGGCGAGGATGTCGGCGACGGAATCGTCGAAGAGTTCGCGCTTCTGGATGCGGTCGAAGGTGGCGATGAGGTCGGGGGCGCGGACGCGGTGCTTGCGCTCCCGCTGATAGTCCTCGACGATCCGGCCGCGGTGCATCATCACGATCCGGTCGGGAAGGTCGACGGCCTGCTGCATGGAGTGCGTCACCATGAGGGCGGTCAGGTTCTGCTCGTCGATGATCCCTTTGGTCAGCTCCGCCACCTTCGCGGCGCTCTTCGGGTCGAGGGCGGCTGTGTGTTCATCCAGGAGCAGGAGCTTCGGGCGCGTCCAGGTGGCCATGAGGAGAGTCAAGGCCTGCCGCTGCCCGCCCGAGAGGGTCCCGATCGGATTGTCCAGCCGGTCTTCGAGGCCCATCTTCAGTGTGCGGACCCGGTCGGCAACTCCATCGCGGAAGGCGTGGGTGACGGCCCGGCGCAGGGGCCTGTGTCCCCCCCGCTTGAGGGCGATGGCGATATTCTCCGCGATGGTCATGTCCGCCGCCGTCCCGGCGAAGGGATTCTGGAAGACGCGCCCGATGAAGGCCGCCCGCCGGTACTCCGGCCAGCGGGTCACGTCGCGGCCGTCCAGCAGGATTCGACCGGCATCGAGTTCGAAGGTGCCCGCGACCGCATTGAGGAGGGTGCTCTTCCCGGAGCCGTTCGTGCCGATGATGGCGGTGAAGCACCCCGCTTCGATATGGACGCTCACGTCCTGGAGCGCCTTCACCTCATTGGCCGTATTGGGAAAGAAGGTTTTCGACACGCCCCTGATCTCAAGCATGGCGAAGCCCTCCCGTGACCTTCCGGCCGAGAGACCGGAACCATCCCGGGGCCACCAGCGCCGCGAAGACGAAAAAGGCCGTGACGAGCTTGAGGTCGTTCGGGTTGAGGCCCCAGCGAAGGGCGATCGCGATGAGGAGCCTGAAGAGGATCGTGCCGAGGACCACGCCGGTGATGGTCAAGCCGATCCCGGCCCGCCCCACGAGCGCCTCCCCGATGATGATGCTCGCCAGCCCCCAGACCATCATCCCGATGCCCATCTGGACGTCGGCAAAACCCTGGTACTGGGCCAGCAGCGAACCGGACAGCGCCACCAGACCGTTGGCCAACGCCAGGCTGACCACCACCATCGTCTGGTTGTTGACCCCCTGCGCCCGGACCATCTGCGGATTGCCGCCCGCGGCCCGCAGGGCGGTGCCGTAATGGGTGAGGAGGAAGCGGTAGAGCAGCAACCCGATCAACAGACAAATGGCCGCGCTGCTCCCAAAGACGGCCAGATCACCGAGGGGTACAGGCCATCCAAAGAGATTCACCCGGGAGGCGCCGCTGCCCAGGCCGCCCAGGATGCGCTCGGCCCCGCTCGACACGGTCTCCACGTCCAGGAGCGGGATGTTGCTCCGCCCCATGATGCGCAGGTTGACGGAATAAAGCGCCGTCATCACGAGGATGCCCGAGAGGATCTCCTGGATCTTGAACCGGGCGTGCAGGAGCCCCGTGACCGCCCCCGCCGCAGATCCGGCGAGGAGGGATGCCAGGGCCGCCAGCCATGGAGACCAGCCCTGAACGATGAGGACCGCCGAGAGGGAGGCCCCCAGGGTGATGGAGCCGTCCACCGTGATGTCGGTGAATCGGATCATCCGGAAACTGATCAGCATCCCGAGCGAGAGCAGCGCGAGGATGAGCCCCATCGTAAAGGCGCCGATCACCAGGCTCATGACAACACCTCCGGGTTTTCGAGAGGTCCGAACCAGCAGGCCCCGCGGACCAGGGCGCTTTCCCCCAGGCCGACCGCCGGGCGGGCGTCATCGACGAGATGCATCACCGCGAGGGGAGGCGGACCGCTGAAGCATTTCCGGATCGTCGGCTCGAGGGCGATCCGGCCGTTCTGCAACGGCTGATAGGGGAAGACCGCCGCGTGGACGTGGACAGCGGCATCCGGATGCGAGGGCAGAGGCGCCAGCAGACCCCCGCCGCGAGCGCCCTCCCTCTTGCAGACGACACCCGCCAGGAGAGCCAGTTGGTGCGCGTGCGACCGCTCGCCGCAGAAGGAAATCCACTCGCGGATCTCGGGGAAAACGATCTCGCGCTCCGCGTCGAGCTCTCCGGGAGATCGGATGAGGGCGGCGCCCACCAGGCCTTCGATCTCCCCGATGGCGACGAAACCCGCCGCCTTCCCGCCCGTGCGGGCCAGGATATGCCCCATCAGAGCTGAAACCGTGCAGAAGGGCGCCTTATCAGCGGGGGCAAAACGGATGAGCCGCCCCATCGCGCCGCTGAAACCAAGGCAGTGGATGCAGCACATCTCGGGGACGTAATCCCCTTCCGAGATGAGATAATCCGGGTGCCCCTGTTCGTCCGGAGGCTGGTACACGACGTTTCCGGCGGCCGCCACGAACTCCCCGAACTGGCTTCGGGCGGACTCGAAATCCGCGGCCGAACTGCCGATCCCCAGCGCACAGACATCCTCCGAGAAAATGAAGCTTTTGCAGCCGGCCGCCTCCACCCGCCGCCAGGGGCGCCAGCCCGCCGCATGGAAGAGCGTCAGGGAGGCGCCCTCCTCCAGCGTGAACTCCTGGATACCGGCATCTTCCGCCGCTTCGACGGCGCCCGCCGTTTCCGAAGACGGCATGTCCTCCGGTGGGCCGTCCGCGAGCAGAACCTGAAACCCGGCCGTTCGCAGGACCTGCTCGACGAAAGCGGCAGGGTGGATGATCCGGAAGCTGCCGTGGACCGTGTTCAACGCCTTGTAGATCTGAAGCAGGGACCGGATGCCGGCGGAGCTCAGGAACGCGAGCCCCGAGGCATCGACAACCAGGTGGTGGCAGCCGTTCCGGATATGCCCGAGGAGGGTGTCGGTGAAATAGTCCGCCCAGGATGCGTCGAGCTTTCCTTCGACCGTGATGAGCATGTATTCACCCCGTGTTTCATGCCGCAGATTCATTGGACCTCCCCTCGATCAATCGGAATCGCCCGCTGGGTAAAGCGTGGCTTTGCGCATCGTTTCCTCGCTGAGATGGAGCCCGAACCGGCGGACCAGGCCGGAGTTGACGATCAGCTTCTCCGAACGGGTATTGCTGAAAGCAATGTCTTTCGGGTCTGCGCCGCGCAGGATGCGGACGGCGATTTCGGCCGCCTCCAGCCCGGCGTCGTAATAATCCCGGGCAAGAGCCAGCACACCCCCCTCCTTCATCTGGTCGGTGTCGAACACATAGACGGGCAGATCCCTTTCGCCGGCCTTGCGGGCGATCAGAGCGAAACCGGGCCGGGTCAGGTTGTCCGGGATCTGCACCAGGGCCTGGATATCCTTGCCGCATAGATCGACGGCCCCCTGCGCCACCTCGGCGCTGCTCGTCACCGGGACGGAGACCAGTTCGATGCCCTCCTTTTCGAGGGCCTCCGCCAGCGCGTCCTTGTAAAACACGCTGTTGACCTCAGCGGGGGTGAAAAGCGTCCCCGCGCGCTGGATCCCCGGCAGACTCTCCCTGACGATCCGGGCCATCCCCTCGAAGGGGGAACGGGTAGTGATGCCGGTCACGTTCGGCAGGTGATCCGCCTCGCTCTTCCCCGCGCCGGCGGAGACGCCATCGCCCACCCCCGTAAAAACGATCTTCGTCTCAGGCCCTGCCTGGCGCAGCGCCGCCTGCAAGGTCGGCGTCGACACCGCCATGAGCAGGTCGACGCGGTCCGCCCTGACGGCCGTCATGATGCTCGAGAGGGTCGACATATCCCCCTGCGCGTTGAACTCGCGCAGCGCATAGTCCCGGTTTTCGACGAGGCCGGCCTTCTTGAGCCCATCGAGGAGCCCGTTGCGGCAGTGCTCCGATGAATACGTTTCACAGTAAAGGACGAGGCGGAGCTTGAAGGGCGTCTTGGCCCTGGATACCGCTTTTTCCGCCGGTTCGACGCGCGTGTGGGCCGCGGTGGGCCTGACGGGCAGACGGGATGGAGGCACACCGGCCAGGACCTTCGCAGCCAGCCGCCCGGACTGCCGCCCCCACTCGAAATAACTGTCCCCCACGCCTCCGCTCGCTCCCTCCGCGATCAGCGCCATATCCGTGACATAGATCGGGACGCCGGCGGCCTGGGCCACTTTGAGGATCGCCTTGAACCCCGTGGTGACGAGGTTGTCCGCCGAAAGGACGATCGCCCGGGCGCCGCGGTCGATGACCGCCTGCGTGGCCATCGGGAGTTCGGAGACGGTCGACGCCGTGGCCTCGAGGATGCGGACGCGCTGCTCCTCGCAGGCCTTCCTGAGCCGCTTCACGGAGATCAGGGCGTTCGTCTGGGACGGGTCGTAGATGATCGCCACGGCGCCGAGGCCTGGATCGTGCCGTCTCACCATCTCGAGCACTTCGCCCAGCGGGGGATCGTCGTGGATGCCGCACACGTTGCCGGGACGGCCGTCCTTGAAGAGGCCGAGTTCGTTCGGGTCGCTCGCAGCGGTGAAAACGAGGGGGCACTCGAAATGTTTCTGAACGGCGGCGATGAGGACGGGGGAGGAAACCGTGACGATCAGATCGGGCTTGTCCATCCGCACACTGTCCAGGATCTGCGGCAGCTGGGACATGTCGCCTTGCGCGCAGTAAGACCTCATCCGGAAGTCGACCCCGTCGAGCAGGCCCGTCTCGGACAAGGCGGCCTTCACACCCTGGATGGCCTGGTCGAGGGCGGGGTTCTCCACGAGGTTGACCAGCGCGACCGTCGCCGGGGCCTCTCCGCTCGAGCGGACATGGAAAAACCGGTCGGCCCGCTCGAGGAGTTCGACCGGGACGGTGACACCCGCCTCCCGCGCCGCCGCCAGGTCGAGGGCCAGTTCGTTCTTTTCGCAAGGGGCGAAGGGGATGCCGGCGGGGGACTCCCCGAGGAGGACGCGCGCGGTCAGGGCGGCGATCTCCCGGCCGTAGTCGTAGGGGCCGGGCGCACAGGACAGGACGGCCCCCGTCCCCATGAGGGAGACGTCCTCGGCGATGACCGGGATGCCCTCCGCGCGGCACGCCTTCGTTATGGCGGGCATCGCGTTCACGATCGTGTTGTCGCCCATGGCGAACACGAGATCGACGCCCTTCGCCAGGAGCCCGCGCATCCCCTCGGGGACTTCGCTCGGGTTGTTGACCGGGACGGTCACGAGTTCGATCCGGCGGTCATCCAGGATGCGCTTCACGTTGTCCACCTCCTTGAGCGAGTTGGGCTCCGAGGGGTTGTAGAGCGCGCCGATGCGCCCGGCATCGGGAAACAGCCTGCGCGCCCACACGAACAGTTCTTCAGCGGGCATCAACTGAACGATCCCGGTCACGTTGGGCAGATGGTCATCGAAGCTTTTTCCCGCGCCGCCCTCGATCGGTGCGGAAACAATGCCGAAAACGATGTTCGTGTCCCCGGTCTGGGCGATGGCGCTGCTGAGACAGGCCGTGGTCATAACGACGAGCACATCCGGCCGCTGCCGAAGGAGGTTGGCCGTCGTCTGATTCAGAAAGGACATATCGCCATTGGCGTGCTCGGCCGCCAGGATCAGGTTTTCACCTTCCACGAAACCCAGGTCCCGCATGCCGTCCTTGAAACCGTTGATAGCCATATCAAAAATGGGTGCGGGAACGAAGTGGCTCAGACCGACGCGGTACGACTTGCCTGGCTCCGGGCCGGCCGGTTTTTCTCCGGTGCCCCCGCCCTGCGCTTCCAGAAGCGCCTGAACGGACGGCACGAGGGACCACCGCCCACCCAGTCTTGCCAGGACCTCCCGATTGAGGCGCAGCATATCCGGGATGACATTCTCGATGCGGAAGGTCGACGGGCTTTTCCCCTCGAGGATGTCCGCCGCGATGTCAGCCGTGTAGCGGCCGACGGTGAAGTAGTCGGCGCCGAGCCCGAACAGCGCCCCCTTTTCGGCGTCGGTCGGATCGTTGGTGAAGACGGGGATGCCAGCCTCGTCGGCGAGGCTGATGATCAGCCGGATGGATGCGTTGGCCACGGTGTCCCCGCCGACCCAGACGGCGCCCGGTTTCTTGGCCATCAATGCCCGGGCGGCCTCGGAGACCTCGGAGGTGTTGGCGGCAACCGCTTCGATGAGATCGATCCCCAGGTCGCGGCAGATGTCGCGGGCCAGAACGAGGCAGGCCTCCGAGCACTGTTCGCCCGGGTTCCAGACCACTCCGAGGCGTTCGAGGGCCGGGTTCATGTCATGGGCGATCTGAATGGCCCGCCGGACGGGCTGGAACGTGCCGATGCCCGCCATGTGGGGGGGGTGCTGCTGCGTCTCCGGACCCTCGATGCCGACGCCGGCGCCGTAAGGGTCGGTGACGGCGCCGAACACGTGGGTCTTCTTCCGCGTGAGGTTGGCTTTGGAAAAGGTCTGCAGGGCGACGGTGCTCGAGGTGATAACAAGGTCATAGGGTCCGTTGGCGATTTCCCGGGCGATGGCGTTGGCTGTGCTGACATCCCCCTGCGCATTGAAAAGACGGATGTTCCGGCTGCCGGGCGCGCAGAAACCCCTCTCCTTCAGCCGGGAGAGGACCCCGGCGATGTGGTCGTCCAGGAGAGGCGTCGAAGTGAGCTGCATGACGGCGAGCGCAGGATAGGTGCGTGCCCGGCGGCTCTCATCCCGTAAGCGCTGTTCACGGTCTGAGAATAGCAGGATAAAGGAAGCCGCCGCAATGAGGGCAACGACAAGCCACAGTTGTTTGATGGCGTTTTTCATGGTTATCCCGTGCGTGCGTTGGGCAGCGCCAGCCATCCGGCATGGGTGGGCTGTCGTTCTGCTCCTGTCTTATTCTGCAATCGACTTCATCCGTCAAGGGGCATGACGCAGTTTCCGGGGTCGGTGCCGCAGCATAGGACAGGAATTACGCGGCCCGAAAGGTCAATCATGCCGCTCATGCGAAGGGTCCTCCGAGACGAACCACTCCCAGACGCACTCCTTCCACTGTTCGATGTCCTCCCGGCAGGACGAGGCCGGGGCCTCCCATCCGCAGGACCTGCAGACCACCCTGGCCGCGGCTCAGCGGCCGACGATCTCTGCAGCGGCCCCGCAGCGGCGGCACGTCAAATTGGGTTCTAATTCCATGCCTTCGGCGCTCCCTTGCCCGGGTCAATGAATCGATCTATCCATTGCTCCTATTTACATTCAATTGTTTATTGCTAATTTTTAATTGTTAATTATTGCTTGTTTCTTGTTTATTGCCTTGCCCGGTGCACCCTAGGGCCTCAGGGCCTCTCCCCGCGCCGCTTGAATATGTCCGCCAGGGGCATCGAAAAGGCGACCTCGGGCTGAAAACGCAGATAGGCGGGAACGGGATACCGGATGCCTTTTTCGTGCGTCCTCTCAAGCCCTTCCACCAACTCCGCAAGGCGGGCGGCATGGATGGCCATCACCATCTCGTGGTCCTGGCAGGCGGCCCACACACGGTCGCCGTTTCCCGGCACCACGACCTTCGCATCCTGGTCGAGCCAGGCGCCGATGACCCCTTCCGTGCACGACGCCGCCCGGCCCGAAAAGGAGCCCCGGATGGGTTCACCGCTCAGGAACGTGCACCCGTGGATCAGGCGCATCATCTGCGCGGGGTTGACGTAGACGAGCACCACGTCGGGCGGCATCGCGGCCTTCTCGAGCGGAGAATACAGAACGATGGGATCGTGCTCCGCCTCGAGCAGGCGAAACCCCTGGAACATCCGGACGGCGGATGCATCGTCCGCCGCGTAGTTCATGCGGGTGAAAAAATCGACGGGTCCGGCCGAATCGCTCACTCGCTCCCACCCATACGTGTGCGCGGCGATCGCGCAGCCGACGTCTGCGCGCGTGAACGCGACCGTCCACCCATAGAGCCGCGCCATGGCAGCCCCCTGGCACGGGGCCATCTTCACACCGAGGTCGCGCAGCGGCCTGCGGGCCTTCTGAGGGATCTGGTCCTCCTTCGCCAGGAAGCTCACCGCCACGGGCATGGTGGACGGATTGATCCGCTCCCTGAGCTTCCGCCCCATCTCTATCCACTCGTTCATAACTTCCCCGCTCCTTTCATTCGAAGAGAGTCCTGAACACAAGCCGCCGCTCCACGGCCTTCCCGGACATCCGGGGCCGCACCCTTTTCTGCGGACCGGCCTGCGCCCGAGCCATCATCGCCGGATCGGACTTCCGGCAAATCCTGCATCGGCGACTCCGTGTTGAAAGACGATCGTTCATTCCCCATCTCATTTCCTTTTGGAAACGTCGCCGCGCCGGATGCTTTCCCAGAGCGATACTATATAATATACTGAAGTTTCCTGAAAATGCTCACGCTGCCATGCGCAGCAGGGCGTCCACAAAGGAATTTAGCCTGGATTTACACGGCACCGAGAAAAGTAAACCGAAATTATCATCCGCCGCGGCTTGAGCAACCGATCTTCGCACATCGGAGAAGGCGAAATGGTTGCGGCCCTCCACAATGTGTCGCCGGGCCGGGGTCTTCTCCATTCGGCTCGCGTAGACCCAAGCCACGGAAGCGGCCATCATGCAAAAGTGCAGATGGTTGCTGACAGCATCCGGATGCCGGGTTTGCGTCTCGGCACTTCCGATATCGCGTTTGAGTTCTTTGAAAGCAGCTTCGATTTTCCACCTGGCGCCATAGTACTCGATGATCTGTTGGATGGAAAGGCTTGTGTCGGTTGAAAACAGGGCCACGTAGTGGTTGCCCCGATAGACCCATACCACCTTGACCGCGCATTTGATCGTTTTGAGCATCCCTTGGCGCTCATAGGCGATAACGGTTCGCACCCGCCCGTACAGGTTGACCTCGTAGGGGCGGGCAAGCGCTTTGAACTTGCCGGCCAGCATCGATGCCGCGCCCAGCTTTGTGCCATACTTGGCCGGTCTGCCGCGCATCTTGTGCTGACGCTGAGCGGGCTGGGCGAAGAGATTGCTGTTGGAGCGCAGTCGCGATATCAGGCTCAAGCGCGGGCCGAGACTTTTGTGCAGCGGCCGGTAGAGGCCGTTATTGCCGAACCATGAGTCGGCAACCACCGTAACGGGAGCGTGAGTGAACACTGTGGCGATTTGTCCGATCATGGACACGGCCTGGCCGATTTTAGTCTCAAATTCGATCCTGACCCGGTTTTGCGCACGGTTGATCTTCTCGATGTTCTTTTTCATATGATAGAACCGCCAGCTCAGCGGCAGACAAGCCCAGCGCCCCTTTATGATCTTCAACAGGCCGACGGCCACAACGTTCTGTGCCCAGGGGTATTTGGTCTGGTTCTGTTTGGCGGCATGGTCAAAGGTCTTGGCACACGCGAAAATCTTGCGCCCTGTTTTGGGGTTTATGTAGTCGTCGAGGGCCAGCAGCAAACGGCCTTCGGTTAACGGCTCGGGGATCATGTTCCAGAGTGCTGGCCATAGCCGCTGCCAGGGGATCTTCGGTGAGGCCATGAAGGTGTAGAAGCGTTTCTTGGCAATGTGTCCGAAGCCGAAAAGGGTTGTGAGGCATCGGCGGATATTGGATGTTTTCGAGCCGGTAAACGGGATGATGATCGCCACGATGGTGTAGACGAACCAGATGCCGCGTTCGTCGGCTTTTCGGGAATCGGCGAATTGATCTTTGAGCTTTGCGAGGAGGTCGTGTAGGATAAACATGCGAGGTTCCTTTCGTGGTACCGTTGTTTTTGGCCGAACAAACATACCACGATTGGACCTCGCGTTCAAGTTTAAAGCACCGTAAACATTGATAAAAACAGATTTTCATCAAAAACGACGCCTCGATATATTCAATGATTTCAATAGCTTGCAGAACCGCCGTTTTTTTTCTAACTGCCTGTTTTTACACTATTTTTTATTTACGCCGAGTTATGACTCAGGGCGTCCGGCGGCGCCGGTCGGCTGCCCGCCCGAAAAAAACTGGGAAACTTCAGTA
>Ga0068714_10002649_pt1 | contig 22635 bp, 19 predicted proteins | sample MTBNYHSulfiMetaG_FD_62988 | JGI IMG/M metagenome (GOLD analysis project Ga0068714, IMG submission 62988) | Enrichment culture microbial communities from rom New York Harbor, USA that are MTBE-degrading - MTBE-NYH (New York Harbor Sulfidogenic)... | ecosystem: Environmental > Aquatic > Marine >... | reverse complement strand
CGGTTCGATCGGTCGGCGATGCGGGCGGGTGGCGGGCGGGGGCTTGTGCTCGACTGGCTGGAGGCGGGCTTCCCGGCCGTCGATCCGCAACGCTGTGTGGAGGGCGCGATCACGGTAGACGGGGAGGCGGTGCGCGTCGGTTCGTCGGGGCTTTCTCGGTGCGAGTGTGGCAGGATCGTCGCGCTCGCCGTCGGCAAGGCGGCGGTCCCGATGGCGCGCGGCGCCTCGGTCGCGCTTGGGAAAACTCTCTCGGGAGGGGTTGTCCTGGCTCCGTACGGATCGGGCGGTGAGGTGGCCGGGTTGCGGAGCTTCGAGGCGGCGCACCCGATCCCGGACGAGGCAGGGCGGCGCGGTGCAGCGGAGATCGGGCGCTTGGCGGACGACGCCGGGCGCGATGACCTCGTCCTCTGCCTCCTGTCCGGGGGCGGATCGGCCTTGCTTGCGGCGCCGGCAGATGGAGTCGCGCTTGAAGAGCTGGCCGAGACGACACGGCTCCTCTTGCACAGCGGCGCGCCGATCGACGAGGTCAACGCCGTCCGCCGGCACCTGTCGTCGATGCAGGGGGGGCGATTGGCGCAGCGGATTTCCCCGGCGGCGTCGGCGACGTTCATCCTGTCGGACGTCGTCGGAAACCGTCTCGAGTCGGTCGCCTCGGGCCCTACGGTACCCGACCCCTCGACGTTCGCCGACGCGCTTGCAGTCCTCTGCCGCCATCGCCTGGCGAACCGTGTCCCGCGATCGGTGGCCGCGTTCCTCGCGCGGGGGGTTGCGGGGGAGGTCCCCGAGACGCCGAAGCCGGGGGATGCCGCGTTCGCGCGGGCGGCGGTGACGGTGGTCGGCGACAACGGCGCGTTCCTCGACGCGGTCGCGCGGGCAGCACGGGGCGCCGGATGCGACGTCGTCCGCGGGGGTGCTCCGGTGACGGGGGAAGCGCGGGAGGTCGGACGCGCGCTCGCGCAGCGGGCCGCCGCCCTGGCGCACCGGCGGGCGCGTCGCACGCTGCTCCTCGAGGGAGGGGAGACGACGGTGATCGTCCGCGGGCACGGACGTGGCGGGAGAAACCAGGAGGCGGCGCTCGCTGCGGCGATCGAGATCGCCGGGGTCGGAGGGATCTGCGTCGCGGCGCTGGCGACCGACGGGGTGGACGGCGTTACCGAGGCGGCCGGGGGGATTGTCGACGGGGGGACGGTGGATGCGATGCGGCGGGCCGGGGTCGACCCCCGCGCGGCGCTGTCGGATAACGACGCGCATACGGCGCTCGCCGCGTCGCGCGATCTGCTCGCTACCGGCGCCACGCGGACGAACGTCGCCGATGTCCTCGTCGCCTATGTCGAAGGCGGTTCGGGGAGATCGAAGGGCTGCGGGCCGATCAGACGACGATCTCCTTCCACGTGCCGCGGCGGAACTTCCACGCGAGGATGACCGCAAGGGCGACCCAGTAGACATACTCCCCGGTCCAGGCGCCGACCAGGCGAAGCGGGGTATGCAGTCCAAGGGTGTAGACGATCGGCAGATACAGCCCGACGCAGACGACGAGTTCGACCCCCATGACGAAGCGGGTGTTCCCCGCGCCTTGGAGCGCTTGGGAGAGGACGAGCGCGATCCCGGCGAACGCCTGTACCACCCCGAGGCACGCGAGCGGCAACCGGCCGGCCGCGATGACCGCCGGGTCTGCGGTGTAGATGCGGAAGACGGCCTCGGGGAACGCGACGAAGAGGAGCCCGAGCACCGCGAGCGTGTAGGCGGCGATCCGCACCCCTTCCCACGCGAGCCGTTCGGAGAGGTCGGGACGTTTCGCGCCGAGGTTCTGACCGACGAGGGCCGAGGCTGCCGTCCCGAGCCCGACCGCGATCATGATCGGAAGGTGGTAGATCGAGCGGATGACGCTCGTTGCCGCGAGCTCGTTCGTGCCGATCCGCCCGACGACGTAGAAGAAGGCGAACCAGCTTGCGTGGGACAACGCGATCTGGGCGAACACCGGCAGGGAAAGCCGAAGGATCGGGCGGGATCCGCGAAGCCAGGGGGAACGGCGGGCGAACGTCTGGAACGCCTCGCGGTACGCCGGCAGGGCCGCGACGATCGCGAAGTACGCCGTGCCGACGCCGAGGGCGATCGTCGATGCGATCGCCGCGCCCTGGATCCCCCAGCGGGGGAAGCCGGCGTGGCCGAAGATCAAGAGGTAGTCGAGCACGACGTTCGTCGCCGTGATCAGGATCGAAGCGTTCATCTGGTGGCGGGTCTTGCCGATCCCAGCGAAGAAGCCCTGGAAAGCCGAGCTTGCGAGCATGAACGCCGCGCCGTACATCCGGTAGTGCAAGTACGTGGTGCCCAGGGCGCGAACCGCCGGGTCGTCCGAGAAGACGCCGGAGGCGAGGCGCGCCACCCAGGGGGCGGTGAGCGAGAGCGGGATCCCGACGAGAAGCGACAGCGCGAGCCCGTTCGACAGCACCGCGCCGCAGTCGGCGAGGCGTCGCTCGCCGAACCGGCGCGACGTCAGGGTCTGGACGCCGACCCGCATGGCGGAGAAGGCGTAGACGATCGCGAAATAGAGGACACCGGCGATGCCGGACGCGGCGAGCGGCGCGGCGCCGAGCCGCCCGAGGAGGATCGTGTCGACGACGCTGAGCAGGGTGAGGGACGACGTCCCGAGGACGATCGGCACTGCCAGGTCGAGGACCCGGCCGGCGTCGGCGCGCGAGATCGCGAGCGCGTCCGCAACGCGAAGAAAGCAGGACCGCTTCTCATTGGGCATGCGATTCCCCGGCCCGGAACCGCGGGATGCGCGGGTCCAAGGCTCCTTCGAGGGGTGGGAGGATCATACCTGCGCCGCGGGCGGGAGCAACTTGAAGCCCGCGCCGTGGGCGGGAGCAACTTGAAGCCCGCGCCGTGGGCGCTCACCCCACGATGCCGCCGCCGCCCACCGCCGGATCGATGGCCTTGGGTCGGCGATCCCACTGGGTCCATAGGACCCCGGCGATCGTGATCGCGGTGCCGACGGTTTTGGCGACGGTCAGCACGGATCCGAGCAAGGTCACCTCGGCAACGAGGGTGATCAGCGGCACCAGGTTCGCCGACACGGCGACCTGCGTCGCCGAGATGTGCGCCAAGGCGTAGTGCATTGCGAGGAACGCGCCGGCGGAGCAGAAGACGCCGAGGAAGACGATCTCGAGCGCCGCGACCGTCGAAAGCCGCGAGGTCCAAGCGAGTCCGTCGGTCGCAGCGAGCGGGGCGAAGATGAAGAGGGAGAAGAAGAACTGGTAGAACGTGAGCTGCAGCGGCGTCACGCGACGGAGGGCATCCTTGATCAGGCTGGTACGCGTCGCGGCGCACAGGACGGCGCCGACGACGAGCAGGTCCCCAATCCAGCTCGCGCCGGGCTCTCCCCGCCCGAAGCCGATGATCACGAGGATCCCGGCGTAGGCGGTCAGAATCCCGGCTGTCTTCCGCCGGCTCGCCGACTCCTGGCGGCGGGCGAACGCGATCAGGTACACCGCGATCGGGATTGTGGCGATGATCACCGCGACGTGGCTCGGGGCGGTCTGCGCGACGCCGTACGTCTCAAACAGGAAGTACCCCACCGGGCTCAACGCCGAGAGTGCGGCGAGGACGGCGAGGTCTCGCCTTGGCAGGCGGATCCGGCGTCAAACGGCGGCGATGATACCGAGCAGAACGGCGGCGAGGAGGAACCGGAGGAAGAGAAGCGTGAACAGGGGAACGCTGGCGAGCGCGTCCTTGATCGCGAGAAAGGAGAAGCCCCAGATCGTCATCGCCGAGAGGAGCGAAGCGTAGACGCGAATCGCAGTGGACGGAGGCAAGACGGCTCCTTCGGCAATCGGCGAACGGCATTGTGCGCGCGGGGTCCAAGGGACGCAACCCGGCCGTGGGGCGAACGTCGCGGTATCATCGTTCGGCCGCACGCGGCACGATGAGGAGGGCTGCCGGATGAGGTCGGAGATCGTCAACGAGAAGACGCTTCGCGACCTGGAGTTCGATCGGATGAAGGCGCTGCTCAAGGAGCACGCCTCCTCGTCCCTTGGCGAAGAGGCGATCGACCGATTGCTCCCCACGACCGACCGGGGCGAGATCGAGCGGGCCGTCGCCGAAGTGAGTGAAGCGATCCGCTTCCTCGGCGAGCACGGCCGTTTCTCCCTCGGCGGCGTCCGCGACCTCGTCCCGCTGCTCACGCGGGCGAAGGAGAACGCCTTTCTCGATGGGGAGGAGTTCCTCGAGATCCTCCAGACGATCGATGGCTCGGTGACCGTCCGCGATGCGCTCGCGGACGAGGCCCTGTTTCCGCAGCTTGTCGGACTCGCCGCGCGGTTGACCGCGGGCGGCACGGAGCTCCGGCGAGGGATCGGCCGTGCGATTGACGAGCGCGGCGGCGTCCGCGATGACGCCTCACCGCGGCTGTCGGAGCTCTTCAACCGGCGCAAGGAACTGGAACGACGGATCGAAGAGCGCCTTCGTTCGCTGATCGAACGGAATCCCGAGCTGATCAGCGAGCCGGTCGTCACCCGGCGCGCAGGGCGCCTTGTGGTGGCAATCCGAAGCGGCGCGATCGGTGCGATGGACTTCGTCGTGCACGATCGCTCCGCGACCGGCCAGACCCTCTACGCTGAGCCGACGGCGCTTGTCTCGGACAACAACGCACTTCACGGCCTCTCCGAGGAGATCCGCGCTGAAGTCCGACGCATCCTGCGCGAACTGACCGACGCGTTCCTCGCGGCGGAGGCGCTGTTCCTGAGGGATCGAGCGATCCTCGCGCACCTCGATTCGCTGTTTACGCGGGCGTCGTACGCCGCGGCGCACCGCTGCGTCTTCCCTCGTCTTGGAGAACGGATTTCGCTGCGCGACGCGCGCCACCCGCTCCTGCCGCAGGAGCGGGTCGTTCCGATCACGCTTGCGCTCGGGAGGGGCGCGCGGATGGTCGTCATCACCGGTCCGAACACCGGCGGCAAGACGGTGACGCTGAAGACGATCGGCCTGCTCACGGCGATGGTTCAAGCGGCGATCCCGATCCCGGCGTCGCCCGACAGCGAGCTGCGCATCGTCTCCAGGATCCGCAGCGACATCGGCGACGAGCAGTCGATCTCGCAGAACCTCTCGACCTTCTCGGCCCACATGCGCAACATCGTGTCGATCCTGGCGGAGGCGGACGCCGACACGATCGTCCTGCTCGACGAGCTCGGGGCGGGGACGGATCCGCAGGAGGGGGCGGCGCTCGGTCTTGCGGTCATCGAGACGCTCCTCGAGAGCGATGCGCTGGTCGCCGTCTCCACGCATCTCACGCCGCTCAAGTACTTCGCGATCCGGCATCCGCAGGTGAAGACAGCGTCGATGGAGTTCGATGTCGAGTCGCTGTCCCCCACGTACCGCGTCATCGAGGGGGTCCCGGGGCGGAGCAACGCGTTCGTCATCGCGCGGCAGCTCGGGCTCCCGGCGGATCGGATCGAGCGGGCGCGCTCGTTCCTTACGCAGGGCGAGATCCGTGCCGACGACATCCTCGAGGAGCTCGAGCGAGAGCGCCAGGCGATGCGCGGTCACCGGGAAGCGGCAGAACGGGAGGAGGCCGAGGCGAGGCGGCTGCGCGACCGGTACGAGCGCAAGCTCGCCGCATTCGAGCAAGAGCGGGAGGGGGCGCTGTCCGAGCGGTTCAGGCAGTTCGATCGATTCCTCCGGGACGGACAGCGCAAGTTGGAGGAGGTTCTCGCCGCCGCGAACGCTGGTGGGCCGTGCGAGGCGACACGAAGCGACCTCCACGAGCTCACCGCGCTGCGCGCCGAGGCGGCGCGGGGGCGGTCGGAGGCGGAGCGGATTCGCGGCGAGCCGTTGCCGGCTGACGCGATCGAGCCCGGAGCGCTCGTTCACGTGCGGAGCGTCACCGCCGACGGCCGCGTCGTCCAGGTGTCCGGGGGGCGGCGGGTCACGGTCGATCTCGACGGCGTGCGCGTCACGACGACGCTCGAGGATCTCGGGCCGCCCCAAGGAGACAGGCGCGCTGCCGCCGCGCCGACAGCGAGGCAAGGCCGCGTGCGGAGGCCTCGTCCCGATCGCGTGCCGCTTCAACTCGACGTGCGCGGACTGACCATCAGTGAGGCGCTCCGGGAGATCGATGAGTACATGGACCTTCTGATGCGTGCCGACGTCCGCAGCGCGAGCCTCTTGCACGGGAAGGGGACCGGGGCGCTGCGCGAAGCGATCGGCGCGTACCTCACGTCGTGCAGTTTCGTCGCTTCCCACCGGTTCGCGCCGCCGAACCTCGGGGGCGATGGGGTGACCGAATTCGAGCTGGTCGCTGAGGAAAGCCGAGATTGAAAGGGTCTTGCCGTTTCGCTAAGATGGATTGCGGCATACCCGAGGGATCGCGAGAGGTTCCTGTGTGAAGATCACCAAGGTCGAGGTTCGTCCGATGCGGGACGAAGGCAATCTCAAGGCGTTCTGCTCGGTCGTGTTCGACGATGTGTTCATCGTGCACAGCGTCAAGATCATCCAGGGAAAGCAGGGCCTGTTCGTCGCGATGCCTAGCCGTCCGGGCAAGGATGGAGGGTTTCGCGATACCGCGCATCCGATCGACAACGAGTTCCGCGTTGAGCTCGAGGAGACGGTCCTCGGGAAGTACTGGGAGGCTGTCGGTGAGAGGAACGGTGTTCTCGTCTCCGATGCCGACATTCCAACCGAGGACGTCACGTTCTAGGGCGTAGCCAAGCGGTAAGGCAGCGGCCTTTGGAGCCGTGATCGAAGGTTCGAATCCTTCCGCCCTAAAAGTAAGGGTGGAATTGCAGTTCGACCTCGTTCGTGCGTTCCGACGCTCTGTGTTCTTGCTGCAGAGCTCGCCCTGTCCCGCGTCGTTGGTCCAAGTGGATTCTGGCACTGTGTTCGGAGCGGTTTCAAGGGTGAAGGTCAATTCGGCTCGACTCTCGACTCATGAGTGGTCTAGGGGTGTACGCCCGCGTCATCCTCAAGACGGCCTCTTCTCACGGAGGGGATGACGCTCGCTTCGCCTCGTACATGCTCGCGTCGGCCGTGCGGACCAGGTCTCTCACGGACAGGCCGCACCCGGGGGCCCAGGTCGCCCGGCCGACATCCAGCGAGAGGGGAATCTGCGGGAGGTGCTCTCGGCTCCAGTCCTCCACTGCCGACTGCAGCCGCGCGAGCACGATGTCCACGGGGGATGCGGTCTCCGGCAGGACCACGAGGAACTCGTCTCCGCCGTACCGAACGAGCCAGTCGCTCTCCCGGACCGTCGCTTTCAACACCGCGCCGATCGACTGGAGGACCTCATCGCCCTTGGCGTGTCCGAGGGAATCGTTGACCCGCTTGAAGCCCTTGAGGTCCGCCATGACCAGCGTGAAGGAGCGATCGTACCGTTGGGCTCGCCGGAGCTCGGCACGGATGCTCTCCTCGAAGTAATGGCGGTTGTACAGACCGGTCAGCGGATCCCGCAGTGCCTTCTGCTGCAGCACGCCCTCGGTCTCGACCTGCTGGCTGATGTCCCAGAGGTCGACGAGATGCGCTTGCTGGCCGTTTAGCTCGAGTTCGTAGGTCCACACGAGCACCCACGCTATCGACCCATCTTTCCGTACGGCGCGCGCGCGGGTGCCTTCCTGGTCCGTCCTTCCGTCGGTGAGCCCGAGACGATCCTCAGGGTGGATGATCTGCCACCATGGACGCATCGCCTGCAGCTCGTCCCTGGTGTAGCCGAAGAGATCGACCACGCGACGGTTCACGTACTCCACCTGGTCGCGCTTTGTGACGAGCAGGCCGGCCATGCAATGCTCGGCGAGCACAGCGAACAGGGTGGGTTGTTCGACCGTCTCTCCGTCGACCGATGCCTCGCGACGCGGCAAGGCGGCCTCGCCCAGCCGAGCCAACCGTCCCAGCGTGCGAAGCGCCGTGCTGCTCGGGGCCGCTCCGTCGCGAGGGTCATCGACGGAGAGCGAGCCGATGTACCCTTCCGCGCCGCGCAACGGGCTGAGGAGAAGATCGTGCGAACGCCACGCGTTCGGACGGAGGAACCGCCTCCGGCTGACGAGGCGCGGTCCAACCCCGTCGAGACGGGCCAACTGCGGGATGTAGTACGACGTGCCCACCTCGAACTCACGGGAGAAACGCGCCGCGCTGACCTCCCAGCCGTTCGCGAGGAGTGCGCGGATTTGCACCTCGTCCGGTTCCGGGAGGCCGGATGCCGCGCAGGCGACGACCCGGGTGCGCGTGCGCCCCGTGGGATGAATCGGGTCCTCGTAGAGCGAGACGAGCGCCCGGCGAAACGGGGTTTGGAGGAGCACTGCATGGACCAGCTCGTCGAGAACCCGCTGGACGGCCTCGCGGGATCCGGCGAACGGCCATTTCCGTTGTTGCCCGTCGGGAATCGGTGCACCCATATGAGAACTCGCCACCATAGACGGTCTCACTCTAGACGCAGAGGAGGACCTCGGGCAAATCCGCGCCGCGGCTCGAGTGTGCCCCATGGAAAGGATCCGCACGGCGGACTGCGTTCCGGCTGAGGACGCATGTCCCCTGCGGCAACAACCGGCTTCCTTTCCGAGCGGATGGCGCGCACGTACCGTGGGGAGGATCAGAGATCAGCGCAGGAGGGATCTCGGGGTGGAGCTTCAGGAACTGCTGGCGGTGTACCAGGCGACGACCCTCACGTGCGTGGCGAAGGACCGGGCGTATTGGAATCTGATCGGTACGAGCCTCCTCGCCAGCGTCCTGTTGCTCGCGATCGGCGCGTTCTCCCTCTTGGCCCCATGGCTGAACGGATGGAACTGGGTGACCCCAGCCGTGGCCGGACTGGGTTTCGTGCTCGCGCTGTACTGGGTCGTCATGCAGCATCGTCTGGGCAGGGAGCTTGCATTGTGGCAAGGCTTCCTGCGCCAGCTCGAGCAGGAGTTCGCGGGAATCGAGTTCCATCGTGACAGCTTCCTCTTCCACTTGGGGCAGGAGGTGCAGGTGCCGAGCACGTCGATGCGCTGCGGCGCCTGGTACCCGGAGATCGTCCGGATTGGCCCGCTGGGGCGTCTCATCGGACGGCTGTGTGGTCTGCTCCTGCCCGCAGCGTTCCTGGTTGCGTGGGTGCTCCTGGGGTTGTACCCCTGGGTTGGGTAGCCGGAAGGATCGCTTCTCCTTCCGGAAACGCCATTCGTTCGGGTAGGCGCTGCCCCCATCAACAGCGTTCGGTCCATTCCGTCCTCTTGGAGGCTTCACCCCGTGCGGAGGGAGGTCCGACTGCGGCTTGCATCCATCGCACACAAATGTGAAGAGAAGAGGCCGTGGTTCTCATTCGCGGCCCCGCGCGAACTCGAGCGTTACGCAGTACCGCGATCCGGTAATCAGGCGGCCGGGCGGTCGCCTCCCGGAGGTAGCACCCGACGATGAACCATAGACCACTGGAAGAGATGGCCCGCAAGCTCCGGCTTCGAATCTCCCCCGATGCGCTTGGGCGTGCCTTCCTGCACAGCTCCTACTGCTGATGGTCTGCGATTCCGGGTCAAATCCAACCCGGCGTTTGCACCTGCCCCGGAACTTGGGGCAAGGAGGGAGTGAATCGTTGGCTGGTCGACAAAGGTCGAAAGCAGTCTTTCAGTTGGGAGGGTGAGAACCTTCGTGAGGGTGCAACGCGACCGACGACGGAGGATCCCTGCAAAGCGGACTCCCCGGCAACGGGAGGGCCACGAGACCGCCTCCGCTGCCACCCTCCCCTCCCCCCCAACCAGCTTTCGAAGAAGCAAGGCGGTGCAACCTGTGGTCTGCGGGACACCAACGGCAGCGGCATCCTCTCGGACCAGGACAGGATCTGGCAGGGTGCGTTCGTCCCACCGCGTTCCTTCGGGTATCATGGGGTGCCGTGCTGCGGCGATATCGCGGTCCCTCGTGGGCCGCTTCGTAGAGGGACTAGCGCGGGATGAGCCACAGACCGATCGAAGAGCTGATTCGCAGATTGCGCTTTCGCATCGCCCCGGAAGCACTCGAACGAGCGTTCCTGCACAGCTCGTACGTCAACGAGGTGGGAGATCCGCGGGGTTCGAACGAACGCCTGGAGTTCCTCGGCGACGCGGTGATCGATCTCGCGGTGACTGCCTACCTGTATCACCAGTTTCCCGGGGAAGATGAAGGACGGCTGACGAAAGCGAAGTCGGTGGCGGTCAGTCGGCCCTTGCTTGCCGAGAAGGCGGACGGGCTGGGTCTCGGCGACTACCTGCGGCTGGGGCGGGGTGAAGAGGCGAACCACGGACGGGAGCGTCCCAACAACCGCGGCAACGCGTTCGAGGCGCTCGTCGCGGTGCTCTATCTCGAGCGCGGGTTCGCGTTCGCATCGAAGTTCGTTGTCGGCTGCCTGGAGGACGACATCGAACGGTTCCTCGCCGAAGAGTCGACAACGGGTGACTACAAGAGCTTGCTCCAGGAGACCGCGCAGCGGCTGTTCGACTGCCGTCCGACCTACTCCGTGATCACGTCCAAGGGCAAGGAGCACCGCAAGGAATTCACGATTAGCGTCGGCGTCGCGGGGCATCGGGGCGTCGGACGCGGGCACAGCAAGAAGGACGCCGAGCAGGCCGCGGCGAAACAGCTATACTTGATGCTTGAGGAGTTCTAACCCGCCCCCGTAGCTCAGAAGGACAGAGCAACGGTTTCCTAAACCGTAGGCCACAGGTTCGAATCCTGTCGGGGGTACAGATCGGATCGGCGCGGCCTGCCCGTCAGGACTTCCGTCCCTGTCGAGCGCCGAAGGAGGGATCGGCGGATGAGGGATCAAGGAGACGAGGTCCGGCGTGTTCTCGCGCTACATCGGTTATTCTGGAGCAACACCCCGGGGCTGCGGCTCAGAACATCCATCCCATTCGGGTGTTTTCCGCTGCGCCTTCGTATCATGCGGGAAGCACTCGTCGGGCCTTTCGTTTCCTCTCAGTTGGATCTGCGTCAACTGACACGGGATTACCTCGAGCAGTTCGCCGGACGTCCTGCCACGCAAGGGGACGGGTTTCACCATGTGTCGATGCCTACCGTCGTTCCATGGATGGAAGCGATCATCGGATGCCGAATCCTCTCTCAAGGAAGGGCAGGTTGCATGTCAGCGCGTCCCGTCAGCCTCGTCGGCGGTTGTGTGGACGAGCATCTTGAGAGGGTCCTGGGTGCCACCGACGGGAACCGGTGGTTTCGGAAGCTTGTTGACGGAATGCAGGAGCTGTCGACGGCGCTTGGGGACAAGTACCCCATGGGAAACGCGTTGATGCGCGGACCGGGGGACATGCTTGGAGCTCTTATGGGGCATCAGCAGTTCGTCCTCGACGCGGCGATGCATCGCGATCCGGATCGGCTTGTTCGCGCACTGGGCGCTTGCACGGAGATGTGGATCCGTGCTGCGGACGCGCAGTTGGACGCCGAACGGCCGTTTGACGGCGGGCACTGCTGCAACTACATGCTGTGGGCTCCTGGAAGGCACATCCTGCTTCAGGACGACATCGCCTCGCTGCTCTCTCCCACGCTCTACCGCGAGCTGCTGGTCCCGGCCCATCTACGAATTCTGAGGTCTTTCCCTTATGCCACCTTCCACATGCATTCGGGGGCCCTCGGGGTGTATGCGTGGGAGGACTACGTCGGGCGCGGGGAGCGTGTCTGTCTGCAGGTTTCTCTTGATCCTGCCGGCAAGGCCCTGCCGGACCTGATGGACGAGCTGGTGAAGATGAATGAGATGGCGCCGCTTATCCTGTCACCGTGCACCCTCGAGCAGCAGCGATTCGTCGAGGAACACCTCGGCACCTTCCCTGGGAGCGTGCTCGTCTGCTCTGCCGTTGAGTACTCGTTGGGGTTCGCCGACTACAAGGAGCAACTTGCAACTGAGGACCCTTCCCTTCCCTCGAGGGTTCGATAAGGGTGCGGGAAGCCGGGTGCCCCCGCGTCGCTCGACTCATCCTCTGCGATGGGGTCTCGTGAATGAAGTCACCCAGGGCATTTGGCTCTCAAGAACCCGGTGTGCGGAAGGGCGGCGAGACGCTATCTGCGCGGAGGTGCCTCCTTGCGACGCTGCAGCCTACATCTTGCACCCATTCTCAGTCGCTCGGTATCGGCCTGCTGCGTCGTAGCCAGGGAGCGTCCTCGCTGCTCGCTCATGGAGCGGACTGCTTCGCCGGCCGCCTCCGCCAGGGGCGCCGCGTGAGGCGGAGGGCGTGAGGTCCGCATCTTCCGGCGCACGCGCCGCAGAGCAGGCACTCGGTTGTGTCCACGGAGCCGCCGCGGATGCAGCCAGCGGGACAGGCGGGAGTGCAGAGGTTGCAGTGCACGCAGCGGGAGTCGGCGCGAAGGCGGAAGAGGCTCAAGCGCGAGACGAGCGACAGGAGGGCCCCGTAGGGGCAGAGCACGCGACAGAACGGCCGAAAGACGACGATCGACAGCGCAGCGACAAGGGCGGTGAACGAGATCGTCGCCGTCGTGCCGCCCCACGCGAACAGCGGCTTGAACGGCGAGAAGTCGCTCAGGATCACCCGGTGCGTGACGAGCACGCGGGCGATGAGATACAGGAGCAGGACGTACCGCAGCCCGCCGAGGGCGCGCATCGACCGTTCCGGAATCCGAACCGCCCAGCGCCGGACGTGGAGAAGCTCCTGGAGAGCCCCGAACGGGCAGACGTAGCCGCAGAACAACCGCCCCATGATCAGAGCCCCGGACACGGGGACGAGGAAGAGGAGGAGATAGGCGGTGTTCGCCTTGAGGAACACGTTCTGCACGGCGGCAGTCGGACAGAGGTAGCCGCCCATGTACAGGCCGAGAACGGCTGTCGACGCAACGAGGTAGGCGGTTCTCCCACGCGGCTTTCCGCGGACGGCGAGGGCCGCGCTGCCGACCATGAACGCGAGGAGGAGTCCGAGCTTGAGCACCTGGTCGTGGCTGAAGTAGGGCTGAGCCGCGCCGGGAGGGAGACCGGCTCGGGGACCTGACTCCTGAGCGTCGCGCTCGAACAGCGGCTCCTCGCCGAACCCTCCGGGACTCGCAAAGGACTGGGCCGATCCGGCGGCAAAGGTCGAGAGGCAGACCAGGCCCGTAAGCAGCAGGACGAGGAGCGGCTTCGGCATGTGCGGCACTCCTTTAGTTGGTGTCCGGCGCGTCGAACAGGTGGTCGTATCGCCAGAAGAGCCCCTCTCCGACGATTAGAAGCGGGAGCATCTCTGCATCTTGATCGACAAAGAAGATCCGTATCGTGGAAGTTTCCCTGGCAAGCGGGGGCATGTTGGGCAGTTCGAAGGACCGATCCTCGATCAGGAGGCGTGTCTCCTCGATCGCGGGGATCCCGACGACCGACTGCGCGGTGGCTCCGTCCGGGAGCTCGAACGGGTACGTCCCCTCCCAGGCCTCGGCCCAGGCCCCCTCGGCTTCGGGCGCGGCGGTGTGGACGGGCATGCGAGCCTCTTCGTACCCTTCCTTGGTGCAGGTCTTCGAGATCATCAAGTAGCCCTCGCCCGGCTGGGCGAGGGAGATGACGAACCAGTTCTCGAGCACGTTGCGCCCGACTTCTTCCCACCCGGTTTCGCTGAGGATCTGGATCCCCGCCCCGAACATGTCGTAGGCGTAGGGATTCGGGAGCGTGCAGTTGTTGTGCTCCTTTCGCACCTGGATCCCGATCTCGCCCCACGTCCCGAGCGGAGCGCTGATCGAGCGGTAGCTAAACAGGAACTCACATCCGACGGCAGCGACTCCCGCCAACGCCACGGCCAACGCCGCACAGGCGACGGATCTTCTCATCATGCGATTGTCTCCTTCTAAGTCCCTGCGGCATCTTCGCCGACAGACCACGTTCTTCACGTTCCGAATCAACGACCGACCGGGCGCGACAGCCATCTTCCTGCTGCTCTCGCCACTCGCTGCGGCATGAGGTGCCCCCCGGGCGTTCGCTGTCTTGTAGATCATCCTCTCTTGAGGTTGTGATCGCGATGCGGCGGTTGCGTGGCGGTCGTATGGGTCCCGCAGCGGGCCGCCGGGCGCGGCGTCGGGGTGTCGGAAGGATCGAAGACCCCAGAACGAGGTACAATAAGAAACAGATGGCCGCAGTCTGAGGGAAGCAACGACGCGCTCGGGCGCGGCGGGAAAGGAGCGACCGATGAAGAGGGTCTTTTTTGTCCTGCTGGTCTGCCTTTCGCTGATTCTGGGTGCTGTTGCGGCATGGGCCGGCGGCGACCAGAACCAAGGCGAGACGGGGCTCGGTGCGACGGTTCTGGGGAGCGAAGCGCAGGGGACTGCGGAGCAACCGCGAACCGGCCGCTAGCCATTGGGTTCGGCGGTATGCAAGCAAAGGGGGACCGACCTGCCCGTATCCATTGTCCTTGGCATGGCAGCCGGATGGCGCAGGACGTCCCGGCCGAGGACTGCGATCGGGATCGGCAGAGAGGTTGGTCGGCTCTGTCCTCCTCCTGCGGCCGGCCTCTGATGCGCCGGAAGCACGCGGATAGGATGGGCGGCTCCGTCTCGAGAATGAGCCGACGCTGGCGAGGTGAGGCGTGAGCGAAGACGAGCGGTTGATGATCCCCGGTCCGGTCGCGGTGAGCCCCGAGGTCCTTGCAGCGATGGCGCGGCCGATCGTCGCCCCGTACGGGGCCGAGTGGGCGGCGATTCACGCCGAGACGGTGCGCATCGCCAAGGCCGTCTTCCAGACCGCCGGCGACCTTTTCATCGCGGTGGGGAGTGGGAGCGCGGGGTTGGAGGCGTGTCTGTGCCAGCTTGCCGGGCTCGGTGGGACGATGCTCATTCCGACGAACGGTGTCTTCGGCAAGCATCTAGTGAAGATCGCGAGGGCGTACACCGATCGGGCGGTGGAGGTCGAACTGCCGGATCGGGAGCCGATTGCCGCCGAGACCCTCGAACGCTTGCTCGACGAACACGACGACGTCAGGTCAGTGGCGGTCGTGCATTGCGAAACCCATACGGGCCTCCTGAACCCGGTGCGGGAGTACGGGGCTGTCGTTCGGGATCGCGGCGCGCTGTTGCTGATCGATGCGATCTCCTCTGTGGGCGGCGTCGAGCTGGAGATGGACGCTTGGGGCATCGACCTTTGCGTCACGGCGTCGCAGAAGGCCCTCGGTGCTCCTCCCGGCCTCTGCCTCGTGGCGGTTGACCCCCGCTGCTGGGAGCGCTTCGAGAAGGCGTCCGGCGGGCCGGGATGGTACTTGAACCTGAACGCCTGGAGACAGAGGGCCCGGGACTGGGCGGATTGGCATCCGTCGCTCACGACGATGGCAGTGGGGAACTTCCTGGCGCTCGCGGAGGCCCTGGAACGGGTCCTCTCCGAGGGACTTGCGGAGCGCTTCGCGCGGCACAGGAGCGTGTCCTCGCTGATCCGAGAAGGCCTGAAAAGCCTTGGACTTGAGATTTACGCCCCCGATCGGCACGCCTCCCCCACCGTGACCACAGCCATCCTCCCCGGAAACGGCCGCGGGGAAGTCTTCCGCGAACAGGTACGGAGGCTGCATCGGATTGTCCTCGCAGGCGCCTCAATCCCGTGCGGTGAACACGCCTTCCGTGTCGGGCACATGGCGGAGCAAGCGACGCGGACCCATGCGCTCGGCCTGCTGGCCGCGGCCGAAGATGCGCTGAGGGCGATGGGGTACGACACTTGTCTGGATGAGCACTTCCGTACGGAAGAGGCAATGCCCGCGGACGGGTGAGCGGCCCGGCCTGGGGAACGCGCATCGGCCCGCGAGGCAAGGCCGGTTCTCTCCATCTGCCCAGCGACATCCTCCCTCGGTCATGTCATGGCGAGGGGCTCCCGGTTGTCTGCGCCGGCGGTGCCGACGCGGACGATGCCGAGGAGAAGACGCGCCGCGGCGGCGGGAGGTCGTCCGCCGCCAGGTCGAGGTGTTCCCTCCATTCTCCGGACGCGGACTCCACCCGCCCGTCCTTGAGGACGAGCAGCAAAGCTTCGGGCCGGACCAGCATCGCGAGGTCCTCGAGCGGGTTCCCGTCGACCAAGAGCAGATCGGCCCGCTTGCCGGGCTCGAGCGTTCCGACGTTGCTCAGAATGCCGAGCGACCTCGCCGAGTTGCGGGTGCCCGCGACGATCGCTTCCATAGGGGTGAGGCCACACGCTGCGAGCTCGAGCAGCTCATACATCGCGTCGCCCGGTCCGCCGTCGGTGCCGACCGACAGGCAGACCCCCAGCTTGTGGGCGAGGCGGACTCCCGCTCGATGGATGGGATGGGCGCGCTGGATTCGTTCGTACATGTGGGGGTACTGCGCCAGATTGGGGATCTTGGGGGGATTCTCGCGATCAAGGACTCGAGCGCTTGTCACATGGAGCGTCGGCTGATACTGAAGACCATTCTCCGCGATTTGCTCGACCGCGCTCGTGTCGATCATCGCACCGTGCGCGATCACGTCGCAGCCCGCCTCGATCGCGTAAGTCAGGCCAGGCTGCGAGTGCGCGTGCACATGGACGAGCTTGTCCTTCGCGTGCGCCTCATCGACGATCGCGGCGAGCTCTTCGAGCGTGTAATCAGGGTTTTCGACGCGTTCGGCCTCCCACATGAAGCCGCCGCTGGCGGCTGTCTTGATCAGATCCGCTCCGACGAGATGGATCTGCTCGCGGACTGCCCCACGGGCGGCCCAGGGGCCATCGGCGCTGATCCCGCGGACATGCCCTCCGGTCGCGTTCACCATCCCCAGGATCAGCATTCGGGAGCATCCGCGAAGGATCCCCGCGTTGAGCGCGTCGCGCAGCAGCGCGGACTCGTAGCCGCCGCTTTGGTTCCCAACAGTCGTGATGCCGCGCTTGAGAGATGACTGGAGCTTCCCGAGACCCTCGAGGTTCGAGCGCATGTGCCCACGGGCATCGAGGGTCGCGGGCATGCGGGTGATGTGGATGTGCGCATCGATGATGCCGGGCATCAGCGTCTTCCCGCGGGCGTCGACCACGACGGCGCCCTCTGGGATGCTCCCGCCTTGCTCGAGGCCGGCGGCCGCGATCGAGTCCCCCTCCGTCACCACAACGCTCGGCGAGATCGGGGGTCCACCGGTCCCGTCGATCAGCATGCCTCCTACGAACGCGAACCTGTCCACGCTGTCACCTCCATCGAAGCCCTAGCCAAAGAGCAAACGGTCGTGCCGTGGTGCGGCGGCATCGCTCATCCCTCGTCCGACGCCGCGCCGCGGTCCTTCCGCGCGAGGAACGCCCGCAGGAATCGGCCAGCCTCCGAAGGATCGATCTCCGAGGGGCCGAGGACGATCGGCGCGTGCCCGGCGAGCCGGACGATGAGCTTTTGGCCGTCCATGCTCGCTTCGACGTCGCGGAGCGGTCGATCGAGCTCCATGCCGGCACGGCCCTCGATCGCTTCGATCCAAAGAGGGACGGACGTCCGAAGCCGTCGGCCGACGGCCCGCTTGATCCGGCCGCCGATTCCGCCTTCCTGCTCCGCTTCCTCGAGCAGCTGCTGCGCCTTCGCCTCGAGCCTCTCCCGCAGGGGCTTGGCGATCTCGATGACCAGCCGGTCCCCTTCGGTGAGGACGAGGTCCAGGGCGTCGGAGGATGTCGTCAGGCGCGCGACCTCGTTGCGCCAGATGATCTCGTAGACCCTCTCCTGCCCGATCCCTCTTAGCTCGCGACGCCCGAGGTCTTGAAACCTCATACCGGGTGCGTTTCGGCAGCGTCCGTAGACGGCGGGGGCTGCCACGATCTGGCCGCCCTTCGCGAGGTCGGCGAGGCGCTTGGCCAGGTTCACCGTGTGACCGAACAGGTCGTCGGCAGTTCGAACGACCTCCCCGATCGCGAGCCCGATTCCGGCGGAAAGCGGGTCGTCCGAGCCGGTTTCGTTGCGTTCTTGGAGCGCGCGTTGCATTCCGACGGAGGCGTGAACGGCAGCCTCGGGGCTGTCGAATGATGTCATGACGCCGTCCCCGTAGGTCTTGAGGAGCCGTCCGCCGCCTTGCTTGACCTGTTGCTCGACGAGTTCGAAGAAACCGCGGGCGATCCGGAACGCCTCCCGATCCCCTCTTTGCGCCGTCAGCGACGTGAACCCGCGCAGATCGCCGAACAGGACGGATGCCTCCTGCTCCATCTTCCCCTCCCCTTCCAAGGAGTCTACGCGTGACCGCGCGGTTGGTCCATTCGACGCCTCAGCTTTCCCCGCCCGTTGTGCGGTCCGACCGCTTGGCGGCGGGGGGGTGAGCGCGGCATAGTCTCCCCGGGAGGTCATCATGAGCAGGCACGGATGGATCGTGGGGCTTGCGGTGCTGTTCGCGACGTTGCCGCCGTCGGCCCTGAGCGCGGAGCAAGAGCCCGTTTTTCTCGGCGGCCTGATGGACCCGTTTACGACGCTTGTCGTGGAGGGAGAGCTCGGGCATCCGGGGAAGACCGATTGGTATTCGTTCGCGGTGGCGACGAGCGGCGGGACCGCGGTTTGGGTCGAGGCGCGGAGCCTCTCCGAAGCGCACGGGGTTCGCGTCTTGGTGTTCGATTCGCAGGAGTCCTACCTTGAGGGCGCGGAGGACGGGTCGATCGAGTTGACGCTCGACGCCGGGACCTACCTCGTTCGGGTGGACAGCCTCGTTCGCGATGCCGTGAGCTACTCGCTGTCCATCCACAACGGTGTGGAGAGGGAGTCGAACGACGGCCTGCTCGAGGCGGATGACCTGGGGTGGCTGACCGCTTCGATCCGCCTCTCTGCGTCGTTGCTGCCGCCAGGGGATGCGGACTTCTTCCGGTTTGCGGTCGCGGAAGCGGGGTTCTCCGACGGGCGGAATGCCGTCCTCATCGAGACGCTCGGCTCCGGGGAGGGCGACACCACCCTGGTCCTCTACACTTTCGACGAAGCCGCAAGGCGTTACCTGCCGGTCGCGTTCGACGACGATTCCGGGGATGGGTATTGGAGCCGCATCCTGATCACGGCGCAGCCGGGAGCACAACATGCGGTACGCGTCGAGGAGACAGCGTTCCCGCTTGGGGGGATCACGGGATACACGTTGTCGATCAGCGCGGTGATGCTCGGAATCGATGAAGAGCCCAATGACAGCCTTGACCGGGCGACCGCGTTGCCGCCGACATCGCCAGACGGTGAGAGATGGGAAGCGAACGGGGTGCTCGAAACGGGTGACGATCTCGACTTCTACCGGGTCGCGATCGCAAACGACGGGCTGGTGGAGATCCGCACGTTGCCCCAGCGTGGGCTCGGGAACTTCGACACGCTGCTTACCGTCTACGGAGCGGATGGGAGTCAGATTGCCGAGAACGACGACGGCGGTGCAGCAGGCTGGAGCCGCGTCTTGGCAGTCCTCGACGAAGGATCCTACTTCGTTTCGGTCGCAGCGGCGGTGAGCGGGATGGGACTTGCCCCGTATTGCCTGCAAGTGACCGCCGCCGCGGCTCGATCGATGGACGAGGTGGAACCGAACGACGCTCCGGAGCAGGCCTACGCGGTCGGATGGCGGGCGGGGGAGAACCTCCTGATCCTCGCGGCGATCGAACCCGCCGGGGACATCGACGCGTTCCTGCTCGTGCTGCAGGAGCCGGCCACGATCTCCTGCGAAACCGGCTCGCGGCCCGGCGAGGACGGCTTCTACGACACGACGTTGACCGTATACGACGAGGAGCTAGAGGAGGTCGCGTTCAACGACGACGCCGACGTCCGCTGGAGCAGGATCGAGGCGACGTTGCCCGCGGGAACTTATTACATCGTGGTCGAAGGCTACTATGACGATGCATCCTTCCCTTACGCACTGCTCGTGAGAGGATCGTACGAGAGCTCGCAGGGGTCTCGGGAAGACGCGGACGGAAACTGAGGAGCCAGACCGCGAGGGGTTCGGTAATCGCCCGCCCCGCTTGGGACCAGGGGAAGGATGGGAACCGGTCCAACGGGGCGGTCACGAAAGTGGCTTCCTGGATTGACGGGTTTTCCCGTTCAGCGTATTGTCGCGGGCAGAGACCGGCGGTTGATGCGGCGCTTGGGCGCGGCGGGAGCCCCCGGGAAGTCACGAGGTCAACGCGCGCAGCGAAAGGAGTCGGCATGGCAGCGATCAGCGAGCTTGAAGCGGCTCTCCGTCCTCCGGCGATGGAGATGCCGCCGTACCCGCCGAAGGCGATCAGGCTCGCCAGCGGTGAGGCGATGGTCGTGCGCAGCGCGACAAGGGATGAGGTGCCGATTCTTCTTCAAGCGATTCATCCTTTGCTGTGGGTCGAGCGCGACTTCTATGACATCGTCGCCGCACGCCTGTTCGCCGAGCTGCTAGCCTACAAACGATACCGCGTCCGCGACGAGTACGTTCTCGTGGGGCTGATTGACGGCGTCCTGGCGGGGCTGGTCAACGGGCGGCTGGTCGATGCGAAGACAGGGATGAGCTATCACACGCTGACGATTCGGCGCGGGCTGCGCGTTGGATCCCACCTGTTCGCGGCGAAGATGGAGTATCACATCGAACACTGTCGGCAGGAAGAGGTGCTGATCGTCGCCGAGAGCCCGATCGGCTTCCGCCGCTGGATGATCGAATACCCGCTCGAGAAGCGGTTGGAGGTGCAGCACGAACTCGGCGGGGTCCCCTCCTGGGTTCTCCCGCGCGACACCTACTACAAGGCGAAGCCGCGGTTGGTCGCCGGCCGTCGACCGGTGCCCGACGAGCTGCTGCGAGCGGCCGAGTCGATCGCGTTGCCGACTGAGGAGGCCGTCGTTCAGCAGGTCTCCGGTGGGAAGGAGGGCGGGGCATGAAGGCCGTCTACATTGCGGGGGCTGGGATGACGAAGTTCGGTCGCTCGGAGTGGCCGCTGATCCCCCTCGCCGGCGCCGCCTCTCTCGCTGCGCTCCGCGACGCGAACCTCGGAAAGATTCCGGTGGATGGCGTTGTCGTCGCCAACATGGGCGCTGCGCGGATCAACCATCAAACAGCGCTGGGGAGCGCACTGGCGGACTACCTCGCGCTTTGCCCGGCCACGGCGGAGGCGGTTGAGAACGGCCCGGCGTCCGGCGCATCGGCGTTCAAGATCGGCTGCCAGGCGATCGCGTCCGGGATGGCCGACGCGGTCTTGGTGACGGGCGTCGAGCGAATGCGGGTGGTCGACGGCCTGGAGGGGACCGACTTCGTCGCCACCCTCTCGCAGCCGGACGTCGAGTACATCTATGGGGTCACCCTTCCGTCGCTCGCGGGGATGTTCGCGCGGCTGTTCATGGACCGCCATGGGGTCGAGCGCAAGCATCTCGCGATGATCGCGATCAAGAACCACGAGAACGCGATGGAAAACCCGTATGCGCACATCCATCAGACGATCACGATGGAGGGGATCCTGACGGCGCCCGAGGCGGTGGTGAACAACCCGCCGATCGCGGAGCCGCTGCACCTGTTCGATTGCTGTCCGGTGAGCGACGGCGCGGCGTCGCTCGTCCTCGTGTCGGAGGCGGTGGCGGCGAAGCTCGGCGGGCGGAGCGTGCGGGTCGCCGGGATCGGACAAGCCACCGATAGCCACGCCGTCCACGAGCGGGAGGACCCGACCGACCTCAAGGCAGTGCGGATCGCGAGTGAGAAGGCATTCGCCCTCGCTGATCTGAAGCCCAAGGACGTCGACGTGGTCGAACTTCACGACGCGTTCACCATCCTTGAGCTCGCCGAGAGCGAGGCGGCCGGATTCTACAAGCCGGGCACGGCGCACAAGGCGGTCGAGCGCGGCGAGACGCGGCGTACAGGGAAGCTGCCGGTGAACCCGTGCGGGGGTCTGAAGGCGAAAGGACACCCGGTCGGGGCGACCGGCGTGGCTCAGCTCGTCGAGCTCACTTGGCAGCTTCGTGGCGAGGCCAAGGGGCGCCAGGTGAAGGGCGCGAAGGTCGCCTACGCCTGTAACTTCGGAGGCTTCGGGAACAACGTAGTCGCCACCGTGCTGCGAAGGGAGGGCGCGTGAGCGAGACAGTGTACGGCGCGAGATGCACGTCCTGCGAGACGGTGAACTACCCGAGCCGGCCTGTGTGTCGACGATGCCGCGGGGAGTCGTTCGAACCGTTCGAGATCGGAGGGGAGGGGAAGCTCCTGACCTACACCGATGTCTACGCCTTGGCGATCGACTACGAGACGCGCTATCTGCGGCTGGCCATCGTCGAGCTCGACGATGGAGTGCGGGTGACCGGCCAGCTTCTCGATGCCGATCCGAAGCTCGGGAAGCGGGTGAAGACAAGGATCGGCGTCGTGCGCCAGTCGTCGGGCGGGAAACCGATCACTGGGCTGCAGTTCGTCGCCGCGTGACCGACGCGTCGCGCCGGCTGGGTTGGTGACGGCGCGTGAGCTGCGCGCAGCGTTCGGCCCACTCCTCAGCGAGGATGGCGTAGGCGTATTCGTCCTCGAACCGGCCGGCGTCGAAGCAGTTTTGGCGAAAGTGAGCTTCGCGGTGCATTCCGAGCCTCTCCATGACGTGCCAGGACCGGACATTCTGCGGTGATGTCAGCGCGTAGACCCGGTGGAACCCGATCGTGCCGAACAGGTAGTCGAGCAGGGCGCCGGCAGCCTCGGTGGCGTAGCCGTTTCCTTCGTCGCGCTTTCCGAGGGTCCAGCCGATCATCCCTTGATACTTCCCTCCGATCGGTTTCGCGTTGAATCCGACGTTGCCGATGACGCGCCGCGCCGCTTTGAGCTCGACGACAAGCGAGATCCATCCGATGGCCTCCTCCGGCCGGATCACCGCCA
>Ga0068714_10002648_pt1 | contig 22637 bp, 20 predicted proteins | sample MTBNYHSulfiMetaG_FD_62988 | JGI IMG/M metagenome (GOLD analysis project Ga0068714, IMG submission 62988) | Enrichment culture microbial communities from rom New York Harbor, USA that are MTBE-degrading - MTBE-NYH (New York Harbor Sulfidogenic)... | ecosystem: Environmental > Aquatic > Marine >... | reverse complement strand
CATCCATGCACACGACCGGATATTCAGGATCATAAGGCAGGTGATAGACCTCCAGGACATCCTCCATCGCGGCTACAAACGCTGCGCTCCCCTGCGGCGGAATTTTCCAGTATTTGCTGATTTAACACCTGAAAACTACGCACGATCTCAATCTTAACTACGCTATTCCATTATGAACTATATTACGTTTCTCTTCTTGAAGTCATCTATTTGATCGTTCGAAAACCCAAGAAGATCCCCCAATACGACTTCATTAGCACATCCCCGAGGTAAACCAAAAAAGCGATACTTACCTGGAGTTTCACTCATTCTTACTGGTACGTCTGGAACCATGAGCTTTTTCCCTGTACATAATTCTTCTTTTTCAACATATGATTTCCTCTGAGCGTAGTGGGCATTTCTAAGTATATCATTCATCGTGAATATCGGGCCTGCTGTTATTCCCAGGTTGTCGCAGATTTCTAGGACCTCGTCTAAATCCCTCCTCTCAATCCACCCGGATATTTCGGAGTTTAAAACTCTTCGATGCTCAGGCTTGATTCGTTCAGCGTTACTCCTAAATTCTGGTCTATTTTTCATCTCCGGTTTACCAATTGCGTCCATGAGTCTCTCAAAAGGCTTTTGTGCAGAGCAGGAAAGTGTAATCCACCTTCCATCCCGAGTCCTAAAGTTATTTCTCGGGGCAACGTAGCTAAGTTCATTTCCTTTTGGCATTGGCTCTTCTCCGGTCAAGCAGTAGGCTAAAAAATCCGCCCCGAAAAGACTGAAGAGGGGTTCATATAATGAAACATCTATTACCTGCCAGCCGTAATGATTTCGCTTCTGATTTCTTAATGCGATTAAGACTGTAATAGCCAGGTGAAGACCAGTTATGAAGTCAGCCAATGCTAAGGGTGGGTTTGTCGGTTTTCCATTCGGATGGGCATTAAGAAAAGTAAACCCACTAAAGCCTTCGGCGAGCGTTCCGAATGCTGGTCTACCTGAGTATGGTCCATCCTGGCCATAACCAGAGACTCTGCCAACGATCAAGCCTGGATTTGTTCGTTTGAAAGCTTCCAATTTTAATCCCAACTTCTCCATAGCTCCCGGCCGCATGTTCTCTATAAGGACATCGGATTCTCTTATTAGCTTATATAGAATCTTTCTCCCTCCCTCCGACTTGAGATTTAAAGTTATAGGGAGCTTATTCCTTCCGAAGTAGCACCAAAAAGGCTGGAAACCATCGCCAAGAGCTCCCCACGTTCTGATAGCCTCTATTCCATCAGGATTTTCTATTTTTATTATTTCAGCCCCGAAATCCCCAAGGAATGTACAGGCAAACGGCCCTGCTATAACTGTACCCATATCAATAATTCTTATGCCACTTAGCGGGGCATCCTCGCTCGCCATCTCCGATCTCAAGTCTCGAATCATCGACCTTATCTGATTTTTATCAGTCATTTTAGTCCTAGCTTTTAGCTTGCTATATTGTCTCGAATAGGTTTCACAATAATTATGTCGTCTATTTGTATCAAAGTACCTATAGCCTGATTTTATCCTCACATTTTAAGAGCCTACCTTCTCTCTGTCCCACGCACCTCCTATTCCCATCTCTCTGAGCTTAAATCGTTCTATTTCCTCCTTAGTTCTGCTACGTGGGAAATCTTTCACAAATTCAATATACCGTGGTATTTTAAACTTTGCCATTCTACTCTTACACCAATCAACGATGTTTATCGGATCAGCAGTTTCCCCCTCATTGAGTTGGATATATGCCTTGACCTCCTCCTCTCCTAATTCAGATGGTACCCCTACCACTACAGCAGAGCTTATAGAGGGATGCTGATTGAGAATATCCTCTATTTCATACGCAGATATGTTTTCCGACCTTCTGCGGAGCCAATGTGCTTGTCTTCCCTTAAAATAAAGATATCCATCTTCATCAAGATAACCTAAGTCCCCGGTATGCAACCACAAATTGCGGAAAGTTTCCAATGTCTTTTCCTCATACTTCCAATAACCTAGCATAAAGCTAAACGGAACCTTAGGCCTGAGTACTATCTCTCCCACTTGACCTGGAGGAAGCAGTTCATCGTTCTCGGACACTATGCCGATTTCTGCCCAACCCCGATCTCTACCGTTGCTCCCGTGTCTTCGGTCTTCAGGTGATTCATGAATCAAGGCAATCCCGCCGCTCTCAGACAAAGCATATATTCCCATAAACTCAAAATTGAATCTTCTTTGAAATTCAGACACGATCTGTTCAGGCATACTTCCTGTCACACCCCACATAATTTTTCGCGGCCGGTCGCCATCATCTTCTTTCTCTGGTTGCTTAAGTAGTATTGTGTACATAGCCCCCATTGGATCGAGGAGTGTCGCTCTGAATTTTTTAACCTGGCCCCAATATCTGCTTGCACTGAAGCGCTTAAGGGCAACTGTTTCGATATCGCTAAGCATTGGTCCCCATATACCCATTTGCTGACCACCAGTATGATAGAATTGTAAGACAGTAAGATGCCTGTCTTCAGCATTAGCTCTGTGAAATGTTCTATACCGATAGGCGGAGCAGATATATGCGAAATGCGGAAGCACCACGCCTTTAGGAAGGCCCGTTGTTCCCCCAGTATAGACTATGGCCGCAGGATCATAAAGAAGAGGTTCAAATTCTACTGCAGCCTCGTTTGGCAGAAGGAAGGCCTGAAATGATCTATCACTATCATTTTCTCCCAGGAACCACATGCTTTTCGTATACTGTAGTCTTCCCTTTACCGCTGCAACATTGTCTTTAAACTCGTTTTCTAAAAACCATATGCGAGCCGTAGTATTATTCATAGTGTACACTAGATCGTCTCCGATCAATCCCGTATTCAGTCCCGTCCAAATAGCTCCGATTTTTAAGCAGCCGAGCCATATCACTAAAGATTCGATATTGTTTGTCGAGATGGTTCCAACGACATCACCCTTTCCTATACCTTTATCTATCAGTGAATGAGCCACGCGATTCGACAATAGGTCGATTTCACGGAATGTCCAACTTCTGTCCTCAAAATGGATGAAAACGCGCGCCGGTGCATCCATTACTCTGCTCCGGAAAAGTTCATTCAATGTCAAGAAGTCAACGAGCCCTTGATCCGGAATAGTAATCATGCCTTAGCCCCCCTTTACTATCTCTGGTTCCTGTTCGCCAGATCCGATTTAAAAAAAGTCCCATAGCTGATCAATATCAATGCTGTTAGGATTTCCCCTATGTACAATCTCACCAAGTCGCATTACCTCAAGCTTATCCGCTATCTTAGCTGCCTTTCTCACGTTTTGCTCTACAAGAAGCATCGTTAACCCATCTCTGATAAGCTCCCTGAGTGCATCAAACATAGTGTCTATCAGCTTCGGCGCAAGCCCTAGTGTAGGTTCGTCGAGGAGAAGTAGCTTAGGTTCCGACGCCAGTGCGATTCCAATACTAAGCATCTGACGCTCACCCCCACTCAAGGTTCCCGCCACCTGATTTTTACGTTTTTCCAAAACAGGAAATAGATCATACACCTTCGAAATTGAAGGCCGTTTTTTAACAGATGTCTTGAGTACTTTTGCCCCAAATCCCAAATTATCTTGCACCCTTAGGTTGCTAAAGGTCCCCTTGCCTTCTGGTACAAGCCTCACCCCTTTCGAAACTATATTATATGCCTTCTCTCCAGTTATATCTTGTCCGTTGTAAACGATATGTCCTTCCCACACTTTATGAACGCCTATGATAGTGCGTAACATTGTCGACTTACCGGCACCATTTGGCCCCACCAGAAGGTGTGTCTCCTTCTCTCTGATCGAAAGGGCTACATCCCGCAATATTTTCTTTTTGCCGTATCCAGTGCTTAGGCCCTTGATGTCCAGCATCTCTTCTCCTCCCGACCCGCTTTGTTTTCAAGATCTCGGACAAAATAATCAGTCTGTCCCAAAGTAGAGCTCTCCAAGTTCACGCTGATTAACTATTTCATTGTATAGCCCCCTCGCATAAACTTCTCCATTATGGAGAAAAAGAACATGATCAGCTAACTCTTCGACTACACTCATATTATGTTCAACAACAAGAACTGTTTTATCCCTGTCAGGAAGCGCCTTAACTAAACCCAGAAATTTTTTAATTGAAGCTGCATCCAGTCCGCTCGCAGGCTCGTCAAGCAAAAGCATCTCGCATCTGGTAGCGAGCAATTGAGCAAGGTTAACTAGCTTCTGGTCAGGATAGGATAATTCCTCTACTATCTCATCTGCTATTTCCTCTAAACCAACCTTTTCAAGGCACTGAATCGCCCACTCGACGTTTTTGTCTTCTTGTCTCCGTACCTTCTTGGGCCTAAGCAGAGAGTTGCTAAATCCCTCGCCCGGCTGATCCTGGCATCCTAGGAGAACATTCTTCAAGACTGTCAGTTCTCCTAGGAGCCTGACCTGCTGAAAACTACGCGCTATACCCTTCCTCACTAGATCATGAGGCGTCCGTCCGCATATATCTTTTCCTCTAAATCTAACCTTCCCACTATCTGCTTGACAAAAGCCTGTAATTATATTAAACGCAGTTGTCTTCCCCGCACCATTAGCGCCAATTAGCGCCGTTATTTCACATTCCTTAATTGCAAAAGAGAGCTCCTTTAGGACTAATAACCCTCCAAAGCTTTTGGTTACTTTGAAAACTTCCAAAATATCGTTTTCCTTAGCCACCTTGAACTACCTCCGCAATGGATCTCTTCCACATTTAGAAGCTTTTCCCAAACAAACCTTTAGTCCGAAACCTCATAAATAAAATAAGGAGAATTCCATATACAATCTGTCGACCAGGCCCAGCTATTGCATCAGGTATCGCAAGAAATCTTAAAATCTCGGGAAGCCCAAGTAAAATAACCGCACCCATTATACTACCTGTAATACTTCCCATTCCGCCGACTATTATCATTGCGAGAATAAAAATTGAATCGTGAATGGTAAATACAGAAGGGTCTATGTACGTTAAATAATGTGCGTAAAGGCTACCTGCTATCGCAGCTAAGCTCCCCGAAGCCACTGTAGTCATAACCTTACTCTTATAAACATTTTTCCCTAACGCTTGTACTGCAACTTCGTCTGATCTTATTGCTCTAAGTAAGCGCCCAACGGGAGTCACCTTAATACGCCAATACACACTAATAACCAGTAACACAAAAAATAATGTCAGGCACAAATAGGAAAAATTTGAATCGAATTTCAAGCCGAATACGGAAGCTCTCGGAATATGCCTTATTCCCCCAGCACCTCTTGTTACATCCACCAAGTTAAGGAAGATATCATGGATGACGAATTGCACGCCGAAGGCTGCTACTATAAAATAGTCACCCTTTACTCTTAACGACGGTATTGCAACGACTGCACTAAATAAACCGGTGACAACGATGCCAGCCGCTAATGCAAGTAGAAAGGGCAGGTGGAGATGGAGGACCAATAAAGCTGATGTATATGCACCGATACCGAAAATAGCCCCTTGGGCGACAGAGATGATGCCAATCTCGCCAACCAGAATATTAAGAGAAAGTGCTAGAATCGAGTAAATTCCCGCCAAGACAGCAAAACTTAAAAGGTATTCCATCGTTTAATCCTTCTGAAGGTTTTCCTTCCTACCAAGCAGTCCCGTCGGACGCAAGATTATCAAAATAAGAAAAAGAAAGAAAATGATACCATTCTCCCATTCTGATGGAAGTTTCCAGATAGTAAGATTTTGTACAATTGCCAACGCATACGCTACTACTACAGTACCTGTAAGGCTTCCCACGCCACCCATAAAAACTGCCACAGCTGACAGTAGAAAAATTAGAATCCCACCATGAGGGACTGCTCCGAAGTCGAGAGCATGATATGCAGCAGCAGGTACGATCACAAGAGATGCAACAATATATGTTATCCCATAAACACGAAGGACATTTATACCTACTACCTCAGCCAATTCGGGATTGTTCGCAGTCGCTATCATTTCCCTACCGCGAGGAGTTTTATAGAGGAACAAATGGAGGCCTAGCCAGCAGAGGACAGCGACGCATACTACACCTATTTGCATACCATTGACTATAACTCCCCAAAAATTCATTGAAGCTTTAAGCCCCCCGACATCAATAAATAATGGATCGCTTCCAAAGCCAATGTGCAAAGCATTCTCTATGATTGTAAGCGTCCCTAGAGATGAGATAAAAATCACCAGATGCCCTGCGCCCAGCTTGGTCATAGGTTCATAGACAATTTTATTAATTAAAAGCCCTAAGATGCCCGCCGCTATAGCTGCTACCAAAATTGAAAGTATTAACGGAAGCTGGAAATATGCTATACATGTATAAACGGTATAGGCCGATATTGCAAACACGCCCGCTTGTGCTATGTGAAAATGGCCACATACAGCATAGATAAGCGAAAAGCCTAATGAGTTAAGTGTAAGGACACTTCCTGCTATTATACCGTTGACCAAGAATTGTAGAAAATAGGCCATGAACAACTATCCTCCAACTCTACCTTTTATCAGTGTGGCATTTTCCAACCGGAGGAATTACTATAGTAAAATATTGGGGAGCAAAGTCCTCGGTTCGAAATGAAGCTTCATTGAGTTAGCTTCACAGCTCGTCTGCGGTCTTGTTCAAATGTTATACTGCAGCTTTTCACTAAAGCCATTTTGATTTTTTTAGTCTTGCTTACTCACAGGTATGGTTTCTATAATTTTATCCTTTCCCCCTTCTTCAATAATGCATATATTTATGTCAGTCTTCGCAACATTATCATTACCAAACTTAATCGGCCCATTTACTCCCTCGAAGTCTCTCGTTTTTTCGATGGCTTTCCGAATACTATCCCCATTGAACTCCCAATTATTTTTCAAAATGACTCTTGTGGCCTCATTGAGAATTACAACACCATTATACATGTTGGCAGCATACATGTCCGGGTTACTGCCATACTTTTTTTTGTATGCTTCGACAAAATTTCCCTTGGGGTTCCAAGCCAGCATCGTATGATACATTCCCACAGCTGCTGGGTCCGCCATAGTTCCCCCACCAACAGTTGTAGCAGTCCCAACCGGCACAGCCTTAATTCCCATCTCTTTTAGTTGTTGAAGAAAAATTCGTGCGTCTCTTGCATGGAGTCCAGCGGGATAAACAACGGCCGGGTTTGCGGCCTTTATTTTAATCAGGCGCGACCTATAGTCTGTAGTGCCATATGGGGCAGTGAGCGTCTCAATTACCTTCCCGCCGAGCTTTGTGAACTGCTCCTTCCATGCCTCTGTGAAGCTTAGCCCAGCCTCAGTAGTATCGGCGAGTATTGCGGAAGTCTTCCCGAGTTGTTCATAGGCGAATTTAGCCATTATCCTTATCTCATTTCCGACCACGGGAAGATCATTGAATACGAATGGACTGCACCCAGAAAGCTCATTTCCCTGCCCACCGCCATTTACGACAGTCACTTTTGCCTTTTCCGCAAAGGGAATAATTGAGAGCGTGACGCTTGTATAGCTACTAAGTACGAATGGAACCTTGTCGATATTTATCAATTTATTCATGGCATTCACGCCCATTGCAGGTTTCCCAGCGTGATCCTCGACGATTAGCTTTACGACTATTTTTCCGCCCAGTCCACCATCTTGATTGACGTGGTCAACAGCCAGCTCGGCACCATTTTTCATCGTCGTGCCGTAGACTGCTCCAGGGCCCGACATGCAAAAAATCGCTCCGATTTTAGCCTCTTGCGGATACTCTGCCGCAAGCCCGCTTGTTCCCGCACCAAACACGATCATTCCAAATCCCATGAGAATCATGAGTACCTTTGCCCGATACCTCATAATGCTACCTCCATTTCCATTCTAATTAATAACCAAGTCCAAGGACTTTGCCCGCTTTTTTGTAATTTCCGTTGCCTTTGTCTCGACCAAAACTCAATTGCTCCTAATGTTTGCCTAATGTCACGCCTTGACTGACGGCAACAGGCTTCTACCTCCACAAGCATTTACGACCTGACCAGTAACAAATGATGATAATTCGCATGAGAGGAAAAGAATCACACCGGCAATTTCTCTTGGAGATGCGATCCGTCGTATCGGAGCTGCTTGAGCTCTTAGTAACAGATCGGCTCTCGCAGCAACCGAGCGCATTAGCGGTGTGTCAGTAATTCCGGGTGCGACACAGTTTATTGTTACATTATGACTGCCATACACCAATCCTAGTCCCTTAGTTAAGCCAACAATTGCAGCTTTTGAGGTAGAATAGTTAGCTTGGCCAAAATTGCCGAGATGCGCACGCGAAGCAACGTTGACAATCTTTCCGTATTTCTGCCTCATCATGATTGGCAGAACCTCCTTACAAAGAATGAGCGGAGCCTGAAAATTTACCTCCATCACACTATCCCATTCGGCTTCCTTCATCTTATGTATTTGTGCATCTCGAAGTATGCCAGCATTGTTAACAAGAATGTCTATTTTGCCAAATTCATCTGCTACACTTTCAATCATCTTTTTACAATTCTTCCAAACAGTTATGTCTATCTCTATAGGCTGTACTCTCCCGTTGGCCTTTTTAATGCTATCTGCTGCATTGCTTAACGCGGCCTTATTCATATCGCAAAGGATTACGGTACCTCCCTCCTCGACAAACAGCTCAGCTGTTGCTCTGCCTATGCCTCGAGCGCCACCCGTAATTATCGCCACCCTATTTTCCAATAGCATTTAATGTCAACTCCTGTTATAAGTCAAAATACAAAAAGATCGAGACCTCCGCAGACCGGTATTACTTCCCCAGTAATATACTTTGCCTGATCCGATGCTAAGAAGCATACAGCATTGGCAATATCTTGAACTTCCCCGGCTTTTTTCATCGCAGTCTTATTGATGATCCGCTTGTTGATTTCTGGATTTATGCCTAATTTTTCCTTTAACAAAAAAGCCTCCGTCGCTATAGGCCCAGGAGCGACCGCATTGCATGTTATACCAAATCGTGCGCCTTCCAGAGCGATTGTTTTCGTCAATCCAACAAGGCCCATTTTCGTTGCTGCGTAACTAGCTTGCCCGAATCCTCCAAGCAGGCCGGCCATTGAGCTTATATTAATAATTCTTCCCCAATTTTCCTTTTTCATTCCATCCCAAACTGCACGTATACAATTGAATGGTCCCGTGAGATTAACCTTAAGATCGCGATCCCAAAGATCTTCTTCCTGGTTCTCTATAGTCGCTTTGTGATCAATAGTCCCAGCATTGTTTACTAGGATGTCAATTCCCTTTCCCAATGTTTTCTTCACTTTCCGCATGACCTCGTTTATCCCGTTCTTGTCGGTAACATCCATCCTTGCTACTATGCATTTTCTTTTTAGCCCCCTTATTTCTTGCGCTATATCATCAGAAAAGATCAAATGTTCTTTTAAAGCGAGCTCATCCATGCTACCGGGTCGCACTTGGGTTTCATTGTTTAATTCCTGTTGAAGAAAAATGTCAGTTACAACTACATCTGCCCCATTTCTGCCAAGAGCCAGTGCAATTCCCTTTCCTAAACCTCTAGAGGCTCCAGTTACTAGTGCCGTTTTGCCTAATAAATTAGTCATTTTTAAGCTCCCTTTATACGATAGACGTTTTCCCTCTTAGGTAGATGTCGAAGTCAAATCTCCAGAATGTTACGAGCATTCTCCCCTAATATTAGGGCTTCTGTTTCTTCCTTGAGGCCGAGTTCTTTGAACTCCTTAATCCACCTCTTTTGACTTATGAATGGATAGTCAGTACCGAAAAGAGTTTTTTTAGATAGTAGAGAATTGATATATTTCAGCAAACTTTGTGGTAGGTACTTTGGGGACCAACCAGCAAGATCGATGTAGACATTTTTATGTGTCCAGGCTAGCGAGATGCATTCATGCATCCAGGGCCAGCCAAAATGAGCAATAATTATTTTCAAATCTGGAAAATCCACCGCTACGTCATCGAGCAGGATTGGATTCCCGTATTTTATATACCCTTTGACAAAAGTCTGACCGGAGTCAAAGAGAATAGGAATGGCATAATCACGAGCGATTCTATAAATAGGGTAGATCTCCTTACTGTTCGGATAGAACTCTTGTAGAATAGGGTGTAGCTTCAGTCCAGACAACTTTAACTCCTCAATACTTCTTTGAAGCTCCGCGATGGCCAAAATTCCCTTATGGGGATCAACGCTGCAGAATCCTATAAATCTATCTGGATATCGATCCACAATGGATTTTACATCGTCATTACCAAATTTGAAGTTTCTCGTTGTCTCCAGATCCAACCCCAGAATAATAGATTTTTCAACACCAGCCTCATCCATCCCATCCAGCAGATTATCGCAGTCAGCTTGGGCCACCTTCTCAAATGCATCGGTCGAACTGCTGCTCTCCTCGACGTTAAGCTCGTACGGATGGGTGTGGCAGTCAATGTACCTTTCTGATGGCATAACAAATCTCCGTCACTGGATTCATTTTCGTTTGTATCCCTGCCCTCATGTACTAAGCCTAACTTTCTAAATAGTTGCCATTCCGATTGTACCTCCTCCACAAACTGATAATGTCTGCCCTGTAATAAACGACGACTTCTTGCTTAGAAAAAATGAAATCGAACTTGCCAGATCAGACATTGTCCCTATACGCCTTAACGGAATCCTCCTGTTTCCCTCCTTTTGGACGTCACTTACAAACTCTTCATCTAATAGAGGGCGAAGGAATTCCGCGGATATAGCATTGACATTTATTCCGCGCCTTCCCAACTCTAGTGCGGCCGTCCTCGTTAATACTGACACACCACCTTTTATAGCATAATTAGTCGGGTCCGAAAATGATCCAAAAACCGGGAGAATTATGTTTACTATTCTTCCGAAGCCCTGCTTAATCATAACGCCCGATACCGCAGAGACCACATTGAAACAGATTTTCATTAAAATATTCGCTGCAAACAATGGGTCAGTAACGAATGTATTAGGTACTCTGACCCCGCCCACACAATTTATTAAAAAGTCAATCCTTCGGAACCTCAAATAAATATCTTCAATTTTCTGACGCACTGCATCTGTATTAAGAATATTATCCGTGTGCAAATGGATACCTCTTGTCAAATCCGTCGCCTTGAGCGCCGTATCCGCTTCTGTTAAAATTGCAATTTGACCTGCCTCTTCTTCTGCTGACATTTTGTTGGCGAGTTCGTTAAGGATCTCGCTGCACAAGCCGGTAATAATACTAGTTTTTTCCATTGCAACTTCTCCAAGCAATTTCTATTGAGCCAATTTAAAAGGCTGAAAACCGCGACCCGCCCGGCTTTACACTTCCTACCATAAGTTGATTAACCCAGTTCCTGCCAGTTGTCATTTGCCGCGACGCCCTTTTTTCCTCCCATTATAACCGCACAAGAGCTTTTGGAATACGGCTGATGCTGCTATTCTTGGATCTGTTGAGCTCCTTTTGATATGCGGTCTTATTTATTTGACATTATTATCATTTGGTCTTATATTATGCCCCGATAAAGATGGAACATTCACCAATCTTAAAAACCGATTAGGGGAAAATCTGTACAATCACATCCTTCCTGTCCTGGTAGACATCGCTGAACACCTGGGATTCCTCTCTTATCAGATCATCTCTACAGATGGCACCCTCTTTCCTTTCAATTCACGTTATAAAGGGTGTATCTATTTTTGCCATGACTGCGAGTTTATCGAGTTTAAGGGCATTATCGAAAATGTCCGCAAGAGGATTCTCTATCGGCTGAATGATCCTCGAAGGATTATTCCCTGAAAAGACATTTGCATCAAGATCCCATGTTTATCTGTCAGATTCCCAGACGGTTTACCGCGGCCCAAGGTGGAAATCCTCAGCCTTTGTCTTCAAGAAGCCAACCTCGATGAACCCGCCACACAAATGGCGCACAAATCCGGCATTTTCAATCAGATCTTCTCTCTCCGGGAGGAGTTGTACAAGGCCGGTCTGGATCTAATGGTCAAGCGAGGAGTGCTTACCAAAATTGTTCTCGATGGTGATTCAAGCAACTCCTTCTTTTTCCACTGCCCCAAGCTCCCATCTGATATGGACGCCAGAATCGGAGTACATGGAAATCCCCAAAAACCTAATCGAAAGCAGAAAATCTCAATATTTAATGCCATTATCGATACGTCTATCGAATTGAAACTGGGGTTAGAGTTGCCAGTTGCCTGTGCCCCCCATTGCGGATAATGGAGAGGAGGGAAGGCATTTTATCACCAACAGAAGACAAATCCTCCATCATCATGGGAAAACCTCAAAGATAGACCTTGCTGATGCCAAGTATGATGAACAGACAAATTACCAATTTTCCAGGTCTCATGCTGCCATTCCCACTATCGATTACAATTCTCGCAGTGAAAGCCTAACCGCCACCTCAATAAAGGAGAGAGGGCATGATCATAATGGCTGGCCGCTCGCACCTTGCGGATTCACACTAGGCCCAACGGGTTCGATGTCAATTGTCAAAGAGCAAGCTTTTCCTGCCGAAGGCAGTGTGTCACATCAAAAGATCAGGCGATTGCTCAATACCCCAGGGATTGTCCTTACTGGATCAATTATCATGGGTTTATAAGACACATGCCTATCAAGCAGTTCCCCAGCTGATCACCGAAGTCATCCGGGGCACACAGAGGCATCAGGAACTCAAGGCCATCCGTTCAGCTTCTGAGAGAACCAATTCATGCGCCAAAGGCGACTTTCTGCATCCTCGCCAAGCCAAAAGTACTAAACCTAAGAAACGCCGGAGTCCTCTCCCAGATGGCTCTCATTGTCGTATTGCTAAAGAGAATCTCTCGGTTCATCGTTAAAGCCACGTTGGCTCACAGACATCAGATCGGGAATAACAAGTCACCACCTCAATCCATCTTTTTCCCCGGCCCTGAGGTGCCAAATTTCATCCTCAACCCCGCTCAGATGGTATAGCCTCAATTCGTTCCAAAAAACAATTTATGTCCTTCAGTTGCAAGGGGCAGTATTTTCCCAAATCGTTCTCTCGTTGGCTCGCCTCCGCTATACCAAAGATTTTCCCAATTCATCTCCTTACCCTTCCTCCACCTCGGCCTCTCATGACCAGCAGCCTCTATTCGCCTTTAACTCACCTTCAACAGGGATAACTTTTGAACTGGCTCCCTGTTAATTGAATATAATTTGTGAAAAACCTTACGCCAGTCTATCTGAAATTAATGTGTAAGCCTTAAACCCTTAGACGGCTATCGACTTCCATATCAGCTAAATTTCGATACCAGCCTTCAGCCCGCCGAGCGACGCTTCCGCAATCTTTCCTGGTTTTAAACAGTCTCCTATTGATATCGTCTTTATTCCAATATCCTGCAGTTCTTCTTTGAGTTTTGCATTTGGAACTGCTCCTGTTGCAATGACAAGGCTATCAAAGGCAATTCGTCGCTGTTTTTGAGTTCGATCTGTAAAGAATATCATTTTGTCCGAGCTTGATTTAATCTCCGCCCCGGTTACAACTGTTACACCTTTAGCGGCCAGGCGATACAGTCGATAATAACGAAATCGATAAGCAAGCGTCGACAAGGCTTTCCTCTCACTCTCAAGAATTGTCACCTTACGATGTTTTTCTGCGAAATGCTCTGCTACATCGCAGCCTACCTCTCCTCCTCCTATTACCACCACGTTTTCGCCAATTGAGGAAGCTTTCTCCAACGCTTTAATAGCGGAAAAAGCATTGCTAATGTTGACTCCAGGTATAGAAGGTACTTTAGGTACTGCTCCAGTAGCTAAAATTACAATATCCGGGTTCAATTTTAACATCTCTGTCCGATCCGCAGCACAGCTGGTTATCACATTAACTTTCGCTCTTTTTAGGTTTTTTTCCAGGTATTGTCTATAGTCGGCAATTCTACTCTTTCCTTTTAGCCGCTCTATAGTTAATAGCTGCCCACCAAGACCTGCTTCTTTTTCAAATAAAGTAACTTGATGGCGACGATAAGAGGCAACAATAGCTGCCACCATTCCACCAACCCCACCGCCTATTACTATTACTCTTTTCGGTTTTGTCGGCTTTAGTGATTTTAAACTACTCTCACGGCCCAACTGCGGATTAACGCTACAGCTTATGGGACTATTTTGTTCTAAAACATCAACGCAATGATTACAAAGTATACAGGGCCTAATCTGCTCGGTCTTTCCGTCTTTAGTCTTTTTGGGCCATTGAGGATCTGCAAGGATTTGTCTCCCAATTGCTATTATATCAGCCTTTTCCTCCTTTAAAACTGCCTCCGCCAGAACTGGAGAATGTAGGCGGCCTACTGCTACGACAGGAATTTTTACTTTAGTCTTAACAGCAGCTGCATATGCTACAAAAGGACTATTTTCAGACTCTTCTCCAGGGCAAGGATAAAATGCGCGGACTGGGGCAGAGCTATCAGCTGCCTCATGCCCATAGGAAACATCTAGAAGATCAATCCCGGCGTTCTCAAGCTCCATTGATAGTCGAAGTGCTTCCTTGAGGGAGTAACCTCCTGGTAGGCCTTCTTCCGCAGAAAAGCGCCAGAATACGGGAAAATCATTTCCAACTCCTTCCCTTAGTGATTGAGCAAGTTCTATGCTGAATTTCATTCTTCCTTCTAGGCTTCCACCGTATTCATCGTTTCTCCGGTTATCCAATGGAGAAAAAAATTGATGTGGTAGATTATGACCGTGGCAGGCATGAATTTCGACGAAATCAAAGCCTATCTCTTTGGCGCGAACAGCACCCTCAACATAAGAGGAAATAATTTCTCTAATTTCATTCTTTGTAATTTCACGGCAGAAGCATTCTGATTCCCCATATACAAAATGGATCGCACGTGCGCCTGCTGGAAAGCCTGGCGAGGGTGCCACATATTCTTGAAGCTTTTCCTTTTCCTGGTAACTTGGGTAAAGATTCCCATACCAAAGCTCTGGACCTATTTTTGCGCCGTGTTTTTGTACTGGTCCTGCGACATTGTCGTAAAATCCTTTCGCAAAGGGTTTGCGCGCCATGAGATCAGGCATTATTCCTCCTATTACTATTGTCCCCACTCCTCCTTTTGCCCTTTCTTCATAGTAAGCTCTTGCTATCTCATTTCTGAGGCCTAGATTTGTACCCATGCCCGGCATCAATATTCTGTTCTTCAAAGTGCATTGCCGAATAGAAATTGGCTCAAAAAGTTTCATTTTCTTCCCTTTCTTTAATTACATCCTTTGTAATAGCTTCTTCTCTCTTATTTATATAAAAAATCACTCTTGTCCAAAATCGGTTTTTCTTTGGACAGCATCCGGAGAGGTCAGGCTCCGGACTATTTGATTCTAAGCTGCCAGAAGCGCTCAAAACCAGTTATTTTGTATGCTTGACAGGTTTCTTTGGACTTACAAAAGCCCTGTCTTTCGTCGTCCCGCTTTTGGGCAGCATTCTGAGCCCAATGGCAACCTGAAATCACAGTAGAATGTCTGACGATGTAAAATCAGGTAGTTACCTGTCCAAGAGGGGCACTTTCAGTTTATTTTGGACAGTAGTGATAAAAAATAATAGTAGCTTTCATGACTTTAAACTCTGAGATTCCTTCCTGACGATTAGTTTCGATATTATTTCAATAGTTTTGGTCACTAATATCTTGCTCCTTTGGCTAAAGCGATAAAATGGGCCACATCAATCTGCTTGGGACAAACAAAGGAGCAGGCCATTGATGTATGACATCGGTAGATCCCTTCTTCGCTGTATAGGCATTGCATGCGCTCCTCCTTTGCAAGCTCTCTTGGATCCATCAGCCGGACGATGCTGGCCATGACCGCATTGGGTCCCAGGAAGTTTTTGTGGCTGCTTATGCACGCCTGGGCACAACAAAAGCAATTAATGCATCGGGTCGCTTCAAGATAAGATCGCAGAACATCTGAGTCTATCTGGTGAGTGGCGCCTTCTGTGTCAGGTCGCGCAGGATCAATGATGTAAGGCTTGGCCATATGAATCCGCTGATAAGCCTGATCAAAATCCACAATCAAATCACGAATAACCTGGGCTATCGTCAAAGGCTCTATCCTGAAGGTACTGGTTCTGAACCGCTTAATCGCGTTTCCCACAAGGAGCTCGCACGCGATTAAGGGCTTTCCGTTTATTTTGACCGCGCAACTTCCGCATTGGCCATGTTCACATGACGAATTCCACGCCAACGTGGGATCCAATTCATTATTAATCTTGCGAAATACGTCAGTAAATCGAAGAGTCTCCCCGACTTCTAGCTCATAGTCCTGAATGAACGATCTCTGGCTGTCAGGATCATATCGCTTAATTTTTAACATAATCGTATGCACGTGGGTCATAAGTTCGGTTCCTGCATCTAATATTTTCGAGCTATTACAGCAAAAAATTCGCAGGATTCTCCTTTTGCCTCAAGAATGCTCATGTCAACGACTCTTTTTTCAAATCGAACGTCACCGAATTTATTCATATAGACCAGCGTGTGATCATTAAATTGGTCTGCTCTTTCAGGAAAATCGTCCCGATAATGCGCACCCCTGGACTCCCTTCTTTTTAAGGCGCCTTGTGCAAGGGGCATGGCATTAAAAAGGAGGTTATCCAATTCCCACCGATGCAAAAGCGCTTGATTCATCTTTAGACTTTTGGAGGACAAAAATACTTTGTTAGCCCGGTCTCTGAGGTCCCCCAGCACGGCTATTGCTTCAATGATTCCGTTCTCTGAACGGAAAACGCCCAGCTTATCCGTCATCACTGTTTGCAGTGCCTCACGAACTTGCCCCAGACTTTCCTTTCCGCTTGACTCGATGAATCCTGAGAACTGAGAGAAAGTTTTCTCTCCAGCATCTGAAGGCAATTCGCCCCCATTTTCTCCCAGGCTGTCTATAATTCTGTCTCCCGAGAACTTCCCCATGGTGAGAAGTTCCAATAAGGAGTTGGTCCCCAGCCTGTTGAAACCATGCAGGCTGGCACAGGCGCATTCTCCCACGGCGAAGAGCCCGGGAACAACCTGTTGAGGACTCTTTTGAACTTGCCCGAATTCATCTGTTGGAATCCCTCCCATTTGGTAGTGATTGCTGGGTCGAATTGGGCAGAGGTCCTTTCTGGGGTCAATATTGACGAATTTTTTAAAAAAATTCGTAACCTCAGGAATTTGCTCATCATGGACATGATCTGAAAGATGCCTCAAGTCGATCCACAGATGATAGATATTGTGGTCGGGATTCAAGATACCCCTCCCCTCCCGGATTTCACTTTCAATGGCTCTCGCCACCAGATCACGAGGCGCCAATTCTTTCATCTTGGGGGCATAGCGCACCATGAAGGGCTCCCTGTCCTTGTTTAGTAATACTCCCCCCACTGAACGGAGTGTCTCGCTGGCTAAGATACCCGGCCCAACGATTCCCGTGGGATGAAACTGGATGGCCTCCGGATCCATGACGGGAATCCCCGCACGTAAAGCAATGGCCGGGCCGTCCCCCGTATTCTGTCGACAATTGGTGGTGATTCTAAATAGTTGGCCGTTTCCACCCGTTGCGATCACCGTGGCCATAGCCCGGATTGCTACAAATTCGCCATCCTTTTGCTTGAATACGACGGCTCCAACACAACGGTCTTCCTTGAATATCAATTCCGTGGCGATACATTGATTCAAAAAAGAGACGTCTCCTTTCATTGCCTCTCCCCACACCGTATCCATGATACCCTTTCCGGTCCTATCCGCTTCAAAGACGGCCCTGAAGGCGGACGCCTTTCCAAATTGCACGGTATGGCCACCAAAGGTCCTTTTTCCTAGCTTTCCATTCTCATCACGACTGAAATGCATGCCGCGATTTTCCAGCCAGACGATCTGTTCCCAAGCGGATTCAATGACCTTCTTTATGACATTTTGATCCCCCATACAGTCGGAGCCTTTCCACGTATCAAACATATGGTAAACAGGCCTGTCAATCGGGTCTTCTCTATCAACTGCTGATAAACCCCCTTGTGCGGTCGAGGTATGGGACTTTTGGGGATGAGGGACCTTTGTCAGGGCCACGATACGAGTTTCGGGCCGACGTTCCAGAACTTGGGTGGCACACCGCAGGCCTGCGGCTCCAGAGCCAATGATAAGGACGTCACAATGAATAGTTGATCCAATTCGTAATAAGGCTCCCACCCCAAAATCCCCTACGAATGCAAAACAAGCAGTGTCAATTTTATTCCAACAAATGCAAGGGATCCCATTATGATCAAGACCAGGGCTCCCAAAGCCAACCTGTATCTTTTGCTTCCGATATAGTCCCCTATCAAGCTCCAGAGGCCGTATCCTCCGTGATATAGTACCCCTAGGATCAAAATGATGTTTAAACCTTTAATAAAAGGGTTCTGCATCCTCAAAATCACGGTGGTTGCATCATGTGCCATACCGTGGTTCAAATGCATGAATAGCAGGTGGGCAGGAATTAGAATCAATAAATAAGCACCGGTTATGCGCTGAAATTTCCATGACAGCGAATGGGGAATCCTCCACATCTTGGATGCGACTCTATAGGCAAACACAACACCGGCGACAAGCGTTATCAACCAAAAAAAGACGGGCGAAACGTTCTGGCTGCCCAACAGCATAAAGAAAGCCAACAGCATCAGATACCCAAATGAAAGCCCCAGCATCCAACAGATCATGGATGCATCGTTCCTGTATCCGAAGATTTCATATAGGATCAGCCTCCCCCCATTGAAGGTATGGAATATGGCTGGAATAGCCAAGGCCCACTCAAGAATTCTAGAAAAACTAAAGCTATAGAATCGCATTGTGGCGTCATATATGGGAGGGGAGGAAAGGATTCGGAGGGTATAGATGTGGAACCACACGTAACCTACCAGCAGGAGACCGGAGACCCTATGACACCAACTGATGATAAAGGGACATCCCCTGGCATCAGCGTAAAACCTTCCCCAGGGTATATGGTTCAGATGCCAGTTTTTAGGATAAACCATGTTTTTCCTACGTTATTGCATGCTACAACGTGATAAGGCATTATTTTGATTTGGAGCTACTCATTTTGCATTTTCTTTTTCAAGTCTTTCCATTGCGTTAAGAAAGGGCCCAAGCGCTATCTCAATATGCTCACGAACGACCCTTTCAATCTCTTCCGGGTGAGTCTTTCTTGATTTAAGCAGATCCAAAATCCGCCGATGGACTTTTAGAGAATTTTTGAAGTCCTCCTTGTAGTACTGAAAGGTATAGCGGTGCCAAAGCGTATGCATTCGCAAATTGTTAAGGATGTTCACTAATATTTCATTCTCAGCTGCCTGAATAAATACCTCATGAAAGGAAGCATGATGTTTTGAATAGGCCATAAAATCATCTCTTTCAGCCGCGTCTCGCATCTTCCCGAACAATTTTTCTAACTCCTCGATAGCCTGCTTAGTCAAATTTCTATATGCCAGGCGTGCCGCCAAACCTTCCAGACAAGCTCTTACCGGGAAGTTTTTTTCTATGTCCTCCCTGCTAATCTCTTTTACAAAAGTACCCTTTCGTGGCAATATTTCGACAAGGTTTTGCTTTTCCAGCACTCTAAAGGCTTCCCGCAGGGGAGTACGGCTTACGCCGAATGCCTGCTTTAGATGGTCTTCAAGGAGTTGATCGCCGCCTTTAAATATGCCGCATAATATGTCACGTTTTAATCTCTCCGCAATCTGATCAACCAGGCCCAAAGCCGTAAAACTTTCACTTTGCCCTGTTGCGATTATGTCCGCCAAAAGCATTTTTCTCTGCTGGATCTTATCCTTAAAATCAAAACTGATTGCCATCTCTACCCCTGAAATATAGTTGTGACATCATCTATCTTCTCGAGGCTAAAAATCAAACCCGCAAGCATGTTTTTTCCCTTATTTGTGAGCATCTCGCCGCATAAATTGTTGAACTTCCCAATGAGTTCGTCTTGGGAAAGGGGATTTCCAAAATCACCTTTTGGATGCTCGCAATATCCTTCGTATCTTTTCTCATCCTGCACTTCTACTTCCACCCGAGCTGCCCATTTATGAGGGTATAGCCCGGTCAGTTCGGGGGCTTCTTTTAGAGAAGTAATACTCATGAGACGAATCAGTTCCTGGTCATTAAGTCTTTCCTCTACGAAATCGTTGAGATCGACATGCCCGAAACAAAGGGCCGTGGCCACGCAAAAGGGAATGTTGAACTTTGCAAGATAAGGGGTATTTGCCTCGGTATCTTTTAGGAGATCAAGGGCCTCCTTATATATGGATACGGTTATTGATCTGATGGACTTCGGGCAGACATTTGCGTCTTTCTTGACTTGTAGCGCAGCCTCAATTGCTGTATGGGTATGACCGCAGGAAGCATAGTATTTTAATGAGTTTTTTTCGGTGTGGAAAACTTCTCCAAGACCATTCGTTAAAATCTCAAAATCAGGATCATCGGAAGTAGCCCGCAAGAACCCTTTATTCCCCTCGTAAATACGTGCTGGACCGGTAAAACCTCTTTGGGCCAAAAGGGCGGCCAAAAGTCCGTTCATGGACGCCTTGCCACAATGAAGCTGCTTGCTCATGGCGCTTTCTGTTAAGAACTCCCACAGACCGGAACTCTGAGTTCCTGCAGAACCCAACGCCCAGACAAAGGGGTCTACGTCCAGATGTAAGATCTTTGCAGCTCCTGCCGCCGCACCAAAAGTCCCGCATGTCGCCGTCGTATGCCAACGCTCATAATGAGTTCTCCCGACTGCCAGAGCGGTCCTTATGCCCGTTTCATATCCGGTCAGTATTCCGAGAAGAAGATCGCGGCCGGATGCATGCATCTTCTCGGCCGCGGCAAAAACTGCCGGAAGAATCGATGCCCCAGGGTGAAAGACCGATTGTCTGTGCAAGTCGTCCATTTCTACCACATGGGATGAAGCGCCATTAACCAATGCTGCCATCAGAGATGAATTCTTGCTCTTGGTCGGGATGGTTGTGGCTTCTGATGATTCCCCCATGCTGCCGACCAATGAGAGCATGGCCCGGGTTGAGGGTTGGTCTGCGCCTGCAAATACAGAGGCGATCCAGTCAAGGAAAAAGGACTTCAACTGCAATCGTAACTTGTCCGGGATTTCTTCATATTTCAGATTTGAGAAGACCTGGGCCATTGTTTTTGAAATAGATTGAGATGGAATCATGTGCAGACTATTTCTCTTGCAATTTTTGATATTTATTGCCGCTACCTCACAGGCAAGGGGCGCAGAGGGTACATTCATCTTCATCCTCGCCTGAAATTATCGGGTAATCTGCATCTCCTATGAACAGACCCAATGGACACACCTGAACAGACTTCCCTCATTTTTCATTGTTGAGGCATTTCTCATAATCGATATCGATTTTTATAAGTTCACTCACCGTAACGCCCCTTCTGGTTATTTCTTTCTGCTAATGGCGGCGGCTATCTCCAGGATATCCCTGGATCGTTGTACCACCGGATAGTCGATGAACTTTCCCTCGAGCTGAATCGCACCAGTCCCGGCAGACTCGGCCTTCTTGAATTCTCTAACGATTTTTTCCGCCCTGTCTATTTCTTCGGGGGTAGGAGAAAATATTTGGTTGCACGGCTCAATCTGTTTAGGGTGGATGACCAGTTTCCCCCGGAAACCCAATTCGTTGGCCCTTTTGGCATCAGAGACCAGGGCATCTGTATTATTAATGTCAATCATAAAAGGCGTATCTATAGGAGGAGCAATCCCAGCAGCTCTACAGGCAATAGCAATTTTTGATCGGGCATAATGAAGTTCCCCCCCTGTCATGGTCATCTCCACGCCCATGTCAAGGGTGTAATCTGCCGCGCCAAACGCTACTGTGTACACTCTTTTCGGCTTCGTTTGTGTGGATACTATTTCGTAGATGTTTTGTATTGCCGCAGCTGATTCAATGAGGGGAAAAAGGAGTATAGAGCCTTCAGGGAGTCCTTTCGTTTTTTCAAGTTCACATAACAGCCGATTGATCTCACGGATATCTTCCGGACTATTAACCTTTGGGAGCATGATCCCATCCACACTTGCTTCCACTGCCGATTCCAGATCGCCTTTAACGAATTGGGTTTCCAAGCCGTTGATCCGAATAATAGTCAAACGCCGTGCGAATTTAGAAATCTTCTCGCCAACAACGGATCTCGCGATGTCCTTTTCAGATAGTGGTACAGCATCTTCCAGATCCACAATAATCGCATCCGCCTGCGTATCGAAAGCCTTTTCTATGCGATTGGGTCTGTTGCCCGGTACGAAAAGGGCAGTCCTTAAAAGCAACGCCATATCGCTTCTCTCAAAGAATAATTTTTGAAATTTTAAAATAGTTACAATATCCTTCAATAAAGTTGAAAATGATACTTGCCGATTTAATGTTTGTCGTTATAGACTTTGTCGACAATGGTAAAGCAGCATTTGCGGTTTGTCAAGAAAAATTTTTATGACAGCTCATTTTTTTTATGCGGTAGATTTTGCCTTTGATGAGGAGGATATCTGCGTGGTGCAGAGGCCTATCGAAGATAGCTTGTGTCCATCAACAAAACGTAACATTTTGATATATTGACAGAAGAAGCCCTGATGGCCACCCAAAGTATCCCACCTGTGGCCACTTCAAAATGCCCCACCCATCAAGAGTGATTTTCCAGTAGAGATTGCTGAAAACGGCGACAGAACGTAACTACTCCCATTTG
>Ga0068714_10002646_pt1 | contig 22674 bp, 30 predicted proteins | sample MTBNYHSulfiMetaG_FD_62988 | JGI IMG/M metagenome (GOLD analysis project Ga0068714, IMG submission 62988) | Enrichment culture microbial communities from rom New York Harbor, USA that are MTBE-degrading - MTBE-NYH (New York Harbor Sulfidogenic)... | ecosystem: Environmental > Aquatic > Marine >... | reverse complement strand
CGACTGCGCCCACCGGCGGTCGGGGCACAACGGCTGAGCGGGACGGGTGATCGGTCGAGGAAGAGGGGAAGAGTGGCGGGGAGTACGGGAGTTACACCCGTCTACGTGGATTTAGAGTCCCTGAATCATTGTGCGCGGACCCTCCGAGGACGCCGTTTCCGAGCCCGGCTAGGCGTGATCTGTCGCACATTGTCCCGACCGTTCCCAGAATCCGGGAGCACCTCGGGAGCACCTCGACCGCCGGCCGGGTGAGGCCTTGCGAGCAGCTCCAGGAGAGCCGACCGCAGGAAGCGCCGCTGAGATCCGACCTTGAACGACGGCAAGTTGCCGGCATCGGCCTGGGCACGGATCGTCGTCTCGGAGACGCGGAGCAGATCCGCGGCCTCGACAGCGGTCAGGACTTCATGAGGAGCAGTGGTGCTCAGCGCTCCCGCTCCTCATAGCGGCGGGCGAGGTCGGCGAGTGAGTCGGGATGCGCGGCGTTGTGGAAGTTGTCGGTGTGCTCCAGCATCCACTTCATTCGCAGGTAGGCACCGGCTAGCGCCTCGGCCATCTCAAGCATCTTGAACGCCCGGCGCTTCCATCCGGGCCAAATCGCAGGCAGGTCGGGCATCTTGTCCCCTAGCAGGCGCTGAAGGTCACCCATCGTTCCGCTCCCTGAGGATGGGGCAGGGCTGCCCGGTAGGTGTCTTGGCGTCCAACATGGGGCAGTAGCCTTCGTCGTCAGCCGGGCACTCCTCGTAGCAGATGCCCTTGAGGAAGAAGGGGTGGGCGTCGGCGAGGTTGCTGATGATGGTGAATGACACCATCCGCTCTGCATCGACGGGTATGCTGTAGTTCCACAACTCATCAATCAGCGCCATCGTCGTCCTCCTTGCGCTGGCCTTCTGTGCAGCCGAAGTCACGCAGCTTGTAGTCGTGCGGTCGCTGGATGTATTTCGCGCAAGTGACCATCTTGTTTCTGTTGTGTCGACACTCCCCACACCGCACCGGGCGCTCGGCGTAGTAGAGGGCGGCGAGGGCGGCAAGGGATGCATCTGCGCGTTGGAGTTGCTGCCGAACCATCGCAGTCGCATAGGCGGCGCTCGTGTTCTCATGTACGGTGTCCATCATGTGAGGACGAGCAAGTCCCCACTCCTTCACCTCTTCCGGGCACTTCTCGTCTTCCAGCAGGCGCTGAAGGTCATCCATCGTTCCTCCAGTACGGCGTCCAGCGGGATGGGGTGAAGTGGCAGGGGTCGGTGATGTGGATTTCGCCGATGTACGCCTGTTCTTTGCCAGAGGCATCCCGCGCCTCGCACATCTGCTTGCGCCAGTACGCCCAGTCGCACGTCCCGCACACCTTCAGCCGCTCGACCTCCGCCTTGAGTTCCACTACCCGGTCGTTCTGACGCTGTGCCCACTGAGCATTGATGTCGGCTTGGCGAATGGCCCCATCCCGCTCTGCCTCAATCTCTGCGATGCGCTTGCGCTGCCCGATGGCCTGCCCAGCCATAGCGGCTTCGTAGTGCCACTGTTCGGCGTTCCAGTGCTGGACGTCGCGCACCAGTTGCTCAGCCTCATCCCGCTCCGCCTCAGCGCGGTCGACCTCGTTCTCAGCCGCCTTCAGTTTGCGATACGTCACCTTATAGTCGGCCTCGGCGCGTTCGGCGCGGGCAATACCATCCCTCGCCATCGCTTCGAGGGCGGCGTCGGCCCTGTCTTTGTCCACGTATGGCCGCTTGTTCTCTCGCCGCCATATCGTGTCGGCGTGCCCATAGTCCGCCACTTCCGGCAGGTCCTTGAACTCATCAATGGCGCTCATGCCACTTCCTCCCCTATCACCCCCGTCCCGTCGCAGGTCGGGCAGGTACCATGGTGGCCGCCGCCTGTCTTGTCGGGGATCCGGCCGTCGCCGTCGCAGTCGGGACACACAACGGCCTTCCTGGCCTTTCTCATCCGTCCCGCCAGCACGTCCGCCCCGATCGGCTTCGCGCCACCGCGCAGGGCGGTGCCGTAGCGCTCCCCCGGGACGAAGTAGACCGTCACGGTCCCCTCACTGCGGGAGGCGCTCGAAAGCCCGAGGCGGTCCTCGGCGAAGCGTTCGAGCTCCTTCACATCGGTCCCACACAGCAGGCACCACTCCTTGCCGTCCGGCTGGCGGGCGGGCTTGGTGATGTAGACGCTCACGTCGTTCCTTTCCTCAGCAGGTAGTACCACCCGTGCAGCTCGGCATCGCGGGCATGCTCGGTCTCGCCGGTCAGCCGGATCCCACGACGTCGCACCATCGCCGCGGCCGGTCGCTTGATGGTCGGTGACTGAAGGACGAACGGCGAACTGGACCGCTCGGCCAGGAAACGCAGCACGCCGATGACCTCGACGGTGCGCAGCGGGTCACCGGTCAGAGCCGGCAGGGCCCTGGTCCGCCACTCCTCGCAGACGAGCGTCGCCGGCAGGGAGGCCTCGACGATCTCGATGAGCCTTTTCGGCGGGTGGGTCGAAACATCGACATGGTCGCCGGCGAAGAGCGCCAGGCCACAGTGCTCGGCGCCTGGATCGACGGCGATGAGGGCACCCGAAGGAGCGAAGGACGAAAGTGGGGCAAACTTCCCCCCCCTATATATAGGGGGCTCTACACGTGTTTTCGATTTCTTATGTTGGTTTCTCAACATTCGTCCTTCGTACCTTCGGGTCCATGTGATTTGCAGGGACTTTGACACGAAGGACGACGCAATAAGCACCTTCGGTTCATCCTTCGCGTCCTTCGTGTTTCCACCACCGGCGTAGTGTTTTCCGATTCTCGACCCGAAGGATGAACGCGATTCCGAAGGTCGACCGAGGGTGGAAATCAAGTCGTCCTTCGGGGTCATTTCGTCGTCTCCGTAGTCGCTCCGACCATGCCGGCGAGGCGTTCTTGGGCGGGCCGAAGCTGCACGCCACGGAGCATCGAGCGTCTCGTCGTGTGATGCTGGCCGCGCTCATAGCCCTTCTCCACCAGCCGGCTTGAGAGCTGCTGCTTGGTCAGCGGCCGCTTGATCCCGCAGGCCATCGCCCACATCTCGTAGCGCTGGAAGACCTCGGCCATCTCCGTGTCCTCTTCTGAGTCCTCGAAGTGCTCGGTGATGAACTGCCCCACCAGGTCGATGTCAGACCTGTACTGATTGGTCGCCATCTCGACGGAGATCGGCGCCTCGAGCCCCTGTGCCTGCCAGGCAAGGGCGCCGGCCACCAGCCAGGCAAGGGCGCCCGGCAGCTCCTCACGGAGCTTGTCGATCAGGTGTGGGTCCTGCTCGTCCGGCGGGATCGTGACCGTGAAGGGGACCTTGAGGAACCGTCTCCAGAAGCCGTCGTCGGCGCCCTCGAGGCGCGGCTCGTGGTTGGTGGACAGCAGAAGGGAGAACTGCGGCCGGTAGACGGTCGAGGAGCGGGCGTACATGCCGCGCGGAGAGACCTTCTCCCCGCCGGTGTACTGCTTGAGCAGTGCCTCGTCGAGCTTGTGGTGGTAGCCGCTCTCGGTGGCCGTCACAAGCCGTACGCCGGCCAGACGGGTAAGGTCCGGCCTCGGCGCCGAGCCGGCTCCGTGGGAGGTGCAGAAGGTCAGGAAGTCGGCTGAGGTCGCATAGTCGCCAAGGACGGCTGAGACCGTCTCGACGGTGACCGTCTTGCCGTTGGCGCCGGTGCCGTAGGCCATCAGGATGCGGCAGTTGTCGGACGGGGAGATGCCGGTCAGGGAACGCCCGAGCCATCGCTGCATGAAGCGGATGAGGTCCTGGTCGCCGAAGATCCGCGCCATGTGTGCGTCCCAGGTAGGAGCCTTGGCGTCGGGTGTGAACGCGCAGCCGGCCATCTTGGTCATCTTCAGCGAGCGGTCGTGGGGGGAGAGTGCGGCCGTGCGCAGGTCGAGCACTCCGTTGTGCACGGCAAGCAGGAACGGATCGGCGTCGAACTCATCGGCCGCCGCGGTGATGCCGGGCATCGTCTGGGCAAGCTCGAGGAGCGCCTTGGTGCCGCGGGCGGACGATGCCGCATCGGCACAGCGGACGATCTTGTTGCGGGCCTTAGCATCCTCGGTCCGACGCGCCTCCTCGTAGATCTCCGCGATCGCAAGTCGCACGAGCTCCATGAGGGCGGGCTCATCGTCGGTGAAGATGCCGCGGGCCGAGTCATAGACGAGCCATCCGCGCCCCGGCACGTGGTAGACGTTGCCTGCGTGCATCAGGGCGAACCGCCGGGCGTTGCCGGTCTCGGTGTAGCGGTCGGGGGTGAGCGTGACGGGCTTTGCCTGCTCGGCCTTCCAGACGGAGTCGGCGACCTTGCGCCACTCGGGGAGCGGGGGCCTGGTGGACTGCGCGGCGAGATGGACGGACTCAAGGTAGGCGTCGTGGTGGGTCAGCTGCTTGGCGTAGTGTCCTGCCACCTTCGTCAACCAGTCGTTTCTGCCGCCTTCGTTGGGCGGCTCGGCCAGGAGGGCTGCGAGCGTGCTGCGCTGCGGGCCTTGCCCTTCGCTGTGCTGCTTCGCGTTCCCGTCTGCTGGCCGCAGGAGGGCGTCGGGCACCGGCTGCCACCCCTCGTCGGGGGTCCGCAGCCAGCGGTAGACGACGCCGGAGCGGTGCAGGCTCGGCGGCGCGATGACGCCACCGCCGTCGCTGCGCAGGTCGAGACTCGGGCCGCCGGGTTCGTGGAGGCTCCACTGCGGGATCGTCACGCCGTCCGGCAGCCGGAAGTAGAAGTGCTCGCCCTTGCTCGTGCGTACCCGTGGAGTGCTCTCGAGGACGTCGGTGCCGATCTCGGTGTGCGCCCAGGCGACGCCCTCCCTGTTATCGCAGTCGAGGACCACGAGACGGGAGGGGCGACCGCAGAGGACCCAGTAGTTCGACAGAGCGATGGAGCCGAAGAACTGCTCGAGGGTCTCCTCGCCAGGGGGTTCGTCCTGGTAGTCCTGCCACTTCACCGTCGGGGCCTTGCCCTGGTAGCGTGCCGGCAGGACGACGAACCCCCAGGAGGCGAGCTGTCGGGCAGCGTCGATGGGTTTGATCATGTGTGGCTCGCCGGGGTCGGGGGTGATGGGGTGCCGGGCGTGGAAACCCGGCACCCCACCGATCACCTCCCTTCCCTCAGACGAGGTCCTCTTCGTCGTCGCCGAAGCCGGTGTCCGAGTCGTCGTACTCGTTCGGCAGCTCCGGCCCGTCGTAGGCGAAGACCTTCTTGACCTTGTTGGAGGGTTCGCCGGTGTCGGTCCGCGCCTCTGTGACGATCATCACCTTGCACGGCGTCCCGACGATGTCGTCCGGGTCGGCGTCGAGCGAGAAGCCCAGCGCCGTGAGGATCTCCTTGGTCTTCCAGATCCCGGACTCCTTGAGCCCGGTCCACGTCCAGAACTCATGTCCGGCGCCCTTCTGGCCCTTGGCGATGCGGAACTTCCAGCACAGACTGGTGCCGGTGCTCCAGCGCTCGACGTCCGAGACGCGGCAGGTGTAGATGCCGTCGGGGAAGAGTCCGGACTCTGCCGCGCTCTCGGCGGCCTTCTGCTCTTCGCTGGTGAGTAGCGGAGTCATGCTGCCTTCTCCTCTGTGGCCTTGGCGGCGGCGGCCTTCATCCGCTGCCGATACTCGAACTGAGCCGGGTCGAGGCCCTCGGGGACCTCGTCGCCGGCGTCGGCCTCGCGCTGCGCCTCGCGGCGGTAGGTGCCCTCGACGTAGGCCGCCACCCGGTCGAAGCTCGGGTCGATGAGCTTCGGCGGCAGGATGCCGAACCTGTCCTTGGCCTTGTGCTTGCCGATCGGGCGGAAGACGCCGACGTAGTCGGGCTCGTCTCCGTCGTCACGCCGTGCCGTGCGCAGGTAGCAGACCAGGTCGACGTAGCCGAGCAGGTCGCCCTGCACGGCCGGCGTGAGCGATGGTCCGTAGCGGACCTCGCCGTCGTCGTCCTGGTCGCGACGTACGTGGCTGGTGAAGCCGACGTGGCACGGCAGGTCACGGAAGTGGCGGATCAGGAGACGCAGCTCCTGGGTGTTGACGCCGTAGTCCCGCTGTGAGAGCTCGATGGGGTTCTTGGCGTCCTGCTCGAGGATCTTGCGCTGGATCTCCGAGATGGAGTCGAGCACCACCCCAGCGATGGCGTCGGGGTCTGCCGCCAGCTCGCCGACGAGCTCGTGGTAGAGCGCATCGAGAGCTTTGTAGGAGACCTCGCGGTGCGGCTCGATGTTCTCGATCGGCACCCCGAGTCTCTTCAGCGGCCCCGGCTTGAGTCCCGCCTCGGCGTCGATGTAGACGACCCGGCCGAGCTTGGCCATGTGGGCGAGCGCGGTGGTCTTGCCGACCCCGGGCTCACCGTAGTAGAGGATGTTGACGAACTCGCGCTCGTCGGAGAGCGTGGCACGCGCTTTGGCGCTCATGCCGCTCCTTTCTGGCCATTGGCCTTCACGAATCCTTGCGACTCCAGGAACTCATCGATACGACCTCCCTTCCTGCCGAACAGGCAGGCCTCGGTGAACGGGCAGCGCCACAGGCACTGCTCCCTGTCGGTGGCTCGCTCGACGAATCTCCCGCCGTGGATGCGTCGCGCGGTGCGCCATGCGTCGAGGGCGGTGTTGTCGAGCTGGGTGGGGGTGTAGTAGATGGGGTAGCGGGCGAAGCGGGCGTCGAGGTCCATCGGGCCCTTGTTCCGCTGCGTGCGGGCGAAGTTGTAGACGACGCCGTGGACCTTCCAGCCGCGCTGGATGAGGCCCCAGGCGTAGAGCTGGAACTGATCGTCGAGTTCCAGCGCGACCTCCTTGGGGAAGTTGCGCCCGGTCTTGTGGTCGACGACCCAGATGCGCCCCAGCTCGTCGGCGACCAACAGGTCGACGACCGTCTTGAGCCGGTAGCCGGAGCGCGTCCCGGCCGCCGTGCGCAGCCAGAAGAGGTCCCGGTGCTCGACGGCCAGCACCTTCCACTTGGGGTCGGTGCGGTAGCGCTCGCAGTAACCCTCGTACATCCAGCCGACCAGGTCGGCGAGATCGCCGTCCTTCTCATACAGCGGCTGGATGACGTTCTGCGCGTCGATGCGCGGGTCGCGCCCCTCCTTGAGCGCCGTGTAGTGGGCGGCGAGCACGTTGTGGAAGGCCCGCCCCTTGGAGAGCTGCGGCGCCTCGATCTCCGGACGCCAGCCCTCGGTCCATGAGAGGAAGTGCTTGTATGGGCATTGGCGATAGTCGGCCAGTTCACTGTAGGAGACGTGTCTGCGGGACACCTTGGTCCCTCCCTTCAGAGCATCGCCGCGAACTGCGCCGCTCGGAGCACCCCCACCTGCTGCGCCTCTTTGGCGGCCAGCAGCTGGGTCATGCGCTCATCGAGCGAGTCCGCGGTCGTGATGTGGATGACGGTGACGGGCGAGTCCTGGCCGATGCGATGCAGCCTGCGCATCGCCTGCTCGTTCCTCGACGGCCGCCACGACCGCTCGACGAACACCGCGGTATGCGAGCGGGTCAGGGTGACCCCTTCGGCGAGGGTGGCCAGCGTCCCGACGATGACGTCGATGGCGCCGTCCTGGAAGCAGGCGACCGCGTCGTCACGTTCGAGCTGGTCGATGCCGCCCATGACGACCGCCACGGCCCGCTTGAGCTCGTGGCAGAGGTGGCGGACCGCCTCGGCGGTGTCGCGGAAGTGACAGAAGACGACCACGGGGCTGCCCTCGCGTTCGGTGAGCAGCTCGCGCAGCGCCTCCAGCTTGCAGGAGCCGGCGATCTCCGGGTCCCCTGCCAGCGTCGGCAGGCCGGTCGTCGCCTTGGCGAGCTTGACGTGCAGGCCGCCGTCGGAGAACGCTGCGACCTCGCTGCCGGCCTCCTCGACGAAGGTGTAGTAGTCGGCCTTCAGCTCGTCGTAGGCCTTGCGCTGCGCCTCGGCCATCGGTACCTCGATGGTCGTCTCGGTCAGCGGTGGCAGGTCGCGCAGGACCTCCTCGCGCAGACGACGGAGCATCAGGGTGTCGAGGTCGTTGCCGGCGGCGAACTCCCGCCAGCTGATACCGTCCTTGAGCCCTACGACCTCACGGTGCCCGGCGCCGCCGTAGGGTGGCGTCCACCACGAGAACCACTCGTCGATCCAGCGCCAGTAGGAACGGTAGCGGGTATCGCCGGGGTGGAGCAGCTTGGCGAGCATGAACAGCTCGTGCGCCCAGTTGGGCACCGGAGTGCCGGTCGCAAGGTAGACCCGCTCAGCGCGTCTGGTCGTCAGCAGCGCCGCCTGGGTCCACTTGGCCTTGCGGTTCTTGAGGTAGTGGGCCTCGTCGAAGACGACGGTGCCCCACGGCTTCTCGTACTCCTCGCGCGGCGAGGCGAAGACCTTACGGCCGACCCGCCGACAGAGCGAGGAGTAGGAGACCCAAGTCACATCGAGGCCGGGCGTCCAGCGCTCGACCTCGCGCTCCCAGGTGCCACGCAGCATCGCAGGGGCGACGACGAGGACCGGCTCGGCGGCCGCGAAGAGCAGCTGCGCCGTCTTGCCCAGACCCGGGTCGTCGGCCAGCAGGGCCCGCTCGTGTCCGCGCAGGAACTCGATGCCGCGGATCTGATGCGGCATCATGCCGGCATCGGCGAAGGTGGCTCCGTCCGGCACCTCGGCAGCTGTCGCCAGCGCGGCGAGAGAGGTCATCTCGTGACCCCGGCGACATCGCGTTCAAGGGCGCCTATCAGCGCGTCGATCGGTTCGCTCTGCGGCTCGTGCAACGAGCAGTAGCGCTTGCCGGCCGCCACTCTGTCGCGGCGCAGGATGGTCTCACAGCCCGGCTCGGCGCAGGTGCGACCCGGCTCCGCGACGAGGGTGTGGACCGCATGACGGTTGCCACGTCGGACGCTCTCGATGAGGTACCCGTGGGCCTTGAGCCGCCGGAGCCGCGAGTCGAAGGCGGCGCGGGAGAGCTGCAGCCGGAACATCAACTGTTGCGTCCCGGCCGGGCCCTTGCGGAGCTCGTCGCGCAGGGCGGCGAGGGGTGGGGAGAGGGGGGCGGCGCTCATGCGCCTCCCCCTCGCCGCACATCCTCCCACCGCTGCCCGACTGCGGCCCCGCCACCTGTCTCTGTCGGCCGCTGCCAGTGCTCGGTGCCGCGCCAGTGCTCGGTGCCGCGCCAGCCGAGCAGCTCCTCGACTGAGTAGGCGACAGCGATGTCGAGCTCCGAACATAGGGCCAGCTCGTCCATCGTCCCGACGGAGAGCTTGCCGGCGGCGTTGTGAGTGCCGATACAGAGAGCGTCGCGCTTCGGCGCCAGTGCCGCCAGGCGGATGAGTGCCAGTGAGCGCTCCCGGAGCGAATCGACGGTGATCGCCTCATCGCCGACGAGGACCTCGAGCAGGTCGGCCGCCGGGTTGAGCGGCGAGAAGCCGTGGTGCATCAGCTCGACCGCGGTACGGCAGAAGGTGCCGACGTTGGTCAGGTAGCCGACCGGGTAGTCGCTCAGCGGACCGATGATTACCACGTAGTGGTCGCTCGGCGCCCGCTCCTGCGGTTCCCAACAGTCTTCCTCTTGGGGCCGCATGTCGTGACCGGCCTTGGGACAGAGAGCGCCGCAGTCGAGACAGGTGCGGCCACTCACGCCGCCACCTTCCTCTTGACGTTGCAGGCCGCATACCACGTCTCGTCGTCCCACCACGCTCCCCCGCTCTGCGCGAAGGTCTCGCCGTCCATGTACTCGGCGAACGCCTCGGCGCAGGAGTCGGCAGCGGCGTGGCGGACACTCTCGTCGTGGATGTGGGCGATCGCCGCCGCCACGCCGTAGAAGCTGCGCAGCGTGTCGTTGGCGATCCGTACCTCGGCGCACGGCCCGATCTGCATGCACTGCAGGGCCAGTTCACCGCAGGCGTCACAGCACGGCGCGTCTCCGCCGCGGAACTGCGGCGCCTCGCCGCCCTCGAGTGGGCGGAGGCGGCCGAGCAGTTCCTGCTCGTTGCTGCGGTGCCGGTCGAGCTCGATATAGAGCTGATTCATGCCTTCCCCCTCACGTGCGCGATGAGCGACTCGGCCTCGGCTGAGACGGCCTCATCGTCCGGCCGGCGGCCGCTCGCCCACAGGTACGCCTCGACGGCTTCCAGCAGGGCGGCCTTGAGGTGCGGCTTGAGCACCGGGACGTCGATCGAGGCGCTCATTTGCCCACCCGCTTGAGCGGCAGGACGATGACGATCAGCCCGGCCCCGATGAACAGCACGACGACCGCCGCCAGCGAGTACCAGGGGGTCGCGTGTCGTGCGAGTTCGTAGCCGAGGACGGTCGTCCCGACGAGGATGCCCAGGGCGAGGATGGTGCGTCCGAGGGCGAGAAGGAAAGAACGCAACGGACGTGTGAAACGTTGCGGACGGACCGATTCGGTCCTACAATGCGCGTGAGCGCTTTCGTGACTGATGGTGCTTGCGTTGCGGCCGCGTACTCTGCCAGGAGGGGCGGCCGCACGCGTCTTGGCGTGCATGATCGTGTCTCCCCTTGTCGATTCACGTGGGCTGTTGTGGCGTACTCATCTCCCTTCGTCGCTTCTATGCGGCAGTTTGGCAGATACCTGCCAGTATGTCAAGGACTTTCTGGGGCGTCTCTTCCGACAGTCAGCGCGATGCGCTCAAGAGCGGGTTCGGGGATCAGCCAGGTCTTGCCGTACTTCTTCGCTTCGGGGATGACGCCGAGCTGGCACCATCGTGCGAGAGTGCGGACGCTGATGTGACGGCCCCAGCGAGCGATGATCTCGCTGCGTGCTTCCTCGATCGTCAGCAGTCGGTCCACTCCGCGTCCTTGGCGGGCTTCCATCCGGCACAGACGACGATACCACCCCGCCGGGACGGTTTGGGAATCGGCGTGTGCGACGAGGTTCACGCCGCCTCTTCCCCCTTCGTCCTTCGCTCCCATGCGACGACCGAGCTCTCCTCGACGAGCCTCTTGCGTCCGGGACTGGGCCGCTCCTCGAGTTGGCCGGTGTTGAGCCACCGGCGTACCTGCCAGGGCATCACCTGCCTGCCGAGCGCCGTCGCGAGCCGTTCGCATGTCTCTCTGACCGTCAGGGTACTCAAGCACGCTCCTCCGAAGTGACATACAGAAGTCTTCGGACATAGCGTACAGAGTGACCTTGACGCAGCCGCGTCAGACCATCAGTCCAGCGCCGCTTTCGCCTCCACAGCTCCCGGATCGTCCATCGAGAGAGCCGCGTCGGTCGCACCGCCGTCGCCCCAGTCGGTGAACTCGACCGCCGTCCCGTCGACGCTCAGACACATGCCCGGCGTCTCGAGGTCGTCGAGCGCCCAGACGCCGACCTGGTCGTCGATGCCGGTCGCCGAGAAGCGCATCGCCACGAAGTAGACGTCCTCGTGCTCGGCCGACTTGACGGCCGCACCCTCGACGGGGACCATGCCGACCCCGTCCTGCTGACCCTCGGCTATCGCCTCGAGGGTCGTCGCCGGAACGTCGAGAACGGTGATGTCGGGCTCATCACCCCCCGCCTCCTCTCCACCGCAGGCGCCCAGCGCCATCAGCATCAGCAGGGTCAGTACGAGCGCGACCGTCCGCATTGGCTCCCCCTAGGGGTTGTATACAAGACGGCTAGTAGGATACACCCCCCCCCCTGAAACGAAAGGGTGTCAGCCCCCCTCATCGTCGCCGGCATGGCGACGGTATCTCTCATCGAGTCCCGGCGGCTTGGGCGGCTTGCGGGCGCCGCAGCGGACGAGCGCCCACGCCAGCACGGCTGCGAGGATGAAGAAGGCGCCCAGCGAGATCGCCGCGACGTAGAGGATGGCGTCGGCCAGGGAGTCCATCATCGGGCACTCGCACACGCCCGCCCCCACGTCGCAAGCCACGGCGACCGCCCGTTCCTTGCGTAGAGCATGGCGGCGGTGGCGATCTGTGACACAGGCCTGCGCCAGTCGCGGCCGCAGAAGTGCCCGAGGCTGCACTGGAAGAGGCCGTAGTGGCCCATGTACACGCACCTCGGGTTGCCGCTTGACTCGTAGTGGATGACCCACAGCAGTCGGCGCAGCTCGATGACGGACAGCCGCCGGCCACGGACCTTCTTCAGGTACTTGGTGAAGTAACGGTTGACGAGCGGCGCCCATCTCGCGGACGCCCTCGGGACACCGCGCTGGGCCTTGCGCACCTGCGCGGCGGTGAGCGCCCACCGCTTCTGCTTCGGCAGGTACTTGCGCAGCTTGCGCTTGAGCGGTGCCGTCAGCCGCGTCGAGATCGGGACACCGGAGAGACGACGTGACAGCCGCCACGCTGTGGCCCTGGCCGCGAACCCCCACGAGTTCCGGTAGTTGAGTCGGTGATGGACCTTGACCGGATCGTCGAGCTGGCGGTTGCACTTGACCATAGCGCGTTTCCAGTCGCCCGTTGATGCCGCTTCCGCAGTCGATGCCACCAGCGCAAAGGCAGCCGCCGCCAGGAGAGCGAGCAGTGCCACTCGGATCGCATACCTCACATCTTCCTCTCGTCGTTTGCGGGCTGGGACGGCGGGAAGGGGGGGTGGACCCGCCGTCCCAGCCAAGGGGAGCACGTCACACGTGCAGCTCGACGGTAGCAGGGGACTCTGACGCGGCTGCGTCAGGGAGGCGTGCCACGCTGGAGGCGTCAATCACGAGGAGGCACGCACGTTGAACAGACGCACACTGGCAAGCACCGAGTTCTGGGTGACGGTCTTTGCGGCGATCGGGACGTTCATCGCCGGGATCTCCGAGGTCCTTCCGCCGACGTGGGCGGCAGTGGCGGCCACTGTCGTGGCGGCCAGCTACGCCCTCTCCCGCGGCATCGCCAAGCACGGGGGGTCGCTCAAGCGGGGACCGAAGACGACGGAGTTCTGGGTGAGCGTCGCCACCGTCGTCGGCCTGGTGGCCGCGACGATCCCCGGGGGGGTCAGCGCCAAGGTCGGCATCATCGCTGCAGCTGTCGTGAGCGCTGTCTATGCGCTCTCACGCGGCGAGGCGAAGAAGACCAGCTACGATGAGATGGACATCGTCGCGCTGAGCGGGTCGGCAGACTTCGACACCGTGAAGTGGTCGGATGCCGTCCCGGAGGAAAGGAAACCCTGAGCATCGCCGACGATCGACCACCAGAACGAGAGGGGCCCCCACTACGGGGCCTCTTCTCATTGGTGGAGGCGCCGGGATTCGAACCCGGGTCCGCGCGGTGCTCGTCGGCCCTCCCGCACGTCGAGACCTACTCGCGCCCCCGCTCCGAGCTCATGTACACCGGCGCGTCGGCGAACTCCTCGAGGACGTTCCGCAGGCGCACGGTGGCGTCCCAGCCGTACATCGTGGAACCGTAAGCCTCGAAGCCTTCGATGAGCCGCACTCGTGCCATGTCGCGGATGCTCGGCCAGTGGTCACGGATGAAGTCACAGAGCAGGTCGGGCCCCTCGGCTAGGGTGAGTTCGAGGCGGCGGATCTGCTCGGGAAGGGAGACTTCCTCAGCATCCTTGAATAGCCCCGCGCCTTGTTCAAGGTTAGGCCCTAAGTCTGAATAGAGCACATGCCCGCAGTCGTCGCAGACGAAGTGATGGGCGAGGTCAGGGTGCGGGTGCAACTCGCCGTCACAGCGCGGGCAGGGCTCGACCCCATTTTCACCGATTCGACCTTTTTCACAGCCGCTGTGAATATGGGGGTTCTGGTGAAAATTGGTGTTCTCCCAAGGCGCGAACGCACAGATATCTACGTGTTCGGCTGTCGTCTCAACACTATCCTTTGAGGTGTCCAGCGGACAGCACTCAAGGTCGAACACGGGGCAGCCGGAGCTTTCAATGCGCTCTTCGCTTTGCAAATGCACGTTTCGGGAGTTGCCGGTGCGCGTACATCGGTCTGTGGGGCTATCTTCGGTACGCGATGGCAACCAGTAGTCGTCCTCGGACTGTTCGAGGTCGGCGCACAGGTCCGGGTCCGGGAACACGGTCCAGTAGTCGTCCTCGGACCGGGTGTTTCCTGAATCTGCGGTGTTTCCCGTTTGTGAAAACCTAGCCTTTGAGGAAACATCCCCGTTATCGCCGGACCTTTTCTCAGGACGTTGAGATGGTCTACTCAGTGGCCTGCCCATCTGGTCGCAGAGCACTCGCCCTCCCCCTTTCGTGAGTCTCAGCGTGTGGCCGGCGGGGACGTGGTGCATCCCTTCAGCACTCCCTTGGCCCAGGCGTGCCAACAGGCGCGGCAGGTGGCGTCTTCGGGTGTGTACTCCATCGCGCGGCACTCGACCGACTGGCCGCACTCGCGCACGCAGAGCACCTTGGCGACCGCGCAGCCGATCTCTTGCTCCACCGCCTGGTCGCTCACGCCGCCCCTCTCGCCCCGCGCCTCACGAACTCACCCACCAGCTCCTCGTACCGACTCGGCTCCTCGTCGCCGTGGGTGACGGTCAGGGGGTAGCGCCAGCTCACCGGGTGGTCCTCGTGGCAGCCGACGAGCTTCTGGGTGGCCGGCGCGTACTTGTTGAGCTTCTCCAGCGCGTACTCGTCGCCACCCTTGAGCGAGCCGATGATGTGCTGCTCGCCCTCGCCGTCCATCATCGGGATCTCCGCCTTCTGGTGGATGTGGCCGTACCAGCGGTTGTGGACCCGCTTGCCGTGGGCCGCCTCGATGGCGGTCTTCTGCCCGTCGGACCGCATGATGGCGTACCAGGAGATGCCGCCGTAGCCGCCCGAGGCTGAGCTGTAGCCGTGGTTGAGGACGTGGTTGTATCCCCGGATGGTCACCCCAGCGGTCCACGCCCGCGGTACGAAGCAGTCGATGCGCTCGTTGTCGGCGGTCCGGTCGGCGATCATCTGGCCGATAAGCCAGTCGGCCGTCTCGGTGGGGAGCTTCCATTCCATCTTCTGGCCGCGTCTGCCGTGATTGCCCGGGACGCAGAGGTAGGTCACGGGGATGTGAGCGGCCAGCTCGTTGAGCGCCCGCGCCTTGACGAGCGCCACCATCCGCATGCACTCGAAGACGGTGGCCGCGTTGGTGGCAAGCTGCTCGCGGAGATGGTCGCCGTTGATGGAGTCGCCCAGGTCGAAGACCCACAGACGCTCGAAGGTCGTACCGGTGTGCATCTCGAAGAGGATGGAGAGCGTCTTGTCGACGGTCTGCTGCGCCCGGCGGCACATGATGAAGGGGTCATAGGCGTTGTAGCCCTGCATGACGTCGTAGTCGACGACCTCGCCGCCGTGCCAGTCGGCCCACCCGAGGATGGCGTCCTCGCGGATGTCGCTCCTGCCGATGTGCGGCGCCCTGGCCTTGATGGGGGCCTCGCGGCCGAAGACCTCATGGGCGGTGGCGAGGATGTCCTCGGTGAGCACCGCGTCCTTGACGGCGGCCTCATACCGCTTCTTGAGGTCCTTGAGCTCGGCGTCCTTGCGGGCGATCGCCTTGTCGCGCTCGTGGGCTTCTTCGGGCGGCAGGTCCGGCTCCGGCTCGCACCCTCTCGTCGTCCAGTGCGGCGCCGGGTCCTCAAGGCCGCACTCGGCCATCAGCCGGTGCGCGACCTTGTCGGACTTCGCGTTGAGGCCGAGTGCCTCAAGGAAGGCCGACTGCGAGGCCGACGCGGTCCACGCCCTGAGGACGTCGCCGGCAGGTGGGTCAGCTTTGCGCGTCATGCGCCTCCCTCTCCTCGCACACCGGCCTCAGCCCCTCGATGACCGGATGGCGTCCCTCGCGGCTTGCGCAGGCGGCTCCACGGCGGGCGGCCGCATCGACGGTATCGAGGACGGCTTTGCAGTCCTCGTAGTGCTCGCAGGCAAGGCAGGCGGGGAAGTCGGCGATGAAGGTGATGGGGAGGTCGGTCATGCCCTCTTGAGCGTCGCCAGCGGGAAGTGGTTGCCGGGGCAGCTGGTCGCGTTGCCGGAGAACTCCTTGTGGCCCCGCGCCCGCTTCTTGACGGTCGCCTTCTTGCGCTCGTGGACGAGCCACTTGCCGGCGGCCAGCTGCGCTTCGGGCATCGAGGATTCGAGGTCGTAGTTGCCCTCGAAGCAGATGCCCTCACAGTCGTTGTGGCCCAGCGTGTGGGCGCCCATCGCCCACGTCGGACGCAGCTGGTAGATGACGCCGCCCTTGGAGACGAACCAGTTGTAGCCGGCATCCACGAAGCCCCGCGCCCAGTGCCATGCCCTGATCTGCTGCCAGGTGCAGCGCCTGGCGGCCGCGTTGTGGAGCGAGAGCTCGGGCGGGGTGCCCTTGCGGGTGTAGACGCTCGTGTTGCGTGTCACCGCCGTGACCACGACCTTCGGCTTCCTGCGGGCCGGCCGGATCTCAGCGAGCAGGCGGCGGGAGAAGAAGCCGTTGACCGGCATGTCGAGGTGCTTCTGCACGCGGCGGACCAGCTCGCGAGCCTGCGGACCGACCCACGGGACCTTCCAGTTGTAGCCGCGCGGGATGTCGATGCCCTGCCGCTTGGCGTACTTGGCGAGCCACTTCTTGTGGTTGGGCGCCTTCGGGTTGAACCGATAGCGCGGCCGCGGCAGGTAGGACTCGATCTCCTTCTTGAGCGCCCGCGTCAGACGCGCAGAGAGCGGCAGGCCGTAGGCCTTGTGCAGCCGCTCGGCGAACGCCTTGGCGGGGTGCCCCCAGCCGTCGGTGAGCCGGAACCCGGTCGGCACCTCGACGCCACGGCTCGGGCCGTCCGGCGGTGATTCGGCGTGCAGCTCAGAGTTCGCCCTGAGCATCGCCAGCTTCCAGTCCTTGATGGTGGGCATGTCTGCCTCCCTATCGTCCTGTCCTGACCGTAGCGTGCCGCTGCGACGCAGGTGCGTCAGCCGAAGATGCGAACCGCGGCCTCATAGAGCCCGAGCGCCAGGCCGGTGGCGGCCAGTGCCGCGGCAGCCACCTTCCACCAGCAACGCCACCACGCCCGCACCGCAAGCCCGTTGGCGTACGCCTTCACGACGCCCGCCGTCTTCGCCTCGCGGTCGGCCCGGCAGGCGGCGATCGCCTCATCTATCTGCTCGGGGACCGCGTCGAGCCCGTCGTTGAGCTTGCGCAACTCGGCCCTCATGGCGTCGACCTTGACGTCCATCTTGTCTCGCCATGCATCGTCGTCCTCGCGCAGCTCGCGGCGGTGCTCCTCCTGCTGGTGGATGAGCTCGAAGAGAGCGTGGAGCGTCTCGCGTTCGGCGGCGGTCATGGCGGCCTCACTCGTATCCGTACTGCGGTCGGAGGAACACGACGGCCAGTTTCGGCCTGCTGTACTGGTCGGCAACGATGTCGAGTGTGTGGCCCGAGGTCTGGCGCACGACCATGCGTACCTTGTCGCCAGCGTTCACCCCGATCGTGCAGGCGACCGAGACCATGGCCTGCCCTGCATCCGGTGATGGGATGCGCTCCTGTACGCGCCGCTCCCAGGTGTCGCGCGAACTCGTGTACTCGTCGATGTAGAGGGAGACGTGCCCATTGCCGCCCGGCCAGTCGAACGAGACCGAGGACGTGACCAGATAGACGGCCTCGAGCGGGCAGGTGATGACGGTCGGGTCCGCCTCGTCGAACATGCCGTCGTCATCGCGCCCGACCTGTGCCGGGGAGAAGACGACGACTGTGTTGGTGGCGTGCGGGATGGCCTGCGGGGTGTTGCGGTAGACGTAGCAGTGCGGGCCCCAGTAGTCCGGCGGGTCGACGCTCTGGGCCCGCTCGGGGGCCGTGAGGCTCATGGTGCCGATGAGGGCGACGGCGACCACTGCCGCCATGACGACGATGCCGAGCAGGCGTGCTTTCAGACCATCCACTGCTTCTCTCCCTGGTAGTAGGCGTTGCGCCGGACGCGCTTGAACTTGGCCTTGCTGATGAGCTTGCGGACGCGGTGGCCGTTGCGCCACGTGATCCGGTAGCGGGCCTTGCGGACCCGCTTGCGGACAGTCCGCACCCCGAAGTAGCGACCGCGCTTGAGGACCTTCTCGCGCTCGAAGTGGAAGGCCACGTCGCCGCCGCACTGGAGGTCGACCTCCTCGCCGGTCTCGTGGACCTGAGTGATGAGGTGCGGGCCGCGCTCGCCCTCCGGTGCGTCGAGGTCCTCGATCCAGTCCCAGACGCGCATCTCCTCCACCGGCACGCGCTGCCCATCGATGGTGCGGATCTCGCCGACCAGCCCGGAGACCGGCCCTTCATAGGGCTCGCTCCACAGGTCGTAGGCCAGCTGCGCCGCCTCGGCTGCGACCTCCTCGGTCGCCTGCTCGAGCGTGATGAGACCGACCTTCTCGTTGGCGGCCACACCGGGGTCGCTCGGGTAGTAGGTGCGCATCGCCGTCTCGGCCGGGGTGACCTTGCGTAGCTCGATGTTGCGGACGTACAGCGAGCAGGTCGCCGCGCCGGTCGATGAGTACCAGCGCAGCGAGGCGCGAGCGTAGGCGGCGGTGGCGGGCACCGTGAAGCGGTTGGAGTACCACTTCTCCGTCGGGCTGGCGGCTGTGAACGAGCAGAGGCTGTTGTGCGAGAGGTAGGACCCGCCGGAGTCGTAGAAGGCGATGCGGACGTTGGCCGTGCCGTCGTTGTAGGCGCCAAGGTAGGCGCGGCAGCGAGCCTGGAGGTTGTCGCCCGGGGTGACGGCGATGCCATCGCCACTGCCCCCGTCCGGTCGATACTGCGCCTCTGGGTTGGCCTCGGTGCCGTCGCTCTTGATGCGGAAGTAGCGGTCGGAGCCGGACTCATAGACGGTGTTGTTCGTCGAGCTTGAGCGTGACCAGTCATCGGGCCATGTGGTCGATGCCGGCGTGTCCTGGCCGACCTCGTTGACCGGCTCAAGGCCGAAGTCGCAGGCGACGTAGTCCTTGGCGATCTCATCGTCACGGGCGACGCCCCACACCATCCCGGGCTGCAGCGCCTTGGAGACGACGAAGTGGCGGGTCGTGCCGTCGGGCGCAGAGGGCCGCGGCTTGATGCGCATCTCGCGACCCTCGAAGATGCCGCACAGGACCGGCGTTGAGTGCTTCGCCAGGGTCGAAGTGATGTGGTTCTCCGGCGTGTCCGGGGTGTCCCACATCAGCCAGCGCAGCTCGGCCCACGTCCCGCTCTGCGTGAGTGAGTCCGCCACCCCGAGGCCGTTGGCGCCCTCGTAGACCGCCTCCGGCACCGTCGGGCGCGTGGTGCGGTCGATGAAGAGCGCCATGTTGCGGACCTGGCCGAAGCGCTCAGCCGTGGTGGTCGCACTCGCCGTGCAGCGCAGCCGCACCCACAGCAGCCGGCGGCCGGTGCCGACGTCGGTCAGGACGTCGTCCTCGTAGGCGCCGTAGGTGTCGGTCGTCAGGGTCCGCTGGGCGTCGTTGCTGATGTCGATGTTCCAGAGGTCCTTCGAGAAGCCGTAGGAGAACTCGTGCGCTCCCGCCTGCTCGAAGTTGATGTGCAGCTGCGCCAGCTCGATCTGCGCCGACTGGTCGTGCCCGTCGAGGATCCACAGGTACTTCTGCGAGCGCTGACTGTTCTTGTAGTCCGTCCCCTCCGGCATCGAGATGAGCAGCTGGTCGGTCAGATCGGTGGTGAAGAGGTTCTCGGCGACCTTGTTGGTGCTCGTTGCCGAGCACTGCTCAGGCAGCTCCTTGAACAGCTCCCAGCGGGTCTCGACGAAGCCCTTGACGAAGTCCTCGCGGTCGGAGAGCTCAGCCCAGTAGCCGCGGGCCTCGATGGTCAGAGTGGGGTCGTTCGGCCCCGTGCGCGGCAGGCGAGCGACGGTGCCCTCGAAGCCGACGACGCCATCGCGCCGATAGACGACAGAAGCGTCCGCGGCCAGCTCTGCCGGCAGCATCTCCCACTGGTCGGCCAGGGGGACCTCGACAGAGAGACTGGCGTGGCCGTGGATACCTTCGAGACGGTCGAGCGACGACCAGTCGACGAACTCGGAGAACTCGCGCCCCCCGATGATGAGCGAGCGGACCGGGGCCATGCGCTTCAGACCCCCGCGTAGCGCGGCGTGTAGGTGATGCTCACCCGGAAGGCGGCGTCGGCCTGGGCGGCGACGATCTCACCGCCGACGGCCAGCTGCAGAGCGCCGGGCGGGGCGAGGATGGGACCCGGGTTGACCACGTAGCCGTAGTGCTCAAGGTCGTCGAGGACGACCGACCCGTCCGAGCCGAAGACGACCTCGGTGAAGTCGCGGTCGTAGTCGTCGGCATGGATGCCGAGCAGGCCCCACGAGGCGGGCACGAGGAAGAGGCTGTCGGAGACCGCCTCGTCGCCCCCTGTCGCACTGGAGGACTTCATCCCGACGATGAGGCTGGAGAGCCCCGTGGCGGACTCAGCAGCGGCCAACGGCAGGCGCACCTTGGCGAACTCGATGATGCGCGTGGTGTCGTACCCGGTGCCGGTGATGGTCTTCTCTTCGATGTCGACGTCGGTCGTATCGCCGGACCAGCCGGTCTGCTTGGCGAGCTTGAACGTCCCGGTCTCGGCGGTGTCGAGGATGGCGGCTCGCAGCAGCGGAAGATAGGCACCCACATCGAAGTCGCGCGTCTCGCCGAAGGAGGCGGTGGCGTAGGAGGTGCTGGCGTTCTTCTTGGAGGCGCCGTCTGACTGGTTGGTGGTCGGCCCGGCAGAGGTGGTGCCGCCGCTCCAGCTCCAGTCCTCGGCCTCACCCAGCAGATCGGCGAGCGTCAGGGCGGAGTCGGCGTCGAGTCGGCCGACGAAGACGCTGTGGAAGTCGGCCTCGGTGCCCTCGATGGTGACGTCCAGCGGCGCGGGGTAGTCGCCGACCAGCGTGCCGGCTTCGAGGAGGTTGGGAGCACAGATGAGATGCTTGCCGAACTCGACGTCGTGCAGGGTGGCGGTGCAGGTGCCGGTGGCGCCGGACCAGACGCACTTGACCTTGGCCCCGGCTGCGGTCGCGGGGCTGGTCACGTCCTGCTGATACCACGTGTCGCCGGTCACAGCCGAGAGCGCCTTCAGGGTCGTGGACGAGACGTAGGCGTCTTCCGAGGTGTACCAGTCGACCTCGCAGGTGAACGTGCCCCCTGCCCGTGCCGTGACTTCGAGATAGGCCCCGACGCCGTAGCGAGTGGAGGCGGTCACGGTCATCGCGGTGGTCTGCTCGATGTAGTTGTTGGCGGCCCCGGCCTCGTCATTGACGACGAACTCGCCAGACGACGCCGTTGAGAGCCACCCCTCGCCCTCGGCACTCTGTAGCTTTTTGGAGGTGGACGCATCTGCGGAGCCGGTCCACCAGCAGTCGGCAGTATCTCCGTCGAAGTAGGCCGATGCGCTGGTGGCCTTCTCTATCTGGATGTCGTCGAGATAGAAGTCGACGGTATCGTTCTCGTGTATGTAGCCGACCGACCCGAGGCCGACGCCGACGTACGACGTGTTGGCGGGAGCGGTCCCGCTGACGCTCCACCGCACGAAGTCGCCCGTCAGTTCCGTCACGGTGGTGCTCTCTTTGCTGATGTAGACACCGGCGGCCGTGTAGAAGATGACGTAGAGCCGGTTGGTGAATCCCGAGAATGAGCCCTTCAGGTACACGCTCGCGGTAACGTCGTCGCCCTCCGAGAACGTCCCGACAGCGGTCGTCACACCGACCACGCAGTTGGTGCCGCCGTCTCCAGCGACGCCGGTGTACTCGAACCTCTGGCACTGGTCGGTCCGGCCAGCCACCTGCGTGAACGTCGGAGCGCCGGCGATGGTGTAGTACGGGGAGAGCCCATCGAAGCCGTCGCATTGCCCGTCGGTGTTCGTGTCGGTCTCCATCGACGGGTTCGTGGCGTAGTTCGTCGTGTAGCCGAACCTGTCCCAGCCGGTGGGCCACTCATCGCCGGTGGGCTCGGAGGGGGAGACGGAGTTGGTGCCGAGGAGAGTGAGCGCAGCGCTGCCGTAGGCGTACGGTTCGGCGTAGAGCTCGATGTCGACCTCCGCCACCTTGCGTGATTCGTAGCGAACGGTGATCGGCACGGCGAAGCTCGGCTGCTTGGGCAGGGTGAAGACCCGCGCGGTACTGGCCCCGGTCGGCTGGACGGTCAGGGTGCCGGAGTCCTTTGCCCGTTCGGTGAAGAGGACAGCAAGGTTCGTGCGCAGGTCGTCTGCCGAGGTGCCGTAGACGCGCAGCGCCAGTCGTATCTTGCGTGGTCCGGTGACACGCAGATTCGACTGGCTGAGCGTCTGGGCATCGGTGACGAAGGTCTGCAACTCGTCGGGGACTTGACCGAAGTCGGTCCGCTCCAGCATCGTGAAGTTGCTTCCGTCGTTGATGTCAGTGCTGTTCCAGGTGAGGTCCATTCATGCCCTCGCGTGTGAGATGGCCTGCAAGCCCTCGCCGTCCAGCGCGTCGGCCACGCCGCCGGCGACGATCTGTCGCAGGTCGGCGCCGATGACGTTGCCTTGGACTTCGAGGTAGACAGAGACGCCGTCCCCACCTCTGACCCCCATCCTCGGCGCCGGCGTGACCTTGACGTGTTCACGCCCTCGCTCACCGGCGAGCAGAAGGGTCGGCCCCTGGGTGAGGAAGTCGGCGCCGGCCGCGGCGAAGTGCCTCCTCGCCGCCCACGGATACCGCGTGCTGGCCAGCGAGCTGATGATCGTCCCCGTCCGCCGCCCGGAGGCGTGGGCGTAGAGTCCGCCACCGAGGTAGATGCCGGTATGCCCCCAGCCGAACTGGTCGGTCCACTGCGGGATGCCGGTACGGAAGAAGAGCTGATCGCCCGCCCTGATGGCGTTGTTGGCCACCCTCCGCCCAAGCGGCCACTGATTGCCGGTGTACGTCGGGAAGCCCTTCAGCCCGGCGGCGTTGTAGACGTACTTCATGAAGCCCGAGCAGTCCCAGCCGG
>Ga0068714_10002645_pt1 | contig 22675 bp, 19 predicted proteins | sample MTBNYHSulfiMetaG_FD_62988 | JGI IMG/M metagenome (GOLD analysis project Ga0068714, IMG submission 62988) | Enrichment culture microbial communities from rom New York Harbor, USA that are MTBE-degrading - MTBE-NYH (New York Harbor Sulfidogenic)... | ecosystem: Environmental > Aquatic > Marine >... | reverse complement strand
CGGCGTTCTAGCATCAGCGGCAGGTATGGGTAACTGGGCATTCATGGGATTTGCGGATAGGGTCACTGCGGCACTTACCAATGGTACGGCACTAGCCGTTGTAGGCACTTGTCCCCTCCTGCTAGTATACCTGGTGGGGACAAAGCTCAGACCCAATTTCTGGCAACTTATGACTGTGAGGCCCAGGGCCTTCTATGCTAGCACTATAGCCATTACGGCCTTCTGCTGGATTGGCGCGGCAGTTGCCTTCGCATCAGGTCTTTAGTGAGACTGCTAGTTGTAGGTGAACCAGGGTCAGGCAAGACCAGTTGGTGCAAGGAATACATTGACTGGTGGCGAAAATCTGGTTCCAGTGTCGGTGGAATCCTCTCTCCGGCGATTGAGAAGCAAGCACAACGAATTGGCCTTAATGCACTTGACCTCTTGCTGACATTTTTGCCATAACAAACAGTTTGACACCTCCTGACACCAGAAGGTACAGTTAGACACGGACACAGATCCGGAACGACCAACCCGGCCAGACGTTTCCTCTACGCTACTTGGGATCATTGGACGTCACATTGGGCTTGTATCTTTTAATCAGGGTGTCACAGGTTCGAATTCTGTAGGCCTACTATTTGTCTGCCCTTTTTGCTAACACTTTGCAAACCAAATCGATAACACATATCGACCTCGGGTAGTACCGACAGATATGATGGGTGGGGGAGTACAGGGCACCGACAGATTCAGTGGTACTCTGTAGCACATTGTCTTCTGAATTCCTAAACCGCGTGTCGGGCATTCGAGTCACCCCAGAGGTACTTTTTATTATAGTTATGCTGATTCAAGGGAGCGGCTCAGCAATTAATTTCAACATCCAATAGGCTGGATAGTCGCATATCCCCCGTGTTCTGACATTTTGTAGAAATCGTGTCACGAAAGTCATGGCGAGGCTGACCAAGCGTAGTGGTGAAGGTAAGGGCTGAAAGCTCAATTCAGCGTCTTTTTTTCCGGGCAGCCCTCTTTCGGCCTCGGCTTTCTGTCCGGGCAGCTTTCCTTCTACGCACGAAGAAAATCGCCAGTCCTGCTGCCACCAGCGCTGCTGCTATAATCCCGCCGATTAGCAGCCGGCTGACCGGGAAGTTGGCCGTTACGGCGTAGTCGCCATGCATGGTGATTACAGTTGTGGTAGCGCTGACATCGAAGATGGTGTCCACATCACCGGTCCACTTGACAAGGCGGTAGCCTTTCTCGGGCTCGGCGACGAGGCGCACCACCGTCCCGGCATTATAGGTGAACACGCCCTCGCCAGGAGCGGTTATAGAACCATTGGCAGTGCCTGATATGGTAAGGGTGTACTTGACGACTCCCAGATTCCATTTGGCGAGCTCGATATCAGGGCCTGCGGCAATCACAGTGCCATCGGCTTTACGCCCCACCGTGTGATAGCTGCCTGCTGCGACCTGCTTGATACTTGTCCAGCTATTGATGGCATACTGCCCGCCGGCGTCGCCTCCCGCGTCGACCAGGGTGCCGTCGGCTTTGAGCCCCACCGTATGAGGGCCACTTGCGACGACTTGGACGATATCCGTCCAGCCACCGACATTGCATTCCCCATACTCGTTTTGTCCCACGGCGACTACAGTACCGTTGGCTTTGAGCCCCGCGGTGTGTCCCCAGCCTGCGGCGATCTGGGTGATGTCCGTCCAATCGCTGACAGCGCACTCCCCATACTCGTTGTGTCCCACGGCGACCACGGTACCGTCGTTCTTAAGCCCCACTGTGTGTCCCCAACCTGCGGCGACCTCTTTGATATCCATCCAACTGCCGACATTGCACTGCCCGAACTGGTTATCTCCCGTAGTAAGCACGGTGCCATCGGTCCTAAGCCCCACCGTGTGCCCAGAGCCTGCGGTGACCTGGATAATATCCATCCAGTTGCCGACAGCGCACTGTTCGTGGCCATTCCATCCCACGGCGACTACAGTGCCATCGTTCTTAAGTCCCACCGTATGATAGCCGCCTGCAGCGACCTGGATGATATCCGTCCAGTTGCCGACATCACATTGTCCGTAGGCATTATTTCCCACAGCAACTACGGTGCCATTAGCCTTTCGCCCCACCGTGTGCATGACATTTGCAGCGATTTGGAGGATATCTGTCCAACCCCCGACATCACACTGCCCGTGGTGGCTCCTTCCCACGGCGACCACGGTGCCGTTGGACCTAAGCCCCACTGTGTGCCAGCCGCCTGCGGTGACCTGGGTGATGTCTGTCCAGCCCTTGACATCGCGTTGCCCGTAGTAGTTGTCCCCCACGACGACTACGGTGCCATCGGACTTGAGCCCCACCGTGTGGTCATAGCCTGCGGCGATCTGGATGATGTCTGTCCAGCCCTCGACCTCGCACTGCCCGTCGTTGTCCCTTCCCACGGCGACCACGGTGCCATCGGACTTAAGCCCCAATGTGTGATAGCTGCCTGCGGCGACCTGAACGATGTCTCGCCAGTCGCCGACATCGCTCTGCCCGCTGCCTCTGTATCCCACGGCGACCACGGTGCCGTCGGTTTTGAGTCCCACCGTATGCCCAAAACCTGCGGCGACCTGGATGATGTCCGTCCAGTCGCTGACATTGCATTGCTTACCATGGTTATCTCCTACAGCAACTACGGTGCCGTTGGCTTTAATACCCAACGTGTGAGAGATGCCAGCGGCGATATGGATGATGTCCTTCCAGTTGCTGACATTGCATTGACTTTGAGAGTTGCTTCCCACAGCGACCACGGTGCCGTCAGCCTTAAGCCCCACCGTGTGGTCAGAGCCTGTGGCGATCCAGATGATGTCTGTCCAGTCGTCGACATTGCACTGTCCGAAGTAGTTACCTCCCATAGCGACTACGGTGCCGTCGGCTTTAAGCCCCACAGTGTGATAGAAACCTGCGGTGACCATGGGCGTCGCTTGCCCTTGCCCGACAGAAGCCATGTTTAGTGCCGTTGCGGAAACAAGGCTGGGGCCATCTACCCCGAAACGAGTAATCGCCTGGTCATCTGGTGGTTGCACAGTTGCTGAAGCTCCCGCTACCAAAGCAGGAAGAAGCAAGCTGAAAACCAGAAAGATAGCGAATAGAGTTGGCAAAAGCATCTTTTTATTTTTCGCGAAGGTGCCTATTTTGTATCGACTTAGTTCGCTTAATATATTCCTTATTGGCATTCCTTACATCCTTCTCATTGAATTATTTCTTGCTTCGGGCGCTGCCGATACGCTTCAATATAACGTCGAGCACGATTGTCACGGCCGAGCACAAGGTCGGCGGCCAGGATAATTGAGCGCACCTTAGCCGCATCCACAATGAGACAGGTGGCACCGGCGGCAGTAGCCATAACGACGAAGGCATTATTGATAAGTTCGCGGTCAGGCAAGCCAAAAGATACATTGCTGGCGCCCATTGTCATGTTCACCCCCAGTTCGGCTCTAATCCGCCGGATTGCTTCTATGACCGCCACCCCGGAGTCGGGTTCAGCTCCTACCGCGAAAGCCAGGCAATCAATGACTAAGTCCTCGCGGGGGATACCTGCCGCCTCGACTTTTTCCACTATCTTATGGGCAACTCGCACCCTTCCCTCAGTGTCCTTGGGGATACCCTCGTCGTCCTGCACCAGACCGATGACGGCAGCCCCATATTCCTTGATCAGGGGCAGGATTCTTTTCAGGGAGTGCTCTTCACCGGTAACTGAATTAACCAGCGGCTTACCCTTGTAGACCTTGAGCGCCGCCTCGAGGGCGTCGGGGTTAGAACTGTCAAGGCATAGAGGTGTATCTACGGTTTCTATCACTGCCTGCACCGCCTTGGGCAGGAGGGCTGCCTCATCGATGCCAAATGCCCCCACGTTAACATCAATAATATCCGCCCCAGCTTGAGTTTGCGCCAGCGCTTCTTTGCGAACAATCTCCAGGTCGCCGGCCTTGATAGCCTCGGCTAGTTTCTTCTTGCCCGTGGGATTGATACGCTCGCCAATAAGCACTGTGGGCTGGTTATCACCAATGATTACCTCCTTGCTTGGGCTTGATACCTTTGTTTCCATCATTCTATTTCCTCCCTCTTGCCGTCTATAATACGGTATCTTCCTAGATAACTTGCCTGCATAAATGTTGGCTGAAAGTTAGGGCTGCTGGCCAGTTCAATATAACTAACTCTGGAGGCGACAGCCTGTGCCTTAGCCCGAGATTTAATGGAAATCAGAGCCAGCTTGGCTCCTGTACCGGCAGCGTTGCCCACCTGCCGGAAGCGGTTTAGGGGTAGTGGTGGCAACATGCCAATTGCCACGGCACTGGATATATCAATGTAGGTGCCAAAGGCTCCGGCAATTATCACCTGCTTGATATCTTCTTCAGCGCAGCCACTCGTTTCCAGAAGTATCTGGATACCGGTGCGAATGGCTGCTTTAGCCAACTGCAATTCTCTCACGTCATTCTGGGTGATGGTGATGGCTGGTTTCCCTTTCCGCTCCTCCTTGCTAACCAATATAAACTCTCGCTGTCCTTTGTAGGCACGAACTCGAGGTCGTTTGTCTATTATCCTGCCGCCCTCATCAATGATTTCGGCTACGTAAAGCTGAGCCAGTGCATCAAGTATGCCCGAGCCGCAGACGCCGACCGGCGGCGCCCCGTCGATAGTCTGGTACTGGATTTTACCGCCGTCTATGCGCAGGCGTTCAATAGCTCCTGTGGCTGCCCGCATGCCGTACTTGATATGGCCGCCTTCAAAGGCGGGCCCGGAGGCACAGGATGTGGTGGTTATCTTCCCCTTGCAGATTAGAGAGACCTCGGTGTTAGTTCCGATGTCCAGAGCCACCGTTGTTTCTTTTGCTTGCCAGGCATCTGTTGCCAGCAAGATGGAGACATGGTCGGCGCCAACGAAGCCGGCGATGTTGGGCAGCAGGTGTACGTATGCCCCAGGGGCAATATTTAACCCCAACTCCCCAGCCTTGACCTCCAACGCGCGGCTGACGGCAGGCACGAATGGGGAGATAGCAAGCTGTTTTACCGGCAGGCGGAGGAAAAGGTGATGCATGGCGGTATTGCCCACGACTACTGACTCCAGAATTTCTTCAGGTTTGGCACCAGCCTCGGCACAGAGGTCAGTGCAAAGCTCGTTGATGGCGTCAACCGCCAGCTTCTGTAACGTTGTCGCATTATCGGGCGAGTGAACGACAGTGGTTATACGGCTGATGATGTCTTCTCCATAGCTAATCTGGGGATTCATTACCCCTTTGGCGGCTAAAGTCCGGCCGTCGCTGAGGTCAACCAGATAGCCGGCAATCTTGGTGGTGCCCAGGTCTATGGCTAACCCTATCTGGTGGCTTTTTGGGGGCAGAATGGCTATCACCTCACCTTTACGGACTACAGCCCAGCTTTTCCACTTCCAGGACCGCAGCTGGTCAGATATGGTGCGCAGGGCACCAATATTAATCTTACTGCATCGTAACTTATGCTGCTGGTTTAGTGTCTTAAGCAGGCGGTCGGCATCAGCCTGGGGGGCTTCTAGTGAGGGGGCGGCTAGCTGCAGGCGGTAGACTCGAACTAATGGTTCGGGGGAAACTTTTATCTCCAGTCCCTCCACCTGGAGTCGTTGTTGGGTGGTCATGGACTCGACGGGCACAGCTATTTTGCAGTCGCTGGCGGGGTAGGTCTGGCAGGCAAGCCGCCACCCCTCCTTCAGTTCTTGTGGAGTAAATGCTTCATGTTCGTTGGGCGTTCGTTTGGAGACAGTGCCCCTTAGAACTTGCACCTTGCATGAGTGGCATATTCCCTCGCCCCCACATATGCTGTTGATACCAACGCCGAGCTGGCGAGCGCAGGCTAGAAACGACTCTTTCTTTCGGCACTCCCCTCTTCGACCTACCGGCTCAAAATCAATGGTGAAAGCAGTCATTCTTTTCCTATTCTGTTACTTTATAGTGACAGGTTTCCCTGAGGCTGCAGCGGGCACAAACTTCAGCTTGTGTCCACCTTGTCATCTTGGGTCCGATGCCAATGACCATGGAAACTGATTTGCGGGGGACCAATACTCCGGAAGCGGTCAGGCTCACGCCGATTTCATCTGCGTTGACCAGTCCCAGCAGGTTCCACTGCTCGGTCAGGGGAAAACCGGGCATACCGGGGTTAACCGGGCTGCTTATCTCATAACCCCGAGATGAGAATTCAGTGGAGAGCCGCCTCAGCGCCTCCAGAGCCATCATGTCCACGGCGGTGCTGCCGATACCGTCTAGAATCACCCCCTTCACAGTCTCGCCGCTTTTACTGTAGTCTGTTACCTGTTTTTCCAGCCTGGGGCCGATGGTGCAGAGCAAAACAGCAAGCTCCTTTGCCTCGGGGAAGATTGCCGGTATTAATGGGGCATGTATTGCTTTGTCGCCCTCCAGCGATATCTGACTGCCGTTGATGCTGGTTACCGTATAGTATTCGTAAGCCACCGCTGGCTCCAACAGGCGAGCCTTCTTGACACTAGCAAGTAGTTCCCGAATTACGATTTTTATCTCAGGCCTGACTTTAGCCCCTCCCACCAGTCCCTGCCGCCGTAGCACCTCCCTGGTCTTCATGCTCAGGGGAATATCGCGGATTACCGGCATAGCCAAGCCTCTCCTCTGCTCTTATATTACAACCACAGCCCGTTAGGTAGCTATTTGTATACGCCGTATTTCTTGGCGAAGTCGACCATAGCCTTGACGTTTTCTGACTTTGCTTGGTCAAAGAACGCCCCATTGCTCAAGATATAACCACCGCCCTTGCCGGCAACATCGATGCATTTCTTTACATAGTCCTTCACTTCTTGTGGCGTGCCTAAAGCCAATAAGGCGGAGGGGACATTGCCGTACATGCAGGCAACCTTACCCAGAGTTTTTTTGGCTTTAGCTATATCGCTCTGGTCTATCATCCATAGAGTCTTACCCTTGGGTAAATCTTGGATAACCTCCAGGCGCGTGGTCCATTTCCCCTCAGCCGCAGGATTTGGTACCACTCCCTCAGCAATTAGGCCCATCATGACTTTTCTGAAGGTGGGCCAGTAGAATTTCTTAAACTGCTCGTCTGACATAAAGCCGTCAGCACCCTTATGCAGAGGTATGAATATTAGCGGTTGTCCGTTCATCTTTGCCGCGCCTACCCCCATCTTAATCATGATTGGGGTCAGCTTTTCCATGGCTTCGATGAGCCTATCCGGCTGGCGGTACATATCCAGCATTACTCCCCTGGTGCCTCTGAGGGTGTCGCCAATTACATCAAAAGGTGCCTTGGTAAATCCGGCCCATAGGCCCGGAAATCCGGCGGCGTTTATCTCCGTATTACAGGCACCCATAGCCCCTGCCCATTTTAGAGCTTCAGCGCCAGCTTCAAAAAGAGCCTTATAGGTGGCTTGAACGGGGGGTAGACCGAAGGGGATAAAATTAAAGGCAACCCCGTATATTTCGAGTATGCCGGTGAGAGTGGGGAGCATCTTAAAACCCTCTAAGGCGCCGAATACGCGCGGCAGATAGATATTGTTGAAGAAATTCGACGGGTCATCAATTAAGGCATCATATTCATCCGCCTTCATGTATTCACCTTCATTCGCTTGATACGATTGCTCAGGCGAGACCCCGTGACCTGGCCAGGAATATAGCTTGTAGTCAAGAATGTCATATACTTTTCCCGGGCCAGGCGCAACTGCTCCAATTTGCCCATCCGGTGCAAAGTCCATCACGAGTTTCTTAAATGCCATGCAGCACTTGTCGTAGTCGTACAGCGCTTCTCGAGGTGTAAATCCGGCATTATAAACTGGGAAAAAGCTAGGAATTATAAAGACCGGCACCCGGTCGGGCAACTTCTTCATCTGAACGGCGTCTTTTATTCTGGTTATTCTCTCCTTGTAGGCTTTCTCAGCCTGAGGGCTTTGGAATTTAAGGTCATTCCCCTGAGGGTCTTTCGGCGACATCCACCTGGCAAACAGCTCCTCCTGTTTCTCATCCGGTGACATCTCTTCCCACTGTTTTTCCATATTCATTGCCTCCTGCATATTATCCGCTGAGGGATTATTTTACCCCTGCCCATTTTTTGGCCATGGTAACTCCGGCCATGGCGTCCTTGCCATAGGCATCAGCGCCCGTATATTTTCTGACCTCTTCAGTAATCTGGCCGCCGCCAATCATGACTTTTACCTTGTCTCGCAGACCGGCGGCTTTTATGGCATCTACAGTTTGTTTCATGGAATCAAAAGCCAGCGTTAAAAAGCCGCTTAAGCCAACAATAGGGGCGCCGGTCTCCTTTATCTTATCAACGAACTTCTGTACTGGCACGTCCACGCCGAGGTCATGAACCTCGAAGCCATTAACGTCGAGCATGAAGACGACGATGTCCTTGCCGATGTCATGTATATCCCCGGCAACAGTGCCGAAAACAATCTTGCCCAGCTTCTTGCTCTCAGCTGCTTTGCTCAGCTTGGGCTTGACCAGTTCGGTTACCGACTTCAATATCTCGCCGGAGTAGACCAAGTCAGGTATAAAGTACTCACTACTGGCAAAGCGCTGGCCCACGATTTCCATGCCCTTTCTGGCATCTCCCAGAATCTTGAGCGGCTCTTCACCGGCGCTCAGCCTGTCTTTTACAATCTTAATAGCTTCTTCTTCCTTCAAATCAGCTAAGGTATTAACTAGGTCTTTGGCCATCTTTGTTTCCCTCCTTGACTTATACGAGATTCTATAGTCCGCTGGCGTTAATGTTATACGGGAAAGCATTATAGCAAGGACATAGAAATTTTTCTATACGTTGGCAGGAGATCGTTTATTTATGATAAAATGCAGGCAATTTTAAAGTAGAAACAGACGTGGGATAATTATGATCAAGCTCACAAAGACGAAGGACCAGATTATCGAGAAATCCAATGAACTGGCTATACAACATGAGGCAAAATACAAGGGCTGCGGCCAGTGTACATTCCTGGCAATAATTGATGCCCTGAGATGGGGTGGCCTGGAGATTATTCCCAAGGATATGGAAGATAGGCTTTTTTCCGGGGTATGTGTTCTCACTGGGGGTGTTGGCTTGAGCGGAGATGGTACCTGTGCCGCTGTAGCGAGCGGTGCTTTGGCAATTGGCTTAGCCTTGGGAATTCAACGGGAGACCTTCAATGAGGCATGTTTCCGTGAGAATTGCGCTACCGTTCGCAATACCCTTTTGAATAGGTATTACCAGAAATATAATTCACTACTCTGTAAGGATGTCCAGAGAGATTTTTTTGGAAAAGCGTGGGACTTAGCACGCGATGATATGGGTCAGGAATTCCTGGGAATCACAAAAGGCTGTGTTATTATGGAAACAGCTATGTTGGCCACCGAGATTATCCTGGATGAATTTGAAAAAGGGAATGTCAAAGGTTATGTGGGTAGCCCGGAAGTTAAAGCTTGAGTGCTTCAGCCCTCAGACATAGAATATGTTCAATTACAAAACTTCTTATTGAAGATTAAAAGGAGGGAGATATGCCAGGAGTATTAAAGGACAAAGTAGCCATTATAACAGGGGCCAGTCGTGGTATGGGGAAAGCCTTCGCCTTAAGGTTTGCCGAGGAAGGGGCTAAACTACTATTAACTACTACTAATCTGGAAAGGGCTCAGGGCACGGTCGACGAGGTAAAGGCTAAAGGCGGGGAGGTAGCCATAATGGAGGCCGACATCTCACACGAAGATGCTGGTAAGAAGATAGCGGAGAAGGTCATGCAGCAGTATGGCAGAGTCGATATCCTCGTCAACAATGCTGCTATATGGTATGGAGTCAATGCCCAGCCTTGGGATGCCTGGACGGTGAAGGAGTGGGATCAGATGTTTGTGGTGAATGTAAGAGGAACATGGGTGGTCTGTAAGGCCATAGCTCCCCTGATGATAAAGCAGAAAAAGGGTAAGATTATCAATATCGCATCTAATGTTGTCAGAGTCCCCGCAGCTCAACTCTTTTTGCCATATTCCTGTAGCAAAGGAGCGGTTTACATACTAACTCACGCCCTGGCTAGAGCTCTGGGTCCCTCCGGTATTAATGTCAACGCTGTTGCCCCGGGATACGTGGCCACTGAAGCCAGTCTAGGTCAGACGGATAGCGACAAAATATTTGAGATTGCCACCGGGGAACAGTCAATTCAGCAACGTTTAGAGCGAACTGACCCGGCGGGGGCAGTCCTGTTTTTAGCCTCAGCTGCCTCGGATATGATCTCGGGACAGATTATCTATGTTGATGGCGGAACCGTGATGATATAGGCGATAGGAGCCTGGGGTCTTCTCTAATTTATGCGGCTAGTATTGCCAGTACGAATTCCTGCCTGAATTGTCTCGGCTAAGGCCACAGTTCCTGAGCTACGTCTGCCAGCCCCAGTTCCAGCAGTTTCTTTTTGCTTGGCTTGGCTGTCTTGAGGTCCCAATCCATGGCTGTAAGATACTCTTTTATCATGGTATCCTCATCAACTGTTACTCCAGCCACGGGGCCCTCTTTCAGCGGTGGCTTGCCCAGCACCCTGTCGGGGACTTTGAACTCCAGCGGGTTCAATCCCTCTCGGATATTGAAGGCCTGCCGGAGGTTAGAGATTCTCTCCCCCGTCTGAAGCAGCTCATCATCGGTTACTTCCCAGCCTGTAACCGCCCTCATAAACTCAGCGATAGGGTCAGGGTTGGGAAAAGCCCAGTACACGAACAGGCACGTTCCAGTGCAGACCACGACCTGGTGGAAATTGCTGCCTATCCTGCGCGCTTCTCCGCGGCCGGAAAAGGACTTCAAGTCGAATTCGGGCAGCAGTCCTGCAGGATGGCCGGGGGCATCTGATAACTCCGAGCCCACAAAATGACGCCCCGGTGTGGGGTCCAGCCTGTAGCTAGTGGCGTAGTTAAAGGCGTGCTTCGGGTCATGTGCCGGAAGCTCCTGCCCGCCAACATGTATGGCATATTTGTCGGCGCCCTTGCCAATCCTCCCCGCTGCCACCTTTACCCCATCGGCTAACACATAACCGAAACCTTCCCTCTTAGCCAATTTTTCGGTCATGGCAACGATAGATTTATGGTTGCCCCAGGTCATTTCGATACCATCGGTGTCGGATTTGGTAATAAGCCCTTTCTCATAGCATTCAATAGCCATGGTGATAGCCGCCCCGGCCGAGATGGTGTCAATTCCATAACGATCGCAAATATCGCCTGCCTTGATTATCGATTCCAGGTTGTTATTGAGACAATTGGTGCCAAACATGGCAGTCGTTTCATATTCCGGTCTACGGGCACCGGCGGCATATTTATACTCTCCGGTTCCTGCCTTCATGTACCCTCCACATCCGATGGGGCACATGTAACAGGCGAACTTTTTATCCGTACGCTCAATCACAGCCTCTTTTGCTAAGGGTTGAAAATCTGGAAATTCAATAACCCCTACTCCTGTCCAGTTTTTAACCGGCGAATCACCGCTCTGAACGCCGATATCAACCAGGAAAGGCGTGCCGAAGGGCTTTAACCAGGCGATATGCCCACCCAGTTCACCCTGCCACTTTTTTCTTAATTCCTTGGTTTCGTCTTCATTGGCTAGAGGGACTTTCATTTTGCCCTTTACCGCCACAGCCTTGAGCCTCTTGGAGCCCATCACGGCACCCAGGCCGGAACGGGCCGCAGTTCTGTTTTTGCTCAGCACTGCTGCGATGTGAGAGAGATTCTCGCCTGATGGACCAATGCAGGCTACCTCCACATCCTTGCCCAGTTCAGATTTGAGTATCTCTTCGGTCTGGCGAGTATCCTTCCCCCACAAGTGTGCGGCATCCCTCAGCTCGGCTTTGCCATTATTGATAAAGAGGTAGACTGGCTTTGACGATATGCCGGCAAAAAACACGGCATCGTAGCCGGCGAACTTCAGGAAAGCACCGAAGTAACCACCAGAATTGGCGTCGCCCCAGCCTCCTGTCAGTGGTGATTTTCCCACCACAGTAAACCTTGTGCCCGAAAGTGCCGGGGTACCGGTAAATGGGCCGGTAAGGATGCCCAGGGTGTTATCCGGTCCCAGTGGGTCAACACCAGCCTTTTGTCGGCTGAAGAGGATTCTGGCGCCGATACCATAGCCTCCGATGAACTGGCGGCAAAGCTTTTCGTCGAGCGCCTCATCCTTTAGCTTATTTTTGGAAAGGTCCACAAACAGGACCTTTCCCATATAACCTCGTGCCATACCTTACCTCCTGTTTTAAAATCATAAACCCCAAGCACCAATTCCTAAACAAACCCTAATTTCTAAATTCCAAATTCAAAACCGTTTAGTCCTCTGAGTTTTGCTCATTTAATATTGTTTGGGACTTCGTGCTTGGGATTTATCCCCCTGTTACATTTTTATCAGCCCCACAGGGCGGCGCCTCACATCAGCTCAGCTAAAGCCCTAGATAGGCTTTCTTGACCTGTTCGTTTTGTAGAAGGTCTTTACCTTTTCCCTCTAAGACAATCCGCCCGTTTTCCAGCACATATGCCCGGTCGGCTGTCTCAAGGGTACGTCGAACGTTTTGCTCAACCAGGAAGATGGTAATTCCCTGCTCACGCAGGCGCTTTATGACCTCGAGGACTTCCGAGAATAATTTCGGTGCCAGGCCATATGAGGGTTCATCAAACATGCACAGTTTAGGAGTGGACATCAAGCCCCGACCTATGGCTACCATTTGCCCTTCACCGCCGCTTAATTTCTTAGCTGATTGCTTTCGTCTTTCTTTTAGCACCGGGAAAATTTGATAGACCTGCTCAAGCGTTTCCTTCCTCCGCTTCCAGGCTTCAGGGGTATACGCCCCCATCTCCAGGTTTTCCCCCACCGTCATGTCGGTAAAAAGTTTTCTGCCCTCGGGTATCTGACAAATACCAAATTGCATAATTTTATGAGGGGCTTGCCTGTCTATTCTCTTACCGAGAAATTCCATATGACCTGAAGCTGGACGCAGCAAGCCGGATATAGTATTAAGCAGCGTAGTTTTACCGGCGCCATTAGCGCCAACTAAAGCGACTATTTCTCCCTCACCGACTTTTAAGGAAACATCCCGTAAGGCTTGAGACCTGCCATAAAAGACATTCAGGTTGCTAACTTGCAGCACGAGTCTCCTCCCCGAGGTATATCTCGATAACTTCCTTATTGGTGACAATCTCCTGTGGCGTTCCTTCCGCAATCTTCTCGCCATGATGGAGCACCATGACTCGCTCACATATGCCCATGATTGCCTTCATGACATGCTCAACCATGAAAATGGTAATCCCTTTATCCCGAATCTTCGTTACCAGCTCCATAGCCTCGCTTACCTCCGCGGTGTTTAGCCCCGCCATCATCTCATCAAGCAGCAACAGTTCTGGCCTGGTGGCTAGCGCTCTGGCTACTTCAACCCGCTTCTGGTTGACCAGGGTCAAGTCTTGAACTAAAGTCGCTGTCATTGCCGACATCCCCACGAACTCTAATGCCTGGTTAGCTTCTCTGGCAGCATCTGCCGCTGATATACGGGTTGGCGTCCCGAAAAACGCCCCCACTAATACATTCTGAAAGACCGGCATGTTGCCGAAAAGTTTAATCTCTTGAAATGTCCTGGCTACCCCCATCCGGCAGATTTGATGTGGCTTTAAGCCGTTGAGCTTCTGGCCTTTAAATCTTATTACCCCCGAGCTTAGAGGATGAGCTGCCGATATTAAGTTAAACAGCGTTGTTTTACCAGCTCCATTGGGACCAATCAGACCTGCGATTTCGCCCTGGCCAACATGGAAGTCAACATTGGATACCGCCGCTAGCCCCCCAAAATTCTTAGTTACGCCCTGGCCTTCAAGTATTGGCATGTTGCTCTGTCTGACCTCCTTTGCGCAACTTTGCTATTACTCCTCTCAGTCTATCCCGCAACTTTGGTATCAGTCCCACCAGCCCACCGGGTAGGAATAAGACTACTATTATTAATATAACACCAAAAACAATCATATAGTAAGCGGGAAATTCGCGTCTCAGTATTCGTTCTAAATAGGCAAAAACAGCGGCACCTAAGACCGGACCATAAAGCTGCCCCATGCCGCCGAAGACAGCCATCAAGACTGGCATGAAAGAATACATCGGATTAAAGGCAGTAGATGGGTCGACATATATCCATCTGGTCGCCATGATTGCTCCGACTGCCCCCATAAACGTGGCACTTATGGCAAAGGTGAAAACCTTCACCATAGTGGTATTGACGCCCATGTGTGTCGCAGCTTCCTCGTTCCCGCCGATGCTCAGCATAGCCATGCCCCACCTGGAGCGCCTCAGAAAATAGGCGACGAGCAGCGTCGCTACAAGAATGGCGAGCATTACGTAGAAAACGGTTTCGGTACCTTCCGCGACAACATGTTGACCACGTCTGCCTATTATCTGATTCTCCCAGTACTGGACAATCAGACCGAGGAGTACAATTAATCCGAAGCTGAAGATGGCAAAATATATGCCTTTCAGCCTCAGGGTTACCAGTCCAACAAGCAGAGCGATTACGAAGCTGATGGCACATGCTGCAACGATAACAGCGGGCAGGGGCAGCAATGGTGACCCTCTGGCATACAGGAAAGCTGCCGTATATATGCCGACGCCAAAAAATGCCGCTGGCGCCAGTGACATGTAGCCGGTGGGACCGGAGAACATAGCCCAGCTCACCGCCAGAATGATATACATGAGGATGGTGCTTAGCAGGCGGATATTGGAAGACGAAGCGTAGAGGGGTGAGGTAGCCAGCCAGATTAGGATTAAAAGGACTAACCCCACTACCACTAACTTTTTAGATTTAAATACGGTAATATCCATTTCTTTACTTCTTCCCCAAAATACCTGTCGGTCTCACCAGAAGCAGGATTAAGAAGATCCCATAAAAAACAATCATGGATAAGGCAGGCTGCCAGAAACTAACTATGCTGCCGATAATACCGAGTATAAAACCCCCGATAAAACTGCCCGGGATACTGCCCAGCCCACCCAGGGCGACCACGATGAGGGCGATTATGGTATAGCTCAATCCCATGGTTGCGGAAATTGCTCGGCTCATGCTTAGCAGTACGCCGGCAAGACCAGCCAGGAAAGCACCCAGCCCAAAACATAGAGGCAGCACCCAGTTGATGTTTACCCCCATCAGTCCGGCCGTCGCCGGGTCTTGAGCCGCTGCCCTGATGGCTTTTCCCAGGCGGGTGCGCGTTAAGAAGAAGAAAAAGGCTACACCTATGGCTATAACAAATGCAAAGGCTACCAGGCGATTGGCGGCAAATGTCGTTCCTAAAAATCGGACCGGAAAGTTTAAGTAAGAATATGCCTTTACATCGCCACCCCATATTAGTATGGCTATATTCTGGAAAATGAAGATGAAGCCAAAAGCGATTAATAAGGAGCTGCCTTCAAAAGCACCCTGTGACGGTGCCTTGGTCCTGAGGCTTGTGAACAAAGTCCTGTGCAGTATGAAACCGATTACGAGCAAAAAAGGACCGACAATAGCCACGGATAGCAAGGGGTTAACCCCGAAGCTTGTAGACAGCATCCAGGTGAGCATAGCCCCAATCATGATGAATTCGCCATGAGCGAGGTTTATCACCCGGGCAACACCATATTGTAAACTCAAGCCCATGGCAATCAGAGCATAAATGCTTCCCATCAGTATACCGCCAATGATTATACTTGGAAGTGACTCAATCATGACGCCGACCTCTTGTTCCTTATTCTTTCTTTAGGTTGACACGTAAGGACAGGCTGCCTAGAAAGACACCTCCGGGAAACTTTCCCGCTAATCCTTCCAGACAGCCTGCTTACTATTTCTCTAGACTCCTATCCAGATTCTGTCTTAGTGTCTACATAGGTTATTCTTATGCTGGGGGTGTCTCAACCCACGCTCCCTTGGGATATATGAAGTTGTCGGTGACCACGTAATTCGGGAAATCCCCCTCAATCCCATCATATCCTACGATTTCAACATAATTCTCTTGCCACTGGCCAATCTCGCCGGTGTGGCATTCGTAGTTCATAAGAGCGCCAGTGCCATCAGGTACTGGCCAGGTCAAATCGTGTCCGTCCACATACCAGGTCGCTCCGAAAACCGTGGTGAAGTTGTTGGTGCAAAGGTAATCTCTGTAGTCATCCTGGTCAATTACAAAATTACCGTCCACATCAACGCTTCCAACCTCCTCTACGCATGTCTGCCAGATCTCCATAGCTGCCCAGTAGCAAGGGAATCCCCACCAGTCCAGGAAACCAAAACCATACTCATACTCGATCTCGATTAAGTCGAACAGGTCTTCCATCTCGTCGGACGTTTTTTCATTGGCAGTCGCAAAACATGTTACCCCATTCACCGCCCAGTCAAATGTGGGTGCATACCACCCGAAGTTGGCTGTGGGGCCCATTACAAAAGCATTTGGAGTATAATTCATTCCTATTGCAGCGCCGGTAATGGGAATGTTTTGGTCGGGATAGGCAAAACAGCAGAAGACATCAGCCCCGGTGGCATTAGCGGCGAGTATTACAGGGGCGGCGTCGATAACGGCGGGAGGGGCAGCAAGGGAATAGTTGCCTGCGAGGCTAATTCCTTCGGCACCGAAATACTCGTCGGCTGCGCCCAAATACTCCAAGCCGTGGGCGTCGTTAATCCAGGCGACGTATGCAGTCGTGGCTCCCTCGTCTGCCAGCATCTTGGCCAGGATCGGCAGCTGGTACCAGTCGGAAAAGCTCAGGTTGATAAATGAGTAGTCGTACTCATCCAGTTCAGGTATGAGGGTCGTGGCGCCGCCCTCGGCGGTCATTTGTACCACATGCGCCTCAGCGCAGATCGGAGCCTGGGCCTCAAGAAAAGCGGTAGAGCCAGGGCCGAACAGGAAGTGGACATCGCCGTCCGCTATATCATCTATCAGGTCCTCCGTGTTGGATACCATCTCATCCATATCACTATTGTCGTTGCGTATATCCAACTCTACCTCAAATTTCGTTCCATCAACCGTTATCCCTCCTACCTTATTGAGCTCCGCAACATATGTCTCATAGATTGGTCTGAATGCCCCGTCTGAAATTACAGCCATCCAGCCGGTTAGTGGTCTCGACGCACCAATAACGATCGTAGGCGTTACTTCGCCACAGCCGCCGGCGGCAAGACCCAGACCGACTACCAGCACTAATGCTAATGAGATAAAAAGTAATTTTTTCACTGTTTCTCCTCCTTCCTAAAATTTTTTAAAACTGTATCACATCTCTTTTTGTCATACAACCATACGCATCCCTCCTTTAATTCATAATTTGGTTCTTGCATATCGGATGAACTTCCTGTCGTAAACCCGCGCCTAATCACCTCCTTTCTTTACTTACCTTTATAATACGCTACTAATATTAAAATCCTGTTAATTTTCGGTATATGTCACAATAATCTGATTTTCCGTTCAATTTTAGGCACTGCTGATTATTTTGTAAGAGCTCAGTTTTATGCTCTTATAATCTAAGTGTATTCCCTCCCCCACGGATGAAAGTACCCTAATGAAGTTATTATTCTCTTTACCTTTATGCCATCCTTCCGCTAATTTGGAGTTTAATAGTGAGCATGATATTGAAATTTTAGGTGCGCGGGAGTATTATACAGTTATATATACAAGTTGTCAATACCTAATACGAAATATCTAGAGGATTTTACTATCTATAACGTTTTTTATGAGGCAAATGCGTAAAGTAGATCATAATTCTTATGAACCAAGCTATGCTCAGTTGGTGCGAATTCTGCAAGAGCAGATTTCAATGGGGAGACTACGGCCTGGAGATCGACTGCCTTCTGAATCCCAGCTCTGTGGGTATCACGGTGTTAGCCGCATGACAATACGCCGAGCAATCAACATTCTCGTCGAACAGGGCGTAGTAATCACCAAACAGGGTAAGGGCACCTTCATTAAGCCTATGCAATTTTGGGCTGCCACCTTCAACCTTGGTCAATTACAAAATCTACTTTCTGATGAGAGAGAGATAAGGATTAAGATACTTGAGGCTTCGATCAATTTAGCCAGAGGAAGGGTCACGCGCAAGATGGCTATAAAAAGAGGTCAACGCATACTTTTCATTCGCCGACTGATATTATCACAGGATAAACCAATCATGTATCATCGGGAATATCTTGTATATGACCCCTCACGACCGATAGTTGAATCCGAATTAGAAGTGACTTCGCTCAGGGGCCTATTCGAAGGGACAGGTAACTCCTCTATAAAACGCAGTATGCTTTCTATAGAGGCAACGGTATTAAAAGATGAAGAAGCTCAGCTGCTACAAGCACCAGTTGCTACTGCCGCTTTCAATCTAGAACACCTATTTTACGATTTTGAAGATCGACCGGTTAGCTGGGGGTGGTTTATCTGCCCCGGAGCCAACTTACGTTTTACAACGATAGTCGGAGCTCATAATAAGGAGTTGTGTAAGGTATGAGTAGAATGAAAACACATTCTCAGCTGATATCAGCCATCGCTAATCTGAATGAAGAATTAGCTCTGAACTTGATCCGAGAGCGCCTAGCTGAAAATGACGATCCGCTAACTCTCATCGCAAATTGCGAAAAGGGTCTGCAGCGGGTAGGTGAACGCTATGCTCAGCATAAATACTATCTATCTGGCCTGATTATGGGAGGGGAAATCTTTTACGAGGTTATGGAATTAATCCAGCCAGCTATGGAAAATCGCATTTCGGGTACTAGCTCAGGTAAGATATTGCTGGGTACTGTAGAAGGCGATATACATGATTTGGGCAAGAACATCTTCAAATTATTGCTGAGTTGCTATAAGTTAACAGTTTATGATTTGGGTGTAGATGTACCACCGGAAGAATTTCTGCGTCAGGCTAAAAAGTTACAACCTGACATTTTGGGGTTATCCGGATTAATTACGAAGGCTTATGATTCAATGCGGGAGACGATTGGACTGTTTCGTCAAGAGGGGTATCAAATTCCAATAGTAATTGGTGGTAGCCAGCTTAGCAAAGAGGTATTCCAGTACACGGGTGCCGATTATTGGGTGAATAAGGCAGATGAAGGTGTAAAATTATGCCTGCGTTTACTAAAATAGGCATGATTAGCGGGTTACCATCTACTGTCCTGCCATGCTTCTACGTTCCCTACTCCTCTTAATCTGTTCAAATATGAAAGCAAATACTGCATTGAGGCTTTCTGATAGTAATTCTACCCTAACGAATTGACAATGTATGTGTAATTATCTAACATCTAGCTATAGAATGCGGCAGGACAAGGATGGATCCAGTTAATCTTAAACGTTGTAAGTTGATCGCTTGTGCTACGGTTATTGAAGATATGTTACCCTTTATACCACCGCGCATGAGCTATGAAGTTCTGGACTTTGGTCTCCATACTGACCCTAAGTCATTGAAGATAGCACTCCAGAATGCGATTAATTCCTCGGCTCCCGATATCGATACTATCTTATTAGGTTACGGCCTCTGCTCTCAGGCTGTAGTAGGATTAAGGTCAGGTAGCCGTACTTTAATCATCCCCCGGGTAGATGACTGCATTGCTATCTTTCTCGGCTCGGCAGCCGAATATCAGAAGCAATGTCATATTGTACCCGGTACCTATTACTTGACCAAGGGATGGATTGAATCCGGTGACACCCCTTTCAGTGAATATGATATTCTGGTTAAACACTATGGTGAACAGACAGCGCAGCGTATTATCAATCAGATTCTCAAGAATTATACCAGACTAGTATTTATTAACACAGGCAATAATCTGAAATACTATCGGGAGCATGCTCGAAGTATGGCTGAGCGATTTAAATTGCGCTATGAGGAAATCCAGGGCTCAGACGCAATTATCCAAAAGATGTTATATGGACCCTGGGACGATGAATTTGTCATTATCCCACCTGGTAAGACTACCTCCTTTTTTAATTTCAGGAAAAATGGGCCATAATTACCTGTAAGGTCACCAACTCCAGTGAGTTCGCCGACCTATTTTCATAATCTACTGCCTCGGCATCCCTAACCACTAATGGTAGCACCGTGTGGCAACCGGGGTAATCCACCACCGACAAATACGGCTTCAGCGGTAATATATGCCGAAAGCTCCGATGCCAGGAATAATGAACAAGATATCGTAATTACTAAGGTGTATACTCAGGTGCTCTGCGATAAGGGGATTTGTAGTCCGGGTCTTTCAGATATGGGCATTCACTACCGCATTTCTGTTTATTCGGGCATTTAACAGCGTGAGATCCATCGTCAAACCTCACAATATAAGCGTTAACATGATAAATCGGGCAGCTTATTCGACGCCTTTCAACCATATTTGCCATGCTTAGCTATGTCTCCCTAAGAAGCGTTCTTAGCTTATCTTCACGACTCTTTCTTTTCTTGGCTACTATTAAAAAAGTCCTGGGCACATCTGCCATAAACGCTTTTGATTGTTCGGCAGCATCAGTATAAAACGAGATGAGCTTCTGCTCCATATCAATGGCCTGGTTTAAGGCATCAGTGTAGCCTAGCTCCTTCCCGGGTGCTCTCTCAAAGGTATATTTATCGGTTTCTACACTGAAGGCAAAACATCCCTCAATGGCATCAGTGATAACGCCGTAGTATGCCCTTTGAATCATCGTTGTATATTTACTATTCTCTTTGGAAAAGGCGAGAAAAAGGTCTGCCGCCTGGGGATATCTTTCTGCCATCTTTTCGTAAAAGCCAGCGGAATCCGCTTCCAGCTGCTTAGCAAAACTGATAACCGAGGCGCTTGTATTTAACTGCATTTTATATCTCCTCCGTTACTAGGGCCACCTTTCAATTACTACCTTGCTTTCTGTAAAGAAGCGGATGGCTTCCTTACCTTGAGTATGTAAGATTCCGAAGAAGGAGTCGCGCATCCCGCTGAAGGGGAAAAATGCCATAGGTGCCACTATACCGACGTTGATCCCAACGTTCCCGCTTTTAACTCTATACTTGAATTCTCGAGCGGTTCGTCCACTCGAGGTAAAAATAGCATCTGCATTATGGAAAGGGTTGTCGTCACATATTTTAATGGCTTCATCAAGAGTTTTGACACGGATAATACCCATAGTGGGACCGAATATCTCCTCGGTAACTATCTTCATTTCAGGTTTAACGTTTTCCATGATGGTTGAGCCCAAGAAACAGGTATCGGGATAGTCTCCTTTAATTTTGAAATCACTCCTGCCATCAAGTGTTATCTTAGCACCTTCTTCAATACCGCCGCTGATATATGAAAGTATTTTTTTCTTTTTCTCGGTATCACGGACAGGACCCATCTGGACTTCTTCATCAAGCCCATTACCAATTACTATCTTCTTGGCCGTGTCTACAACACCGTTAATAAATTCGTTGTAGAAACGCTCATTATCGCCGACAACAATGACATTCTGCCCAGCCAGGCAGCGTTGCCCCGCATTACCGAAGAAAGATGTCATCAGTGCCGGTATTGTTGCTCTCAGGTTGCAATCCGGCATGATTACCATGAAGTTTGAGGCTCCGCCCTGAGCAATGACCCGCTTGCCGGTGGCACCACACCTCGGGTAGATAACATCCTTGGCAGTAGGAGTTGAGCCGACGAAAGTAATACCCTCAATATCTGGGTGGTCCAGCATTCCGTTGACCACCGTTCTTCCACCATTCACTACATTCCACACGCCAGGAGGAAAACCTGCTTCATCCACAAGTTCCGCAATTTTCATCTGGCTTAAGGGGACCTCGCTCGAGGGCTTGATTATAACGCAGTTGCCAGTCGCGACGGCGTAAGGTGCTGACCAGAGCGGAATCATGAAGGGGAAGTTAAAAGGTCCGATGATACCAAAGACTCCCAGTGGTGTAGGAATAAGATATTCGTCAATACCGGACGCGATATCTTCAGAATTATAACCCTGCATCAGGGTGGGAATACCACAGGCAACTTCTACATTTTCAATGCCACGCCTGGTCTCACCTCTGGATTCATCAATTGTCTTCCCATGTTCCTGAGTTTGTACCCTGCTCAACTCCTCAAAATTTTCCTCAAGCAACTCCTTTAAACGGAAGAGGCATCTGGCACGAGCAACCGGCGTAGTGCTCCGCCAATCAGGGAAAGCTGCTTTGGCCGCTTCAACTGCGCTGTCAATCTCTGCCTTGGTTGAAATCGGGACTCTGGCAATCACTTCACCATTGACTGGATTGACCACATCCTGAATCTCCCCTTTGGACTCAACCCATTCTCCATCAATGTAATTTTTAACTTCTACTATCCCTTTTATTGGCTCTTCTAAAATAGCCATTATTACCCTCCTGATTTATTTTCTTAGACCTCTCAAATTTTTACTATACATTATCCTGATAGATAGCGCCCCGTCAAGCGTTGTAAATTACCACCGCTGGTCTCTCAGCGTCATCAATTTCCACAACTCTTATCATTAGCTGTATTTGTCACTAGTGGTGTTGACATATACTAAAGAAGTTTCTATTATTAGCTAAATTCAGTCCTTGTTTTCTATAACTACTAGGGCAGTTAATCACTAGATATGAAGTGCTTGTGGGACTCGGTTCAGAATCTTTTCAGATTATCCGGATTGACCGTCTGCTTCGTAGACGCAACTAATATCAAAAATGAGACACACTCAGTTTAATAATGACAACGGGGGAGATTGAGAATTGAATGTCAAAACGAGTAATAATCTGATGGAGATAATAGGCAA
>Ga0068714_10002644_pt1 | contig 22676 bp, 21 predicted proteins | sample MTBNYHSulfiMetaG_FD_62988 | JGI IMG/M metagenome (GOLD analysis project Ga0068714, IMG submission 62988) | Enrichment culture microbial communities from rom New York Harbor, USA that are MTBE-degrading - MTBE-NYH (New York Harbor Sulfidogenic)... | ecosystem: Environmental > Aquatic > Marine >... | reverse complement strand
CGAGGCGAACGTCCCCGGGCCCGTACAATACCGCCGCGGTCATGGCGGCCGCCGACGCACGCTTCATCGCGGCGCCCCTCCCGCCGCCCTGCGGAGCCTTGCCGCCTTCTCGAGCATCCTGACCATGGTCCACTCCGGGGCGTAGCCGAGGGTCGCGATGGCCCGGTCGTTGCGCAGCTCGTAGGGTTCGCTTCCCGTGACCCTGGCGCTTCCCCAGGGCACCCCCAGGTCCGAAGCGAGCTTCTCGATGACGTCCAGGTAGCGAAAGGGCGCCGGGCCGGCCAGGTTGAAGGTCCCCCCCACCCCCCGGGCGTGGTTCTCGATGCCCTGGACGATGCCCGCGGCGATGTCCTCCGGGTCGGCGATGTGATCCACGGCCGAGCTGCCGTCCGCGAGCAGCGGGGCGAAGACCCCTTTGCCCCCGGCGAGCTCCGGCTCCAGGCGGCCCCTGTCCTCGGAGCTCATGGCATCCTTCCAGAACTCGTAGCTGAACACGTGCAGGAGCTCGTCGGGGTCCAGGGCCCAGCAGATGCGCACGATAAGCCACGGCAGGCCGTACAGCTTGCCGTACTGGCGGCAGAGGGTCTCGCAGGTGATCTTGGCCAGGGCGTAGAAGCGGGAAGGCTGGAGCTCCGTGTCCTCCGTGATCGGCTCGGCGAACCTGCGGGGCCCGGTGGCATACACCGCGTCGGTGGAGGCGTACAGGAAGACCTTCAGCTCATCCAGGGCGTACGAGGCCTCCAGGAGATTGTAGGTACCGCGGATGATGCTCTCGAAGAGCTGGTTGTTCTCCTTCTCGTGCACGAGGGGCGGGAACATGTCCCAGGCCGCAGCCAGGTGGCAGACGTACCGGCAGCCGGACACCGCCCGCTTCATGTCTTCCTGGCTCAGGATGTCCCCCGTGAGGATCTCGAGGTTCCCATCGGAGATCCCATCGGGCTTCCGGCGATGCACCAGGGCGCGGACCCGGTATCCCCTGTCCAGGAGCCGGCGCAGCACCTTCCCGCCGATCCGACCGGCGGCGCCGGTCAGCAGTACCGTTCCCTTGTCTGAGCTCACTGCAGCCTCCTTCGATCTCTGCGAGCCGTGGACCTGCCATCGGGTCTCTCCAGCACCCCGCGGCGTTCCAGCGCCCGGATCCGCCGCCCCACGACGGCTCCCGGCCCGGACGGCAGGGATCTCAGGGGACGCCGGACATCTCCCACGGGCACGCCCCTGAGGGCCAGGATCCGCTTGAAGGTGGACAGCTCCACGCTCTCGTCCACCGATGCGATGAACCCGTCGAGCTCCCCTTGCGCCGCCGCGGCTTCCGCCAGCCTGCCGGCCCGGTGCAGCCGGTAGAGGCGCACCAGCAGGTCCGGAACCGCCGACGAGTTCCCGGACACGATCCCGCTGGCCCCCTCGTGCAAGGCCGCCAGGGCCACGCTGTCGTCACCGATGAACAGGGCGAAGGAGCCACCCATCACCCTGCGGTACTCCCGCAGCCGCGGCAGGTCGCCGCAGGAGTACTTGAGCCCCACGACGTTCTCCGCCCGGCGGACGATGCGCAGCAGCAGCCCCGGCGGGATGTCGTTTCCGGTCATCCCCGGGATGTTGTACACGAATACCGGCAACCCCCGGACCTCCCGGGCCACCGCGGTGAAATGCTCGAACAGGGCCTGCTCGTCCAGGCGGTAGTAGGCCGGGCTGATGACCCCAACGGCGTCCGCCCCGATCGAGAGCGCGTGGGCGGAGAGCGCCGCCGCGGTGGCGGTGTCGTTGGCCCCTGCGTGGACGACCACCGCCACGTGCCGGCCTTCGGGTACGCTCCCGCCGTTCGGAGGCGGCTCCGGACCGCCCGGCACCGCCCCCCGACCGTGCGCCCGCGCCGCGCCGAGCACGGCCTCGGCGCCCCGGCGCCGCTCCTCCATGCTCAGGTGGGGCCACTCCCCGGTGGTGCCGAAGGGGAACAGGCCGTCCACCCCCCGCCGTATCAGGAACCGGCAGTACGAATCGATGCGCTCGACCGACAGCTCTCCGCCGTCTGAAAAGGGGGTGAGCATCGCGCTGAACACGCCGCGGAACTCCATGGTTTCTGCGCCTTCCTGTCTCCTTCGCCTCAGAAGTACTTCTCTCCGGGGCGGTAGGGCTTGACGTGCATCTCCAGGTAGTCGTCCATGTTGATGCCCCGGGCGGTGCTCTGGAAGAGGATGAACATCTGGCTCACCGGATGCAGGACAAAGGGCGCCAGCACCGGGTGCGTGGGGTAGTAGTCCTGCACGTCGAAGAGCACCAGCCGCCCTCCGTTGGCCGCGCAGTAGTCCCGGGTGGCCAGGGAGTATTCCCGGGAGGCGTCGCTGCCGATGAAGTGGATCATCGCGGGCCTGCGGAACAGGACCTCCAGGGGGCCGTGGCGCCACTCGCAGGAGCGCAGGCAGGCGGCGTGCACCCGGGAGTACTCCATCAGGTTCGTGTAGCCGAACTGGTAGGCCAGGGCCCACAACGCGCCGTCGCCGAGGACGTAGAAGAAGTCCTCGTCGGCCACCCGCTCCAGGTCCGCCATGGCCCGCTCCTCCGCCTTGGGGATGACCCCCCGCATCTGGTCCGGGATGCGCTCCAGGGCGGCCTCGAGCTCGCCGGCGGGTTTGCCCTCTCCGCGCAGCGTCATGTAGGCGGCCAGCAGGGCGAGCAGGTTGGCCATGGCCGAGGTGTACAGGCACTTGTCCCGGTAGGCCAGCACGTGCTCGCAGTCCCCGGCCAGGGGGCCGTTCTCGTCCTTGCTCAGGGCCAGGCGGGGCACGCCCCTGTCCTTGAGAAAGGCGCTGGCCGCCACCGTGTCGGCGGTCTTGCCGGAGTACGAGGACAGGATCGCCAGGGTCTTGCCCTGCCGCAGGCCGGGGGGATCGTCCACGATCAGCTCGGGGCCGAAGAAGTGTTGGACCCGGACGGTGCTCGCCGTGCGCAGGGCGTAGTAGCCGGTGTACAGGGTGCAGTAGGAGGCACCGCTGCCCACGAACAGGATCTGCTCGGGCTGGTAGGCGTGCATCACCCGGGCCAGCTCCCGGATCGTTCCCGCGTTCTCCTCGAGGCTGGCCTCGATGCGCTCGGCGGCGACGTAGGCCGAGAGGATCTCGGTCTGCTTGTTCACCGCCAGGAGTTTTGGGTCCAGTTTCATCTCGCTCTCTCCTTCACAGTGGTGTTGTGCGCTCCCGGTACAGCCGCCGGGCCTTCTCCAGATCCTCCGAGGTGTCCACGCTCAGAGGGATGTAGTCCTCGGCTCGAGTCTGCACCACCTTGAGGCGGTAACCGTGCTCGAGCACCCGCAGCTGCTCCAGGCTCTCGAAGCGCTCCAGCGGCGTGGGCGCCAGGGCCGTGTAGGTCAGCAGGAACTCCCGGCGATAGGCGTAGATCCCGATGTGCTCGTAGGCCTTGTGGCCCTCGCGGTTGCGGGGGTACGGGATGAGCGACCGGGAGAAGTACAGGGCGTCCCCCCGCAGGTCCGTGACCACCTTGACCACCGCCGGGTCGCCGAAGGCCTCCTCGGGGATCTCGCTCATCAGGGTGCACATGGGAAGCTCCGGGTCCTGGAACAGCGGGGCCACCACCTCCTCGAGCATCCGGGGGGAGACGAAGGGCTCGTCCCCCTGGATGTTGACCACCACCGCCGCCTCCAGCCCCCGGGCCACCTCGGCGATGCGGTCCGAGCCGGTGGGGTGATCCGGCGAGGTCATGACCGCCCGGCCGCCGAAGCCCTCGACGGCGGCGGCGATGCGCTCGTCGTCGGTGGCCACGATCACGGCTTCCAGCACCGCGGCCCGCAGCGCGTTCTCGTACACGTGCTGGATCATGGGCTTGCCGCCGATGTCCACCAGGGGCTTGCCCGGCAGGCGCGTGGAGTGATAGCGCGCCGGGATGATCCCGACGGCTCTCGGTGGGCCCGGGGCGCTAAGGCCCCGATCGCCGGAAGCACGATCGACAGCCCTCATTCACTTGCCTCCTCGGTCAAGGATGCCCCGCGAGCACTACGCTGCGGCGCACTCTTCGAGCTGCCGGCAGACCGCAAGCAGCTCCCGCACCCGTTCGTCCGGGGTCTCCGCCAGGATGTCGTCCGCGATCACGTCGCACGGGGCCAGCTCCCGGGCGATTCTTCCCATGTCCCGGCGGAGCTCCGCCGGGCTCGCTTCCTTGAGCTTCGCGGGGGAGTACAGGAGCGCCCGGCGGGAGTCCGGAAAGGCCGCCCTGACCCGGGGCAGGTCGCTCATGATCCCCATGTCCAGGTAGCCGACCCTGGGCAGCTCGCTGAACACTTCGATGTAGGGAGTGACGTCCCACTCACAGGTATGCACGCCGAAACGGGTGAAGCTCCCGGCGATGCGGCGGTCCTGGGGCTGCACGAACTCCCGGTACTGCTCCGGGCTGATCATGTTCACCACGCAGTTGCTCACGCTCAACAGATCGATGTCGAAGCCGCTCTGCCTCTGGCGCTCCTCGACCATCCGGGCCAGGCGGATCATCACCTCGGCGATCACCCCGAGGAAGTGGTGCACGAGCCCGGGTCGGTCGTACATGTCCATGAACAGCTCCGGTCCCCGAAGATTGAAGGCCGTGTTCAGGACCCCCTGCCACTGGAGATAACCCCAGACCAGGCCCCACTCCCCCTCGATGATCTCCATCTGCCGGAGCAGCTCCTCGACCAAGGGGCTCTGCAGCGGCCCTTCAGGGGTGAGGCGTTCGATCCGGCCGACCGAAAGACGGTGCCTGCTGTCCAGGGTCGGCCATCGGTCCGGAGCATAGATCTGCGGCATCCCGAAGGCCCCGGGCACCAGCCCGATGCCGTAGACCCCGGAAATCGTGGCCGCCCGGTTGCTCGTCTCCCAGTAGGGAACCGACGGGAAGGCCCGCTTGAGCTCCGCGATCATCTTCCGCATCCCCCGGAAGCGCACGTAGGGATCGCGGTGCCAGGGTTCGTCGAAGCTGACTCCGCAGCGCCGGTGGTACCAGGCGGGCTCGAAGCCCAGGGAGACCCTCAGGGGGCTTTCGGTACCGTCGGCGGGCTCCCGGGTCGAAGGCCCACCCACGGGAACGTGGTTGCGCAGCTGCAGGATGCTCACGAACCGCGCCGTCGCGACCCGGGCCGCATGCCGCCCCCGCTCGCCCAGGAGCGCGCCGCGCCGCGGCCCGGGTGATCGAGCTCCCGCACCCGGCGGCGCATCCGTTCCCGGTCCAGGGGCCGGACCTTCTCGACGATCCACTCCCGGAAAGTTCGCCCGGGCTCGCTCTCCTGGGGGTAGGAGAGCACCTCCAGCTCCACCCCGAGGCGGCGGGCGAGCAGCAGGGCGAACACAGGCCAGATCACCCCCAGGTCGCCGATGACCGGGAGGCTCCCCTCCAGGCGCGCGAACCCGGACATCTCCATGCGGAAGGGCACCCGGAAGGTCTTGGTCTTGGGCAGGCCGCTGTCGATGGATCTCTGCACCGACGCGCCGCCCTGCTCCAGCTCCCAGACCTTCTCCAGGTTCGGGTCCAGGTCGATCCTCACCAGGCTCTTCCCCGCCAGGCTGAAGGAGGGCATGCCTTCCCAGGCAGACCAGATGCCGTGGCCGGTGTAGGTCTCGAAGGGGCCGTCATGGATCTCCTGGCTCAAGGCGATCCCGCTCTCGATGACCATTCCGGCGCCGGCCAGGATGCGGGCCACGATGTCCGAGCGCTGCTTGAGGGTCACGCTGTCGCCCACGGCCAGGCCCACCATGCCGCCGCCCACCAGCTGCGGAATCGAGACAATGACGGGGACGCCGCACTCGGCCCCGGCCCCGATCATGGTGTGCGGGTCCGCCCCGAGGCCGGCGATCGCCTCGAAGGGCACGCCCTTGAGCCTGGCCAGGGCCTCCACCTCCATAGCCAGGCGCTCGGTGCGCAGTCCCATGGGATAGCCCATGTTGCCCGCGGCCTTGATGATGACCCGACCCTCCGCGGCCAGGGCCCGCCGGATGAGATCCCGGTCCAGCGGGATCTCCCGCTCCACGAGGCAGAGGGTCTCCTCGTCCAGGAGGGTCACCTCGAACAGCCCGCCCTTGGGCAGCAGGGCCGGATCGAGGCCCAGGGCCCGGCCGTCGACCCGGTGCACCCTGTCCAGGCTGCCGGCCATCTCGTGGGCCACCACGGCGGAGGAGGTTATCACCCCGTCCACCAGACCTTTGCGGATCAGCTCCGCCAGCAGGACGCTCACCCCCTCGTGGATGTTCGGGCCGCTGCCGGTCACCACCGCGATCTTCCCGCCCCCCATTTTGAGCGACGCCGCCTGGTCGACCCAGCGGTCGACCCGCTCCCGCACGGCCGCATCCAGACCTCCGTACAGGAGGTCGACGAATCCTTCGTCCGATTTCATTGCGCTACCCGCCGTACCCCGCCAGGCGCGGGATCCAGAGCACGGTCTGGGGGATCAGGCTGATCGTCACCAGAGCCGCGATCATGAAGAGAATGAACCGGATCAGCTCCCGGAACACCGCCCCGAGGGGCGTGTTCGTGACCCGGGCGATGATGAACCCCGCTTCCCCGTACGGCGGGGTGCTGAGCCCGATCATCAGGTTCATGGTCACCACCACCCCGAAGTGCACCAGGTCGATGCCCGCGGTCTTGATCACCGGCAGGATGATCGGCACCACGATCAGGAGGGATGCGGACACGTCGACGAAAGCCCCCAGCAACAGGAACAGAAGGTTCACCGTGAGCATGGTCGTGATCGGGCTGTTGGTGATACCGAGGGCCACGAACAGCTCCGCCACCTTGGCCGGGATCTCCTCCCGGGCCAGGACGTGCCCGAACAGGAAGGCCCCGCCGATGGTGAAACTGGTGAAGCCGGCGGCCACCACGCTCTCCACGAGAAGCTTGTACAGGCCCTTGGCCCCGACGGTGCGGTACACGAACAGGCTCAGGAGCAGGGCGTACACGCACACGATCGCCGCCGCCTCCGTGGGAGTGAAGATCCCGGTGTAGATCCCGCCCAGGAGGATGATCGGGGCCAGGAGGATCAGGAAGGAATCCACGAAGACCTTCAGGAACTCCCTGAAGGGATACCAGTGGCCCACGGGATACTTGCGCTTGCCCGAGATGATGAACACCCACACCATGAGGCTGAAGGCCAGGATGATCCCCGGCAGCAGGCCCCCGAGAAACAGGTAGCCCACCGAGGCGCCGGAGAGCATGGCGTAGATCACCATCGGAATGCTCGGGGGGATGATCGGCCCGATCGTGGCCGAAGCGGCCGAGACGGCGCAGGCAAAGGGCCGGTCGAATCCCACCTTCTCCATGGCGAACACCTCCATGGTCCCCGGTCCGGCCACGTCGGCGATCTCGGAGCCGGACATGCCGGCGAAGATGATGCTGTTGACGATGTTCACGTGGGCCAGCCCTCCCCTCAGGGGGCCCACCACGGCGCTGGCGAACCCGAACAGCCGGTCGGTGAGCTTGGAGGCGTTCATCAGCTTGGCGGAAAAGATGAACAGCGGCACCGCGAGGAGTACGAAGTTGGTCTCGAACTGGATGACCATGACGTCCACCACGCTGGTGATGTCCACGCCCGCCAGGATGATGTACAGCACCGAGCTGATGAACATGCTGAAGCCGAAGGGATAGCCCAGCACGAAGGTGACCACGAAGACGCCCAGCCAGACCCAGACGGCTATGCCCATGGCAGGGCCTCCTCCGGGCGCGGGGTTTTGCCGGTCAGCTCCCGGAGGTTGTAGTAGACCGACAGGGAGTTGTGGACGAAGACCAGCGCCACGAACACCGGGTAGACGATCAGCAGGAAGGTCCAGGGGATGCGCAGCGCCGAGGCCTTGATCGGATACACCTGGATCGTGTAGCGGAAGCTGGGAACCAACAGAAAAAGCATCACGGCATTGGTGAACAGGTCGAACACCACGTCCAGAATCAGCCTCGCCTTTCGCTTGAAGCTCCTGTAGATCAGGTCAAAGCGCATGTGCTGGTCATAGCGGGTGGCCAGCGCCCCGCCCAGGTAGATGACCCACACGAAGCAGTAGATCGAGATCTCGAACAGCTTCGGGCTGGGCCGGCTCAGGACGTATCGCATGAACACCTGCACGAAGACGCTTCCCAGGAGCAGGGAGAATACGGCCACGGGCAGATAGACCTCGAGGACGTCAAAGACCCGCTTGACGAGCCCCTGTTTGACGGGCCGGCTCATGGGCTCCTCCTTGTTTCAGACAAGGGTGCCCCGGCAGGCTGGCGCCGGGGCACCCCCCTATTGAGATTGCGCAGAAGCGGGCGGAGGGCCTACTCCACCGCCTGGATCCTGGCGTACATGCCGGCGCCCCACCTCTTGTCGAAGCGGGCGTCCCCGTAGTACTTCTTGGCGCTCTCCATGAAGGCCTTCTTGTCCGGCACCACCACCTCTATGCCGTACTGCTGCTGGGCCTTGCCGAGCAGGGTGGCTTCCTGGGCGAGGACCTTCTCGTTCATCGAGAAGCGGGCCACCTGCATGGCCTTCAGGATGAAGGACCGGTAGCTCTCGGGCATCTCCTGCCAGAGCTTCTCGTTGATCACCGGGTTGATGTAGCCGATCATGTGGTCGGTGAGCACCACGTACTTGGTGACTTCGAGGAAATTCTCTTCGTAGCTCGTCGGGATCGGGTTGTCCTGACCGTCGATGGTTCCGGTCTTCAGGCCCATGTACACTTCCCCGAATCCCAGGGGAGTGGGGTTGGCGCCCAGCGCCCGGCCCACATCCAGCCAGGCTTCGGCGTTGGGCATGCGCAGCTTGACCGTCCGCAGGTCCGCCGGGGTTCTCACCGGGCCGGCCTTTCGGGTCAGACACAGCTGCCGGGTGCCGAAGTACCACGTGTCGAGGACTCTCATCCCGGACTTCTTGGCCAGGTCGTCCCAGAAGCGCTGCCCGATGGGGCCGTTCAAGACCCGGTACATGTGGTCGATGTCGCGGTACAGGTAGGCTACCTCCAGGACCCCGATCTCCGGGAAGTTGGCCATATCGGCGAACCACGACGGGCTCCCGTCCACGGACATCTCCAGAGAGCCTTTCATGACCCCGAGCAGGGCGGTCTTCTGGTCTCCCATCTGCCCGGAGTGGTAGACCTTGACCTGAATCTTGTTGCCGCTCAAGGCTCCGACCACCTCGGCGAACTTGCTCATGGCCGCGTACAGCTCGGAGGTGGGGCCGGACGTCGTGTTGAACCGAAGCGTGTAGGTCTTGTCCTGGGCCGTCACACTCCCGGCGGCGACCAGGACCGCGATCAGAACGAAGAGTAGCACTCTTTTCATTCTGAGCTCTCCTTCCTTTTTTTTTGCGCGCCCCGAGGCGCGGTATTCACCCCTGCAGCCACGGCTGCAGGTGCATCTGCCAAAAACGAGCGCTCACATCCCTGACCTGCTGCTCCTCACCCCCTTTCCCTGGCTCCGTCCACGCGAATGAGCTCCGGCCCTCCGGCCGGAGCGGACCGCCAGCCCAGGCTCGCCGAGATGCTTCGGGCCGTTGCCATGACATGCTCCGCGATCTCCGCCTCCCGGGCGGGCGTGACCCGCTGGGCCGGGCCGGAGATGCTGATGGCCGCGAAGACCCGCCCCTCGGCGTTGCGCAGCGGCGCCCCCACGCACCGCACGCCATCCTCGTGCTCCATGTCGTCGACGCTGTATCCTCGTGCGGCGACCCGGCCGAGCTCCTCCAGCAAGGTCTCCCGGCGGGTGATCGTGTTCGCAGTGAAGCGCTCCATCGGCGTAGAGTCCACGATGCGCCGGATGTCCTCCGGGGGAAGGAACGCCAGGATCGCCTTGCCCACCGCCGTGCAGTACAGTGGCGCCCTGTCCCCGATGGAGGATACGGCCCGCAGCATCCGGGTCGGCTCATGACAGTCCGCGTAGAAGACCTCCTCTCCGTCCAGCACGGTGAGGTATACGGTCTCGTCGAAGGCCCGATTCAGGGCCTTGAGGAAGGGTGCGGCGACGCGATTCAGGGGATACTCATGCCGGGCGCGGTTGCCCAACTCGATCAGCTTGATGCCCAGCTCGAAGCGGGCCGAGGCGCCGTCCCGCTCCACGACCTTCGCCGCCTCCAGGGTGGCCAGGATGTCGTGGGTGCTGCTCTTCGGCAGGTCCAGGGCCCGGCTGATCTCGGTTACGGACAGGCTCTTGCCTCCGTGGAAGAGCTCGAGGATCCTGAAAGCCCGCAGAACCGGCACCACCTGCTTCAGGCCCGCAGTTCGTGACTGCGGTTGCTGTCCGTGCATACGAACGCAGCATAAACCCGGCCAGGGGGGTTGTCAATCTTTTTCTGCCGCTCTTGTTTCGGTCGGCCTTCGCGGAGGCGCCCGGGGGCGCCGGGGAGCGCCGGGGCGCGGTTGGAGCCTACGGGGCCCGCACCCCCTCGGTGAGGCGGTGCCACTCCCGGACCAGGGCGGCCTTCTCCTCCCGGCCCGCAGGCTGCACATCGCAGACCAGGATCATACGGGCTCGATGCTTCCGACACAACGCGGCAACGCGCCGGAGAAAGACCCCGGTGTCCTCTCCCTCCTGCCTCGGAAGGTGCCCGAAGTAGACCGTGCCGGTCTCGCCGCAGAGGGCGAACACCTCCTCCAGGTCGTACAGCTCCGGATTGCCGAGGTTCACGGTCGAGATTTCGCTCATTCGGCAGACCAGCTCGAGGAAGTCCGGGTGGAACCCGCAGAAGTGCATGAACAGCCGCCCGAAGGGCCCGGCCGCTTTGCGGATGTAGGGCAGGCAGAACTCCCGGAGCATGGCGGTGGAGAGCAGGGTGCAGCTGTCCTCCGAAATCCGCGCCCCCGTGCCCGGGAACCAGACCCCGCCGGGCATGCCGTGGCCGTGCACCATGGCGTGGGGAGCCTCGCCCAGAAGCTCCTTGAAGTAGCGGGTTCCTGCCAGGTAGAGCTGCAGGCTCTTCTGCTGGATGCGGTGCCCGAGCTCCGGCCGATCGGCCAGGAGGAGGAAGATGTCGGTGCCGATCACCAGGTGGGAGAGGTCGAACACACCCTCGGTCTCCGGCACGTAGGGAACGACCGTCTCGGCGATCCTGCCCAGGCGTTTCCGGTCGAAGAACAGGTGGTAGAAGCGCCGGGCGAGCTCCACCTCGTTGCGAAGCAGGTCTTCGGCCCGCAGCGGATCGGGCAGGGCAAGAAACTGCTCCGCACTCAGGTGCTCCGTGAGCCAGGGGTGCAGCTCCGGCTGGACCGCGATGTCGAGGCCCAGGCCGCTGGGCAGCAGCGTGGTGCCCAGATCGGATCGAATCGTGGGGATGCCGTCGTCGACCAGGTCCAGGTGCGGCTCGATCTCCAGGAGGCGCTCCTCGAGGTGCTTTTCCTCACTCTCGTGCTGCGCGACCAGGTCGTGGCTTTGATAGGCTCTGCCCCGGGCCAGGTGCGGCTGGGCGAAGAGAATCGGGTACGGTCCCCTGCCCTGCCAGAACTCCTCGAAGAACCGGAGCTTCGGTCTGAGTGCTTCTGCGGTGCAGTGGTTCATGCGGACACCTTCCGTCCCCACGGCCGCGGGGGGCTACAGCCGGATCTTGATCACCGCCTTGCGCACGAGCTGCGGGGTCCCCCAGATCCGTCCCGGCTTGTGGGCATCCTCCGGGTACAGCAGGGCGAAGATCCCGGGCCTCACGTGCAGCGACGTGGCTGTCGGGGGCTCGCGGAAGTACAGGATATCCCCGGCAGGATCGTACTCTCCCTCGGGCTCCAGGTCGGCTGCGGGGGCGAAGCAGATCGTCTCCGCCCCCTGGAGGACGAGCTGGAGGTCCGCGTGTTCCCGGTGAGCCTCGTAGCGGCTGGCCTCTGGGCTCTCGGTGGTGTAGGAGCTCAAAATCGCATGCACGCCCGGGGCCAGCTCGTGGCGCCCGTCTTCGAGCTCGAGCCAGGGAACCGCAGCCAGGAGAGCCAGCGCGCGGTCGACCGCCCCGTGCGTCCCCCGGTACCTGCCCGCATCGGCCACAGGAGCCAGAATCACCGCGCTCCCTCCTTCAGCAGGCCGATTTCCTCCAGCACGACCCGAATCCGCTCCACGTCCCGGGGGTCCAGGGTCAGGGCGCCCAGGCGCATGTGCCGGCTGCCCCGGCCGAGGAGCTCCATGGCGGCCTTGATGGCCGGGATGCCCCGGCCCCCCGCCGCCTGTACCACCCGGAACAGCCGGTGGATCCCCCGCTGCCCATCGCGAACCTTCTCGAGGTCGCCGCTCAGGACCCCCTGGCGGAGCGCCAGGTATGGGTCCAGGGACACGTTGCTGAGACCAGACACCACGCCTCGGGCCCCCAGGAGGTAGGATGGGGCTTCGAGCAGGTCCTCTCCCTGGATCCAGGCAAAGGGCCCCGGCACCTCGCCCAGGACGCCCCGGGAAAAGGAGACGAAGTCCCCCGAAGAGTCCTTGATGCCGGCGATGTTGTCCTCGGCGGCGAGCGCCTGGATGGTCTCGAGGGCCATCGGGTTGTGGGTGTTCTGCGGGATGTTGTACAGGATCACCGGCACCGGCGACTCCCGGGCGATGCGGCGGAAATGGCTCAGGATCCCCTCCTGGGGCACCCCGAGATAGTACGGCGCCACGGCCACGACGAAGTCGGCGCCTTCGCCGGTCAGGACCCGAACCTCCTCCACCACCTGAGCGGTGGCCGGCTGGATGCAGGCGGCGCAGAGGGCGACCGCCTCGGGCGCCAACCGCTTGACGGTCCGGAAGATCTGGAGCTTCTCCTCCGTGGCCAGGTACGGCCCCTCCCCGGTCGAGCCGCCCACGAAGATCCCGGCGATCGGGTGGCTGCACAGGTAGGTCACCTGCTTCTCCAGCAGGGCGTAGTCCACCGCGCCCCCTTCGTCCATGGGAACCGCCAGGGCAGGGATGATCCCCTCCAGCCGCTTCACGGATGCCTGATCGGTCACCGTAGCCTCCTTACTGGGTCGTGCCGTTGACAGCCGAGCTCACGAGTGAGCGGAGCCGGCGGATCGCGACCGCCGGCTCGTCGAAAACCTGCTCCGCCCCTCCCAGCCTCTCCGGGGGAAAGCTGGTCGAGACGGCAACGACCGCCATCCCGGCAGCCCGGGCGGCCGCGATCCCCCCCGGGGAATCCTCGAGGGCGATGCACTGCCCTGGCGGCAGGCCCAGGCGGCGCGCCGCCTCGAGGTAGATGTCGGGCGCGGGCTTGACCCGGGGCACGTCGTCGCCGGCCACGACGACCGGAAACCAGGCTTCATAGCCCATCACCTGGAGCATGAGCGCAGCCTCGCTCCGGGCGCTGGAGGTGCCGATGGCCACGGGCACGGAGCCGGCCAGGCACTGCTGCAGCTCGCCCGCTACGCCCTCGAAGGACCGCAGGCCCGCCCGGACGAGTCCGCGGAAGCGCTCCCGCTTCTCGTGGACCAGGTCCTTCGGGCTGCCCTGCACCTCGAACCGCCGGGCAACCATGGCGGCGATCTCGACGTCCGGCACCCCCACCCACTCCCAGGCCCAGCGCGGGTCAAAGGGCAGCCCCCGCCCTTCGAACAGGCGCTCCCAGGCCTGGACGTGCAGCCCTTCCGAGTCGGCCAGGACGCCGTCGAGGTCGAAGACAATGGCACGAAGCTCGCGCGGCATGGCGAGATGATAGCCAGGCCGCCGGGGGTGGGTCAAGCACGGCGACAGGGGACGCCCTTATCGTCTATGATCGCAGTAGCACGAACATGGAACCAAGAGGAGACAATCCCGTCATGGTGATGAAGAAACTGATCAACGACCCGCGGAACGTGGTGCAGGAGCTCATCGAAGGGTTCGTCCTTGCCAACGAGAAGACCCTCTACAAGCACCCCAGGGTCAATGCCGTGATCCGAAAGGACGCACCGGTCAGGGACAAGGTCGGGATCGTGGTCGGCGGCGGAGCCGGTCACGAGCCCCTGTTCCTGGAGTACGTCGGCCGGGGGATGGCCGACGCGGAGGCCCACGGCCAGATCTTCGCGGCCCCGGCGCCGGGGATCGTGTACGAGGCCATCAAGGCCGTCGACGCCGGCAAGGGCGTGATCCTGCTGTACAACAACTACGCCGGGGACGTCATGAACTTCGACATGGCCCAGGAGAAAGCGAGGGCCGCGGGCATCGACGTTCGGACGGTTCTGATCAACGACGAGATCGCTTCCGCCCCGAAGGGCAGCGAGCAGGACCGGCGGGGCACCACCTCCGACCACGTGATCATCAAGATCGCCGGGGAGGCGGCCGAGCAGAAGCTGCCGATCGAGGAAGTGGTCAGGATCACGAAAAACGCGATCGCCGGTTCCCGCTCCCTGGGAGTGGCCCTGAGCTCCTGCACCCTGCCCGCCACCGGCAGAGAGATCTTCGATCTCCCCGACGACAAGATGGAAGTCGGCATGGGCCTGCACGGGGAGCCCGGCGTGCAGAGAACGGACTTGTTGAGCGCCGACAGAACCCTGGAGATCATCGTCCCCCGGATCGTGGAGGACCTCCCCTACGAGCGAGGCGACGAGATCGTGCTCGTGATCAACGGCTACGGCGCCACCACCCGCATGGAGATGTTCATCGCAAACCGCAAGGTCCGGGCCATGCTGTCGGAGCTCGGGATCTCGGTGTACGGGACCGAGATCGGGGAGTTCTGCACCTCCCAGGAGATGAAGGGTCTGTCGGTGACCTTTATCCGTCTCGACGAGGAGCTCAAGCGGCTGTACGACCGGCCCTGCGACTGCCCCTTCTACAAGAAAGTCGGCTTTCCCGGGGAGGCACCGTCGTGAGCCCCCTGAATCTGGAGTTCTGGAAGCGGGCAAGCCGGGGGCTCGCGGAAGCTTTCGCGGCGAACGAGACCCGACTCTGTGAGTACGACGGGGCGATCGGCGACGGGGATCACGGCACCAGCATGCTCCGGGGATTCACGGAGGCCCGAGAGAGCCTGGAGAGCAATCCCCCCGGCGATGTGGGGGAGCTGTTTGGGCGAATCGGCGAGACCTTCCTCGAGAGCGTGGGGGGCGTGACAGGGGTCGTCTTCGGGACCCTGTTCACTGCCGCGGGGGAACCGGCCGCAGGCAGGAATGCCGTAGACGCCCGCGACCTCCACGGGATGCTGGCCTCGGGCCTGGCGGCCGTGGTGAAGCGCGGCGGGGTGAAAGAGGGGGACAAGAGCATGGTCGACGCCCTCGCCCCGGCCGTCACGGCCCTGGCAGCCGCCGCGGGTGAGGACAAGGACCCGGCGACAGCGCTGGCCCTGGCAGGCCGCGCGGCGACGGGAGGCATGGAGGCCACCCGCGGCATGGTTGCCAGGGTGGGCAGAGCCCGCTACCAGGGTGAGAAGGCGGTGGGACATGTCGATGCCGGGGCGGCGTCCGTGGCCCTGATCCTCGAGACTCTCGCTGCAGAGGCGCTGAAGGAGAAGCCGGGTGCGTGATGCCGCCGCCCGTTTGAACCTTCCGTAGGCACGTGGTACCCTTGAGGTGCCATGTCCAACGCTCTCCGCCTGCTGGCCGCCGCCCTGCTCATCGCGATGAACGCCTTTCTCGCCCTGGCCGAGTACTCCCTGGTCCGCCTGCGCTCCAGCCGCCTGGAGCAGATGGTCCGGACGGGAAAGAAGACCGCCCGGCTGGTGCAGTTCGCCGTGGAGCGGATCGACGGCTACCTCTCCGCGGTCCAGCTGGGGATTACCATGACGAGCCTGGGTCTCGGTTGGGTGGGCGAGCCGGCGGTGGCCGACCTCCTGAGCCGGCTGCTGCCGCGCCTCTGGCCCGGGGGCGCCCACTCCGTGGCCTACTCGGTCTCCTTCACCGTGGCCTTCCTGCTGATCACGGCCGTCCACATCCTCTTCGGCGAACTCGTGCCCAAGCTCGTGGCCATCGCCCGGCCGGAGCGGGGAGCGCTCCTGACCATCCTGCCCCTCACCGGGCTGTACTACCTGAGCTATGTCCCGATGCTCGGGCTGCGCAAGGCCGCTGCGGGAGTTGCCCGCCTGTTCCGGGGCGCCTCGGAGATGGGCGAGGAGGTGCTCTCGGAGGAGGAGATCAAGATCATCCTCGAGCAGCGCGAGGAGGAAGGTGGGATGAGCCTGCAGGAGCTGCTCATCTTCGAGAATCTCTTCGACTTCGGTCGCTCACGGGCGCGGCAGGCCATGACCCCGCGCCATGCCATCGCCTACCTGTCGGCCGCCCGCTCCTGGCAGGAGAACCTGGCCGTGATCATGCAACGCAAGGCTTCCCGCTATCCAGTCTGCCGGGACGCTCTCGACTCGGTGGAAGGCTACGTGCACGTGAAGGACCTGGCCTTCGAGTACGTGTCCGGGCAGCGCGAGCCGGAGCTCCTCGAGATGCGGCGGCCCATTCTGCGGGTGCGGGACAGCCTGCCGCTGGCCGAATGCCTGCGGCGCTTCCAGGTGGAACAGGTGAGCCTGGCCGTGGTGGTCGACCGGGCAGGACGCGTCGCGGGGCTTCTGTCCGCCGAGGACATCGTGGAGGAAATCGTCGGCGAGATCCGGGACGAGTTCGACCGGCGCCCTCCCCTGCGCCTGACCGACGCCTTCGTGGCGGAGGCGTGCGACCTGGAGCTGCCGGCGGCGGGGGAGCCCTTCGAGGCCATCGGCCTGGCCCTGGAGCGCCTCCACGCCGCCCGCCCGGAGTTCGATCGCGACCACGCCCTCGAGGAGCTGATCGGCCGGGAGCGGGGCCTGAGCTCCGCCCTGGGCCACGGGGCCGCCTTTCCCCACGCCCGGGTGCGCGGCCTCCAGCTTCCGCTGTTCTCCTTCTGCCGCAGCCGCGGGCCCGTCGCCTTCTCGGCGCCGGATGCCGTGCCCGTGCGCCTCCTGTTTCTGATCCTGACCCCGTTTCACGAGCCGACCTGGCAGCTCACCCTGCTGTCCAAGCTGGCCCGGATCGTGAGCAACCCGTCCCTGCGGGACCGTCTCCTGGAGGCCGCCGGCACGGAGGACGTGGCCGAGGTGGTCCGGGCGTTCGAGGAATCGGTGCCACTCTGAGGGCGGCCGGGTGCGTGATGCCCCGGGCTTGGGAGCTCCGCCCCGTCAGACGCCGTCCAGATCCCGGCACAGGTACAGAAAGAAGTCCCGATTGTCCGCCTGGATGTAGGAGAGCTCCCCTCCCATCCGGCTGAAGCTCTTGAGGTAGCGCACGTAGTAGGCCGGGTTGTCCGCCGGAGGCTCGCCGTCCGCCTGCCAGTCCCAGGTCTCCGGGCTCAGGTCCACCACGAACAGCGAGAACCGCTCGATCCGCCGGTCCTCCTGCAGGGCCAGGTTGCGCGCCATGGACAGGGCCTTTTCGAGGATCATCGGCGACATCACCGCCGAGCCCACGGACAGGTACACCCCCCCTTCCAGATCGCTGACACCCCCGGCGTAGGTCAGAAAATCCCGCTCCGCGGTGCGGCCCACGGCCGCCCCCAGGTTGAGGGGGTGCGTGTAGATGATGTCGTGGCCGAACATGGGGTGGGCCGTGTACGGCACCGCGAGACGAAATGCCGCGGCCTGGAGCCCGAAGCGCTTGTACGGGTGCGCAACGGCGGCAAACCCCGGCGCCAGGGCAAACCGCTCCACGGCCCACAGCAGGTCCGCGGCCGCCGCGGCCCGCAGCGGCTCCTCCTCCGCCCGGCCCACGCAAGCCAGGAGCTCGCCCCGGGCGGGGATGGTCAGCCCGTCGTGGTGCACCAGCGCCCCCACGGATTCCCCGTAACCCCTGCCTTCGAAGGCGCCCACGAGCAGGGCCAGGCTCAGCCACCGGCCCGTTTCCTCCCAGAGCCCGAAGCGGCCTTCCCGGAGGTTCTCCCGCACGTCCTCGGAGCTCGCCCCCTGGTAGGCGAACTCCCAGTCGTGGATGACCCCGGCGCCGTTGGTGGCCAGGTGGGTGAGCCAGCCTCGTTCCATGAGGCGCTGCAGGACCGGCGACAGGCCGTTCTTGATGGCGTGGGCTCCGAAGGCCAGGATCACCGGCCGACCGGCCTGGCGCGCAGCCCGGATCGCCGCCGCGGCGGCCCGGACTCGCCGGCGGGTTTCTTCGGGCACAGGCCCCGGCGGGTCCTCCGGCAGGACCCGGTCCTGCTCGATGAGCACGCGGTTCTTTCGCTCCCGGAGGCTGGCCAAACGCAGGCGGCTCCGGTCGAGTGGGCGTCCGGCACTGCCGGCACCTCGGGAGGAGGACCCGTTCATCGGCCCCTCCCAGCAGCGCCTCTTTCGCGGCCCAGGATCAGCTCGGCAAGGGCCTCCGCCTGGCTGAAGTCCGGGACCACCAGGTCCGCGCCGGCCTGGATCAGGCGGCTGCGCTTGGCCGGGTTGAGCCCGAAGCGGCGCAATTCGTCGCTGGCCACCCCCACGGCGATCCCCCCTGCTTTCCGGGTCTCCTGGATCTCCACCGGGCCGTCGCCGAAAGTCACGAACAGGTCGTTGCCGGCGGCGGCCCGCGGGGGCAGCTCCGCCCGGACCATGTCGGCCCGGATCCTCTCCAGCACCTTCTTCTTGGGTTCGTGGGCGATGTCCCCCAGCGCCCCGTAGATCCCGCCGTCGAACAGGGACGCATAGCCCAGCAGCCCCGCCTCGCGTTCCACGTCGGCCTGGTCGGTGCCGCTGGCCAGGTACAGGGGCACCTTCCGCTCGCGAAGCAGGCGGAGGAAGGCCACCGCGTTCTTGAGGGTGCAGTCCTCCACGCCCAGCTCCCCGCGCCGCAGCTTGGCAGCCCGCTTTTCGATTCGCACCATCAACTCGCGGTTGTAGATCCGCTTGTAGCCCTGCTCGTCGAGAATCTCCTCCGGCGGCACGAGCCCGGCCTCACGCACCATCTCGACCAGGCCGCGCATCTGAACGAGGGTCTGCACGCCGGTGGTTCCTTCGATGTAGGCGCGCACCCGCTCGGCGACGCGGCGGTACGTGGTCTCGCCCGCTTCCCGCCAGCCGCTGCCCAGGACCGCCCGCACCATCATCGGTTCCATCACCTGTTCCCAGCCCTGGCGCAGAGTGGACACGGTGCCGTCGTGGTCGAAGATGGCGGCGACAACGCGTCGTCCCGGGGGCAGCGGCCTCACCACCTCGATCTCCGTGTCCCGGTGGTAGCGGGCCCGCTGCGGCAGGGCGGCCAGCTCCTGGCGGTAGCGGAAGCCATGCTCCCGGGCCATCGCACGCACCTCCCCGGGGGTGGCCGTGCCTGTCTGGTAGAGCTTCTGCACGGTGACGCCGGCGACCAGGTTGCCGAACAGGGCCGCCTCGACCGGGGCCCGGCCCGCGGCCAGGGCGGCGGCAACTCCGGCCAGCATGCTGTCCCCGGCGCCCACGGTGTCCGTCCGCCCCAGGACCAGGAGCCCCGGCACCTCGCGGCAGCCCGCCTCGTCCGCGACCAGGCAGCCTCGAGCTCCCCGGGTCAGAAAGAGCGGCCTGCCCCAGCGCCGGTACAGGCTCACGGCTATCCGCCGGGCCTCCCGGTCGGACACCTCTTCTTCGTCGCCCTGAGTCCGGGACCTTCCCCCGGCGATGAGCGCTCCCTCCCGGGCGTTGAGCTTGCGATACACGCCGCCAAACTCGCCGCTGTAGTTCCTGCTGTCCAGAAGGCACACCTTCTGCGGATATCGGGCAATCAGGGCGGCGAGCTCCCGGCGGAGCTTCGGAGTGTGGATGCCCCGGACGACCTGCTGGTTGACGATCAGAGCGTCCATCCGGGGCAGCGCCCGCGCCAGGGTGCTCAGCAGCTCCCGGGCCGTTGCAGGCTCGAGATCGTTGAAATTGCCGAAGTCCACCCGGGGCTGTTCGCGGTCCTCCGTGTAGATCTTGGTGTAGGTGTGGGTGTCCCAGTGGTGCCGCTGGACGAGCAGGCCGTCGGCGGAAATGCCCCACCGCTCCATGATCCGGCGCATCTCGTGGCCGAAGGGGTCGGCGCCGGTGACCCCGAAGGCCTCCACGCTTCCGGCTCCCAGAGCCCGGAGGTTGGCGGCCACGTTGCCCGCACCGCCCAGGGAGTAGCGCTGCTCGGCCACCGGCTGAGTGACGAGCCCGGTTTCCAGGGAGATTTCCCCGGCATCCGGGTTCACGATCAGGTAGACGTCCAGACAGAAATCCCCGACTACGCCGAAGCGCAGTGCCGGAAGGCTGTCCAGGACGCCTCCTGCCTCCGCCTCCGACAGGCGGCGGTCGCAGATCTCTCCTGCAGCGGGGGCTTTCATTCGAGGAAAAACTCCGCTTCCAGGAGGCTGCACAGGACGTGATACAGCCGCTGGTGGTTCTCCTGGATTTCCGCCGTGTCGCCTCCGGGCGCGGCAATGACCACGTCGCACAGCGCTCCGAGGCTGCCGCCGCTGCCGGTCAGAGCCACGCTCTGCAGGCCGAAGGCCCGCGCCACCCTGGCCGCGTTGATCACGTTGGCCGCGTTGCCCGAAGTGCTGATCGCCATCAGGGCATCCCCCGGCCGGCCGTACCCGTACACCTGCTGGGCGAAGACCACGTCCGGGGACATGTCGTTGGCAACGGCCGACGACAGGGAGACCTGGCTGACCAGCGATATCGCCGGCAACGCCCCCTGCAGTTGTCGAGCAAGGCGCGGCCCCTCCTCGGGAGACGATCGGGACAGGCTGTCCCGATCCTCGGCACCGAGCGGCCGGCGGAAGCGGAAGCCCTTCATCAGCTCCCCGACGATGTGCTCGGAGTCCGCCGCGCTGCCCCCGTTGCCGCACACCAGGAGCTTGCCTCCCCGGCGAAAAGAGCCGCTGATGGTCTCGAAGGCCCGGCGCAGCGAGTCGACGCACTGCCTAAGCTCCGGGCGGGCCGCCGCAAAGCGCTCGAAGATTTCCTGTACCCGGTCGTTCATGGACGTGCTCCTCGCGGGATTATACACGAAACCGCGTGGCGGAGGCGAGCGCCCCGGGGCTGCAAGAACGGCGGGAACGCGGAAACCGCCTTCAGGCCAGCCCATTCGTACGCTGCCAGAAAAAAGGGGTCTGCAGAAGTTGCACGCAGTGTACCATGTGTACATCGCGTACCATGCGTGCACCTCCGTGAGTGCCTTTTTCTTGGTTCTCGCCGGAGGCCGGCTGGCCGCACGCGAAGCCGGGGCGGCGCATCGCGGCAAGCAGGCGCTGCACCGGTTGCAGCGCCTCCTCAGATCGACTAATGTGTCAGGCTGTAGGGAAAAGGGCCGCCGCCTTCAGGCTCCGGCCACATCGAGGATTGGCACGGTGACGCTCATTGGCATCGATGTAGGCACGACCACCATCTGCGGCCTCGCAGTGGACCCGGACTCCGGGTCGATCCTGGACGTGGTCCGGGAGCCCAATGCCTCCGGACATCCGGCCGCCGCGCCGGAGGAATCACTCCAGGACCCGGAGGCAATTCTGGCGGTCTGCGAGCGCATCCTCGCCCGACTGCTTCGAGGCGGGCGGGCCCCGGCCGGCATTGGGGTAACCGGGCAGATGCACGGGATTCTGTACGTAGATCGGGGGGGCCGGGCCCTGAGCCCCCTGTACACATGGCAGGACGGCCGCGGCGAGCGGGAGTACGCGGGCGGCCGCACCTACGCGCAGCACGCCGCCGAGATCGTGGGCGCACCCCTGGCCACCGGCATGGGCGTGGTGACCCACTTCTGGAATCTGCGCAACGACTGCGTGCCCGCCGGGGCCGCCGGGTTCTGCACGATTGCGGCCTTCGTGGCCATGCGCCTGGCCGGGGCGAGGGAGCCGCTTCTGGATCCGAGCAACGCGGCGAGCCTGGGCTGCTTCGACCTGGCGGCACTGTGCTTCCGCGTCGACGCGGCCGAGGGGCTGGGAATGGACCCCGCCCTCTTTCCCCGAGTAGCCCTGGACTACCCCGCTCTGGGCAGCGGGCCCGAAGGAGCCCCGGTGTTCGTTGCCCTGGGGGACAACCAGGCCAGCCTGCTGGGCGCCGTGCGGGAGCTCTCTCGCTCGGCCCACGTCAACGTCGGCACGGGCAGCCAGATCAGCGTGTACACGAGGCGCTGCATGCAGGAAGCCGGGATCGACGTCCGTCCCTTCCCTTTCGGGGGGTACATCCTGGTGGGCGCGGGCCTTTGCGGCGGCCGGGCCTACTCCTTCCTCCATGACTTCTTCCACCGGACACTCCGCCTGTTCGGCGCCGGGGCCGCCGGGGGGGGCCCCGGGACTGGGCACGGCGGGATATGGGAGGCCATGAACGCGGTCGGGACGCAGAGCCTTCCGAACCCGCGCCGCCTCGTGGTGGACACCCGCTTCCAGGGTACCCGCACGGACCCGTCCGTTCGCGGGAGCATCGCCAACCTGGCTCCTGACAACTTCACCCCGGAACACCTGATCGTAGGAATCCGAGACGGAATGGCGGCCGAGCTGTTCGGCTACTACGAGCGCTTCGGCGCGGCCACCCGGGGGGTCGATACCCTGGTGGGATCCGGGAACGGCATCCGGCTGAACCCGGAGCTGCGCAGGACCTTCGAGCTCACGTTCGGGATGCCCATGCGGGTACCCGAGCACCGGGAGGAGGCCGCCTGCGGCGCGGCGCTTCTCGCCGGCGTGGCCTCGGGTCTGCTGGCGGATCTGGACGCCGCAGGAGAGCTCATCCGCTACGACGAGAACTGCGACGCTGGAGAGGGCTACTCGCCAGGGGGAAACACGGGAGGGCCGCGTTGAGCAACAAGCCCAAAGACGCTCCGGATTCCGGGTCTCTGGTCCGGAATCCGATCTTCTTCGAGCGCAACCGCGTCTTCCGGGTCTACCGGGGCGGGAAGCTCTTCCACGAT
>Ga0068714_10002642_pt1 | contig 22680 bp, 21 predicted proteins | sample MTBNYHSulfiMetaG_FD_62988 | JGI IMG/M metagenome (GOLD analysis project Ga0068714, IMG submission 62988) | Enrichment culture microbial communities from rom New York Harbor, USA that are MTBE-degrading - MTBE-NYH (New York Harbor Sulfidogenic)... | ecosystem: Environmental > Aquatic > Marine >... | reverse complement strand
CTTGCCTGTTAGCCGGCACAGCTTGGCTACTTTACGTCCGTGGTCTTCTGTATACGGGTCGCGGCAACCCAAAGCGCGTGATATGGTATCAGCGAGGTCAAAAAACGATTTCTCCAACTCAATTTCGATGTTTTTGTTTTTACTATTGTCTACAAGGGCCACTACGTGAGAGACATTTCCCGAACCATCTTGCCGCGCCTTGGAAAATACGCAAACGGGGATAACCTTTATATCATTGGTTATCAGCTCGGTTTCTAATCCTTCAACACCGGCGATTCCTCTTATTTGCGCATCAATTATTTCTGCTTCCGCGTTACCGCCGAACAGAAATGCCTGTCTTTCTCCCAGTATTTCTTCTACAGAATAACCCGTAAGTTGTTCCAGCGCTTCATTACCATCAATAATTACACCGCGAGGATTTATAACGTACACCGGATTGGGAATAGTAGCCATCAGATCGGATACATATTTAGTAAGGTCCTCAAGATCGGTCAGCATGTTTTCCTGCTTTTCGTCTACAAAACCTTCTGTCAACTCATAGAGTTGCTTTGCCAATCTATTATTAACCTGTAACATTTGTTATCTCCATTAACTCGTTCTATGTTTGCCATACGGACATTACTGTTATTACCTATAACCATACTTAGGACACTCGTAAAATAACCCTCAAGGAATGGAAGTAATTTTTCCGGAATGATGAGGCCTTCTAAAAGCAGTTGGACCGATTGGTCGTAGAGTCTTCCGGTTAAAGAACCCACTGTATAGTTTCTATTCCAGTAGGAAGGTAACTTGTCGATTAGCATATTCAGATTGGTGAAATATCTCATCATTAGTTTGGTTATTATAGAGTTCCTCGGAGCTGCCCACCCCATCTTTATCAAATCATCTCTTTGAAAATCGAACGCCTTTGCAATGGCCAGCAAGGATACACCGCGCAGTAAAGCAGGATACCAGGCCATTAATTTGATGTTATCGTATACTATGGGGTACCCAAGCTCGGAGGTAAGCACCTCTACACATCTTATGGACTGCTTTCCGTAATGCTTATTAACATACCTGGCATCGGTACAGAGCACTACACCCCTTAACTTGCCCGGCTGTTCGAATATCGAAGTAATTGCCTTTATCTCATCTCTATGCTCTTCGATCACTTCTAAACCCTTTTTATCTTGTTACTTCTGATTGTTGCAGCATACCTTGAATATCTATATGGCGGAATCTACGGTCGCCGCGAGTACCGATGCGATATGTCTTCAATATGCCCATGTTGCTCCATCGTCTGATGGTATTAATATGGACATTCAGTATGTTTGCTGTTTCTGCTATAGTAAGCATTCGTATATATTCTGTCTCGCCAAACACCTTTTCCTCCTTAATATTTTTATTAAAAAGAAAAACCGATCCCCTTAGGGGATCGGTTTCACCATTTGCTCCCCAGAGCCCAGGTGACCAAATACAGGCTACTGGTTCATCACACTCCCAATTATTCATAATTGAACCATGTTTTTAAATTAAATTGTATACCTCTTTCGTATTAACTATATTTACTGAGACATACTAAAAAGAGCCAATAGCAATTCTGAAGTGGAGAAAAAGTTTAGGGGTAACCTAACACGATTTGCAAACCTATCCTTTTGTATAGTTAAAAACTACCTCAATGTATATTGTCTGACAGTGAAGGAAATAATGAAAATAGGTATTGAAATAAACCTCAGGGAACAATGTGTAACTAATGTAATTCAATGTAAGGGCTTGAACAAATACAATCCGGGGTTTATACTTTAACTTTCGAAAAATAGAATTCCAGGTATTCATAAGACTGGTTGAATTAAGATAGTAGGAAATATCTACCGGGTGAAAACCGGGCATATTAATCATATGAAGGAGGCTAATTATGAAAAGGAAAATATTGATGGCTCTCGCTATCTCGATCGTGGGAGTACTTATCCTCAGCGCAGGTTGTACAGGGCCACAGGGAATTCAGGGGCCCGCTGGGCCAGAGGGGCCTGCTGGACCGGCCGGACCTGTAGGACCAGAAGGCCCTGCCGGGCCAGAGGGGCCAGCAGGGCCAGAGGGGCCGCAGGGGCCCGTTGGACCCGCTGGACCGACCCGGCAGATAGTGGTTACATGGGATTCAGAGGATTTGGCACCATGGCACAACTTCGCAGCTGTAGAAGCTGAACCACGCCAGAGTATAAGGATTAAAGGTTCTGGATTTGAATATAGAGACATTATTACAATCAGTATCTGTGAAGATGACATAGTGCTAGTTGAGGAAGTTTTGGCCAACAAGTGCGGTGCGTTCGAGGAATTTACGCGATTACCAAGGAGTACAGATATAGATTACGGTCCAGTTACCGTAAGGGCGTGGCTTAATGCTGAAATTGAAGACGGCAAGGTAATTGATGGAGATCTTCAGGCTACCTGGCCATTGGACATTGTACCCGAAATATATATCCCTTACAGCGGACCGATAATAATATAATAGATTTAATATCGTAATTCATAAAAACTGGTTCACCTTTAAAGGATATTTATAATCCTGCTGGTGATAATTTACCTTATTTACTCCGGCATTAATTGAACATATCCAACATCTTATCGTAATCCGCAATAGAAAATGTTTGTGCAAATTTCGCCTCAGGATTAAATCCTTAGGTCCTTCAGTCGCATTGTCCGTCCTGTCTGCAGGGCCTTAAATCCATACCTGTCCCGGATTTTATCGATAACCGTATATAAAACCTCCAGTTTTATATCGGAATTAGCGAATAATTCTATCTGCTGGCTTGCTTCGACCAGTTTCGATACGCCTATACCGATTAGACGCACTGCTTGCTTATCATTTTTTACTGCCCTATCAAGCAGCTTGATTCCAACTTCAAATATCGTTTTATCAGTGTCTATGCTTTTTTGCAGGCTTTTACTACGGGTAATTGTCGAGAAATCAGAAAATCTAAGCTTAAGAACCACGCATCCGGCCTGTTTACCGATCTTTCTGAGTTCGGCACCAATCTTCTCACTTTGCGACCATAAAACTGATTCAAGGAAAGAATGGTCCTGGGAATCGTTCGCGAATGTCATCTCCCTGCTGATCGATTTGGCCTCACCAGGTAGAAGAACTTCCCTTTCATCAATGCCATTAGCAAAACGCGACAGGGTTTCACCTGCAACACCCAGACGGCTTCTCAGATCGCATAACGGCATTCTCGATAGGTCCCCAATAGTATTTACCCCAAGACCCTTTAGCACCTTTACGGTACTTGTACCAACTCCCGGCAGTTTCTCTACCGCCAAGGGGGTGAGAAAATCGCACTCACTACCCGGCCGAACCTCAACCAGGCCATCCGGCTTGGAAAAATCAGAGGCAACTTTAGCCACCACTTTACAGTTGGCTATTCCAATGGAAGCACTGAGCCCCAATTCAACACGTATTCGCCGTTTGATTTCGCCCGCCATTTGCCTGATAGTGCCGTGCAAGGACTCAAAGCCTGTTACATCAAGATATGCTTCATCAATTCCCACTGGCTCTATAAAGGGCGAAAAATCATTGAGAATAGCCATAAACTTTTTTGAATATTCCCGGTACCTGGCAAAATTGCCTTCTATAAATATCGCTTCCGGGCATAACCTGGCTGCGGTCAATAATGGCATTCCAGAATGGAGGCCGAACTTTCTTGCCTCGTACGAGGCCGTGGCAACGACCCCCCTCCGGTCAGGATTGCCACCGACAACAACGGGCTTTCCCTTGAGTTCGGGATTCAGCACCTGTTCCACGGCCACAAAGAAGAAATCGAGATCGATATGCATGATAGTCTTAGTCGTCAATTCAGCCACATTGAACCATTAAAGTATTGTGAGTTTTTTATAATTTTAACACAGTCTTATATTTAGAAAGATTACTATATATTAAAGAGGGAAGCGTAAATGGATAACTGTGCAAATTATGGCTAATCTATCGATAGGGGTATAGAGTGCCTTCAGTTGTATCAGATTTATGCTATTTTCTCAGGACCGATTTATTTATCAGTGGGGTGAGATCCTCTATATCCAGACGCTCTTTTGTTATCGCCATAAATCCATTCTTGTGGGCAAAAGCAATTTCAGGGCAGTCAGAAATAAGCGAAAAATCAACGGATACTCCTTCATAACGAAAGAGACGCCAGCCAGGACCCCGGCGGTCAAGGGTAATTACGATGTCGGGAGGATTTTTGTCTATCCTGCGGAACTCCTCCAAACCTGCAGATTCCCTGGTTTCGCCGATAACGGTGGGTAAACCTGCGATTACTAGCTTCGGGCAATTTTCCCAAAACTCGATTTGCTTTTTCAGAAGATGTGCTTCCCTTATGATATGCATGCCAAAAGAGCGGAGCAGAGGAAGGGATCCTTCAGGATCGTATGCAAACCTGGCTGTCAGCCAGCTTTCCATGGGGTTTCGGTTTACCAGTTCGTCACCAGCATGGTATTTAGCAGAAGCGGCTATCGGCCCAAAGCGGTCAACTTCTTCCTTGAAATACCACCACTGCATAATGGACATCGGCTCTTCGAGACCCAGATATTCAGCCACCATAATAAACGATGCTGGAAGGCTTAAGGATTGATGGTGATCAAAATTATGCTTTTCGGGATCAAGGCGGTTTCCGATATCTATTACCCAAACACTGGGATCATCAAATTCAGACGTCATCGGTTCTCGTCGCTCGACGTGGAACACCATAATATCATATACCGCCAGAATCAGGCCGATTGCGGTAACTTCGTCAAAATGTGCACTACCAGGATGTGTTATTATTAGTTGTTCTTTCATAGCCGCCTTCCTATGACTTTCTCAGAGCCCACCTATGATAACACTAAAAGACACGGACGTGCTCTTAATTATAAAGGCCGGGTAAATCTCCCGGCCCTGTCTTCCAAAATCACACATGCATAAAACTGTTTCGCTTATTCAAATTCCTATTAATATTTTTGCCTTTCAATATAGTTATATACCAAAGATGCTGTATATTTATCTTACAAGCTGTCCGCTATTATACACTGCTTAATCATGTCCCACCTATTATCAATTACTGCTGACTTTATAGCGCCATTTTCGACTATTATTAGCGCTTCGTGAGGCGTTATAACTTCAGCAAGGATTTGTCCTTCCCTGTCTCCATAACCGGCCTGTCGGCAATCAAACTGGAAATAGAATTCCTGGACAGTAGTTTCCTCTGTCGTATTACCTTCAGAAACAAACCTGGTTGCGTGGGCGACACTATCCCTCAGTGTGAGACTTTCCCTAATTCCATCGAACGAAAAGGTTGGGCTATTTATTAAGAATTCCTCTGCCATCTCTTCGGTCATTCCATCGATCGAAGCAGAGCTTTCGGACCACAGCCAGGGATGGGTTGCTATCGAGGGCCATTGCCCGACATTCACCGCGTTCTTTTGGCCTATCCATATGGTTTGTATGCTCTGTGCCTCACGGACAGGGATATAGAGGGAAAGGCCGTAGGGCCCGTCGAGGCCGGCATCGAATTCCACCCGGATATCATCCTGGTATTCCATGCCGGGGCGTATATCGAATGATTGCCGCTCTATATCCATGACTATCCTATCGCGGTCGAGGAGCTGGACGATATAATAGCCCTGCCACTGCTGGGAGGAGTTGTTATCCAGCTTTATTTCAAACTCGGATACCTCTCCTGCGGCGTGTCCCGCGCTATCCCCGCTGAAGGTAACCACCCTGTCCTTACCAGGTCCCCAGACAACGGTAAAGGGGTCCGGGGCTACTTCCTGCTTGGGGGTAGACTGCGGACCGCATCCAGCAGCCAGGAAGACACCAATCATAATCATCAGGGAGATGGAACAGAAAAAGATAGCCTTATTGTCTTTCATAAATACTACATCCTTTCTACCAAAAAATATCCTATCGTATATTCCCGAAAACGTGTTTACTTTAAGCAAGCTGCTCTCTAACGATTTTTAAAGATAGCTATGTTTGATCTTTGCTCATATCCGGTGAAGTTTGCAGGCGAGAGGTAACCAGGTTAGCCTGCTGCTCCTGGAACAACATCAAGCACAAGGTCAATCTGTTTTGCCTCAACCTGTGCCGGATAGGATTCGGCAACAGGACCATCGAACCATATCTGCACTTGCTGTCCAACTGCCAGGTCCTCAAAGGAAAGGATTGCACGGGTACCCGCCCTGTAATCGTTTATCATGGTATCCTGATTTACTGTCACCCAATACTTATCCGATGTACCATCGCTTCTATCCAGCTCTACGAGAACCCTTCCTATGACACCGTTATTAACAGCTTGAACATCTGTAATACGGCCATTGATGTCCGGTAATCCCTGAGCAGGTTCCAGCGTTTTAGTTACATCGGGGTCTTCATGAAGGTAAACAACGCTCTCTTTATTCATATCAACCGCCACCAGCATCTCCTCATAACCAGGTGCACCGAACTGAATCAAGACAGCAGGATACCAGACTGCAGACTTTGGAACACTGCTATAGCTACCGTCTGAATTCCAATCATAGTCGATCTGCCAAAGTGTAACTGACCCGGATTGTTCGGAAATCCTGGCTATCCACTTTAGTTCTATTTCAAAATCATTATCTCCCCTTAAATGGTCCTGCAACTCTGAACTGCTAATGGCAATTTGAATCACATTATCCTTTTCTTCAGCGGTCAGTTCACGCGGGCTTTGCAGAGGCTCAAGAGGTATACCCGGTTTGAAATGAATGCACATATCGTTCCCGGCACAGGCCGTACCACTACCACCTATTGGCCCATCCTCACGGAGCACTATAACCTCCGGTGAAGAAGGGCAATCACGAACCAGTATAGGATCATGGAATACGAGCGGACCGATACTGAGGGTGTCTGCACTAAAGTCAATTACCTCCATTTTGGTAGAGCCAATATTTGCCGGGCACCCCGAAGGCCATTCATCCCTTGGTCGGCCTGTAAACTGGGTACCAATGATATAGCCGCTCTCAAGCTCTATCTCAATATTTTTCTTATCTTTATCCACAGTCATGCACTTAATCATACTGGCTACTTCGTCTACTCGAAGGCTGCCGGAACTGACCGGAATATACTCTCCACCGGCTATTTCCACATACTTATCGAATGCACACCCAAATGACGTAGCGGTGATCAAAGCAACGGTTAATATGGTCATACCCATGGCCGGCTTTTTTGTCATCGGCTTACCTTAATACGCTCTTAAAGGAGTTCTTTTTTTCATGTTTTTATACGAGGGAATTAAAGAAGTATCACAAAACTTGTATTTCATGACCGGATACGGTTGAAGACAAATTACCGAACCAAGACTCAGGTTTTGCACGTGAGCAGACGACGGTAAAGATCTCATTTATATATACGGGCAAAACGGCTGAAGGAACGATCGTAAGTTCGCTCCACTTCAGGTGGGAATGCGCAAGCAGGTAGTTCCGCCGATTTCAAGTGATAAGAAATGCATTCACAACACTTGCCCTTACGAGAACATGGTTCATAAGTACAATTACATCTGGAAAGATTTACTTTAAGATCACACTCCACGTTATCACCTCATAATTCCCTTTTGATAATTTTGCACAGGTTATATTTCGTTATTTATATCAAGCACCCGTTCTATCTCGTCGCGCCAGGCATCCATCCTTAGCGCACAAGCTTTAATGAGTCCGTAGCAACCAGTCAGCATAACATCGCCATGCGGAGCAGCATGATACGGCTTCAAAGAAGAATCGGCCGCCAAGCTACGATGCGGCCCCGTAATAGATATAAAAGGCATGAGTCTAGAGTCCTCGATGATCAGTGCACCATGCCCGCCACCGTTATAAACCTCTTCGTTGGTAAGTATACCGCGTATCAAGCTAATAATTAAGGAATCCAGAATGGGGACATTAAGAAGTTTACTGTGATGCTCAAATAGTCCATTGATGATGCCATGATTTGTGTGAAAGGCAATAGTATGCGAATTACCCAGATTCACTGTGACCAGATGATCGTGTTGTGCAACATTTTTATCCTGTAGTGTACCGAGCACAGCAGCAACCCCGGTATCAAGAAGAAGTAAAGGCATATCCATATCGATGCTCTTGGCCACTGACTTCATACGGGTTAGATAGTCAGGTATATCCTGGCCAAGGTAGCAGAATGCCGAAAACTCTCTGTTTTTTGAGACCGCTTGCCGTAAGTATTCAAAACGGAACCGGCGATTTGACATGTTCGGACTAAAGCCGTGATCGAGGACAGCGACTGCCAGGGCATCAACTTGCCGGTCCACAGCAAAAGCATCCAGAGCGCTATAGATCATGCCCAAATCAAGATCTTTAAGCTCAATAATCTCAAGGCCTGAAAAATGTGGTATTTCATCAGGGGAAATAACGGATAGACCCATTTCCCTTACTTTCTCCAGGTTATCACAGAAAGTAAGGGCCGCTTCTTCTGTGGCAAAAGCCTCAAGCCCGGCTGTGATATGCTTTATGAGTGCACCTTTTATTGGCCCGCCACCCATTGTCATCCCGCTCAGCAAGACAGGATTACCTCTCATGGTTGCACCAGATATACGCCTGGCAATTATGGCAGTGGGTGAGGGCATGATCATCTGGACACAATTGTCAAGCAGTTGGGAGCTATCAAACAGTAAAATATCCTGTGTCCCGGTGCCGATATCAACTGCAAGGATACGCATAATCACACCTTTCATTGAGGGATTTCAGGAAAATAATAGCCGTTATCAGATCACAATTGCAAAAACCTTATCGTTCACAAGCTTTTTAAAACCGGAGAACAATTTGTGAGACAGGCCAGTAAACCTTATACTTATTAGTATATGAACGACGTTAATCATAAAGACTACTACCACATCCTGGGCCTTGACAGGAACGCCAGCCAGAAATCCATAAAAGAATCTTACCGTAAGCTTGCGCTCAAATATCATCCAGACAGAAACCTGGGAGACCCAAAAGCAAACGAGAAAATGAAAAGCCTTAACGAGGCATACGCCGTTCTCTCTGATGCTTCTAAGCGGAGGGAATACGACCTTTTGAAGTCGCGATACGGACCATCCGCCCATGATCGGTTCAGGCAAAGCTACACCGCTGAGGATATATTCAGAGGCTCGGACATAAACCAGATTTTTGAAGAGTTTTCCAGAATGTTCGGCTTCAGAAATTCAGGTGATATTTTCAGAGAATCATACGGGCCTGAATATCAGGGATTTGAGTTTCGCAGGCACGGAATGTTTGGCAGGGGCTTCGTTTATAACACTGGATCATGGGGAACTGATCAGGCATCGCAAAACTATCAGATGCCCGGACTAGCCTCCCAGGGATTTCTGGGCAAAATAGCCAAATTCTTCGTAAAGAAAATTTTTGGTATTGAATTACCGGAAAGAGGTAAAGACCGATATGATACGGTTACGTTGAGTGCCGAGAAGGCGCATCACGGCACCGAGTTAAAGTACACCTACAATCGGAAGGGCAGAGCAACAAATCTGATGGTTAAAATCCCTCCTGACGTAAAGAACGGTCAGAAGATAAGACTTAAAAAGATGGGGCTACCGGGTAAAGGTGGTGGTATTCCAGGTGATCTCTACTTAATTGTGAGAATTAATAAGCCTTTCATTCAAAGAGTAAAAGAACTTTTCAATGCTTAAGGCTAATTTTTGAAAAATGGGCGATACTGGACTCGAACCAGTGACCTCTGCGATGTCAACGCAGCGCTCTTACCAACTGAGCTAACCGCCCGCAAAGAAATTCTACTAAATGGAATATCAGCCGTCAAGCCAGACTCTTACGTCGGTTATCTAAGAAGCTAACGATAAAAAGTAGCCCCAGGCTGATAGCAACACTGCCCAGGTCCAGGTATTTTATGTAAAGTATTTTACTGACCAGCGCTGCCGATCCACCACCTATAATCGCGGAAACTGCACCCAGCGGGGTCAACCTGAATCTATTTCGATAGAAGCCTGCAATTACCGGCACAATCAGCCCGGCAGTATAAACTGTATAGGCAAACAGTAAAGCATCGATCACTCCCCTTAGAACCATTGCGAGGAGCATCGCGATAAGCCCGATGGCTACAATTGCCCAACGGGAATAGGATATCATCTTAACCCCGGCATCTGTGCGAAAATAGCCTATTATATCGAGAGCCAGTATCGTACCGGCGCTGAATAGTATTGTATCCGCTGAAGACATCACGGCACCAAGCAAAGCCGCCACTACAATACCGCCAGCCAAAGAAGGTAAAAGTTCACTTATCACCATCGGAAAGGCTTGCTCCGGGGCCGAAATCTGGGGAAAAAGGACCGAGGCTCCCATGCCGATACCCGTTATAGCAAAAGCAATCGGTATCATAATCAAAGCTGTCCAGATGAGAGACATTTTAGCCGTACCACCATCCCGGGCACAGAAAAGCCGGGAATAGATGTCGGGTCCGACGACATAAGTTAGCCCCACAAGAAGTAAGAGCGAGCCGATGTCGAAACCAGTGAACTTGGGGCTCACCGGAAAAGCAAAGCGGTCGACCGGGAGTGAGGCAGCCATGCCGCTCAGGCCACCTGCCTCTCGTAGTATTAGAGCAAGGCAAGTAAAAATGCCGCCTATTACTATTCCTATCTGGACAATATCGGTCCGTATAATAGCCTGTTGACCGCCAAGGAAGGCATAAGCGATGATGATGCTGGTAAAAACCACCATCCATAGCTCGGGCCTCATTAACCCAAGAATACCCAGTATTCTTGCTGATGCGATAATTTGAGCTGCGAGTACGCCAACCCAGGCAATAACGATTAGCACCGATGCCGCAAGGCCAACCCTGCGGTCATACTGCTTTTCTACCATCTCGGGCAGAGTATAAAGCCCGAAACCCCTCACCTTTCCGGCAAAAAATATTCCTGAAATAGCAAGGCCGATGCTGCCTACCAGTAGCCACCATGCCCCGGTAAGACCACGTGCAAATCCCAGGCCTGCCATACCGATGGTAGCTGAGCCACCAACTACAGTTGCAAGCAAGGAGCCTGTGATAAACAAGGATGACCCTTTTCGGCCAGCAACCAGGAAATCATCAATCCCTCTCGCCTTTCCACGGCTTAAGATACCAACGGTAATTACAACTGCAAAGTAAACGGCGATAATAACCAGGTAAGACAAATGCATTCCCCTTTCGGCTTCTTTTACAAGTTGTAAAATATTAAAGAAGTATAGCGGTTAAGGATGACCTTCTGCCAGCGACATGTTGAAATGAATTGTGGAGGTTCACTCGCTATACCAAAGTTTGATTTATTTCGTTGAAACAGCTATAATCTATCAAATTTTAGTCTAGAATAATAGCTCCTGAAAAGGGTTGATATAACATATTCCGGAAGATTTCCGGAAACCAATAACTATGTTGAGGGGATAAGCCATGTTTAAATTCAGAGTACTTCGCTACCTTATTTTTATAGCTACGATCTGTATGGCAGGTGGCTTATTCGCACAGGGGGTCGCTTTTGCAGCCCATGATACCGGTAACAGTAAAATCGATCTACTTCCGTTTCAGGATGAAGCTCCTGCGGAAGAAGAAGGGCCGCAGGAACGCGTTGAGGTATTTGCCCAGTTTCCCGTACTCGAGAACACAGTGGGATCCAGTTTTAGCTACGAAGTAACCATCGATTACAGAATCAAGGAGCGGAGGACCTTCGACCTGAATCTGGTTTTACCTACCGGATGGAACGGCACACCCAAATCAAGCCCTGAAGAAAAAGCCATATCTGCCTTTGAGCCAGAACCGCAGAACCTTACGGAAAAAGTCATCGTCGAAGTCTGGCCTGTCGGCCAGTTACCCGAGCCGGGTGAATACACCTTCACATTCCAGATATCCGCGGGCGAACTTCAGGACAGCATAGACCTTAAGGGTATAGTTGTTCAACCGGTACCAAGGTACGCCGTAAGCATGGGTCTTCCCACCGATAGAGAAGAAATCCAGGCCAAAGCGGGCGAGGAAAACCATATATCGGTAATGATTGGTAATACGGCAACCGGCGATCTTAAGGACGTGACACTATCCGCAGAAGCCCCGATAGGATGGCAGGTTAATTTCACGCCAAATCATCTAGATGACCTGGAATCCGGGCTTTCGCAAGAAATAGATGTTTCAATAATGCCTCCAGCCGGGGAAAAAGCTGGCGACTATCCGGTCATCTTGAAAACCGATACCGAGAGGGCTAATACCGACCTGGAACTCAGGGTAACGGTACCGTCTTCGACAGCCTGGGGTGGCATCGGTATTGGTATTGCCGCCGGAGTAATCGCCGGGCTTATTATCTGGTTCAGAAGAATGGGCAGAAGGTGATTACATGGCCAGTAATCTGGTAGTGGAGACTAAAAATCTCACTAAAATATACGACGATACAACAGCCGTAGATAAGCTAAACCTCAAAATCCAGCAGGGAGACCTTTTCGGCTTCCTGGGACCCAACGGGGCAGGTAAAACCACGACGATATTGATGATGCTGGGTCTCACCGAGCCCACATCGGGTTCAGTGCATGTAGGCGGTTACAACTCGACCCGCGAGCCACTCAAGGTAAAAAGCATTTCTGGCTACGTACCGGAAAAGGTTGGTTTTTATGAAAATCTGACGGCTACATATAACCTGGCCTATATAGCCAGATTGAATAATCTGCCAGATGATGTTGTGGAAAAAAGAGTAAAAGAAACCCTTCAAATCGTTGGCCTTGCGGATAAAGCCGAGCAGGCTGTAGGTGAATTCTCCAAGGGTATGAAACAGAGACTTGCTCTGGCCGACGTTCTGATAAAACAACCCAAAATCGCCATTCTGGATGAACCAACCGCTGGAATTGACCCCGAGGGCATAAATCAGTTGCTAGACCTGATTGCAAAGATAGCCAGAGACAGGGAAATGACCGTGATCATGTCTTCCCACCAGTTAAACCAGGTACAGCGTATTTGCAACCAGGTCGGAATAATGGTACAGGGTCGCCTGCTGGTGCAGGGAGCACCGGACCAGCTCGGCCAGGAAAGCAAAGACCGCAGTCAATTCAGTATCGAGCTAAAGCTAACAGAGATCACACAGCAAATCATCGACGCAATTCAAAAGGTTAAGGGAGTCACTACTGTAACCCGCACCGATGACAAGCTGGTGGTGGGCTGCGAGAAGGACCTGAGGCCCCAGATAGCCAGGGCAATTGTAGAAGCCGATGGTCTTCTTATAGAAATGAAGATACAGAGCTATGCTCTCGAGGATATATACCTTAAGTACTTTAAAGAGGCCTAGTATGAGAGGATTGCTGACAGTATTTAATAAAGAGCTTGCAGACTATTTTATCAGCTGGCGAGGCATTATACTCTTCGGCGTGGTACTGCTTACCGCAGTTTTTGCAATATACGGACCCTCTGGGGCACTGCAGAATATCCGCGCTGACCTGGGTTCGGCACAGCTGGGGACCACTGAGTTTGTCTTCCTCAGACTCTTTACTACCTCGGGAGAGGGCTCACAATCGTTTCTTTATTTCATTTCAGCGTTCCTTCTTCCGGTAATAGGGATAGCATTCGGCTTCGACGCCATAAACAGCGAAAAGAATAACGGAACCATGAGCAGGCTTCTTTCGCAGCCGATATACCGTGACAGTGTTTTCAACGGTAAGTTCCTTGCCGGAGTTATCACCATCGCAATAATGCTGGCCAGTATTATCTTACTCGTTTCGGGCCTGGGACTCCGTACCATAGGAGTTCCCCCAAGCTCTGAGGAAGCCTTCAGGCTTTTCCTGTTTGTCCTGCTGGGTACGCTTTACGGGGCCTTCTGGTTAGGCCTGGCAATGCTCTTTTCAACATTCCTTAACAGGGTGTCTACTTCAGCGCTTGCCGCGATAGCAGTATGGATCTTTTTCCTCGTTTTCATGCTCATGATATCTACTTTTATAGCCAATACTCTGGTGCCCATCAACCAGAACTCGGCAACTCAGGAGATATTCAGGCATATTGGAGTACAGATAAACAGCTCACGTGCTTCACCTATCTTCCTGTTCCAGGAGTCTACTACGGTTCTGCTTGCACCTGGGGCGAGGACAGCGACCGAGATCCTTCAGCTACAGCAGAGTGGCGGTGCTAATTTTATCTCCAGTACTCTACCACTGGGTCAGAGCATAATCACCATTTGGCCCCATATCGTTACCTTTGTTGCCATAACGTCGATGCTCTTTGCCATCTCCTACTACAAGTTTATGCGCGAGGAGATAAGATCGACCTGATGCGAAGGCTTTAATTACCGCCTATAACCACATGATTAATTTGTTAAAACAAGAAGGCTGCAGATATAAGGTTATCTGCAGCCTTACGCTGTTCTTGAGTCATACTCAAGAGATTTCGCACATTGTGCTCTTTACCAGCTTTTACGGTAATTTTCCTTTGGCGCACATTGAGAGGGACCACCGGTCACCTTCTGCGAAGGAGTTACCGCCTGGCGCCGATGGCTGAAAAGGGGGCGGCGAAGGAATGAAGGTACATCCATCTCCTCTTCACTCTTCAGACCCTTCAAAAGTTGCGTCATCTCATCGTCGTCCTTGCCGGTTTTGCTCATTCCTGTCTTGGAAGCGAAACCTGTTGCTATCAGGGTAATCCTTACCTCGTCATTCATTGCGGGATCCTTTGCCACACCGAAAATAATGTTGGCTTCGGGATCTACCGCATCCTGGATCGCTGCTGCCGCCTCGTTTACCTCAAACAGGGTCAGGTTGGTACCACCGACTACGTTGAAAAGTACGCCTTTTGACCCGTCAACCGAGACGTCCAGCAAAGGACTGGAAAGTGCTTCTCTGGCAGCTTCAACCGCCCTGTTCTTACCCGATGCAACACCAATAGACATCCATGCCGGGCCGGCGTCCTTCATTATAGCCTTGACATCGGCAAAATCCAGGTTGATCATCCCGGGTACCGTAATGACCTCCGAGATCGCCTGAACACCGTGTCTCAGCACATCGTCAGCCAGCTTGAAGGCGTTGTCGACCCCGGTCTTCTGATCGCAGAGACTGAGCAGACGGTCGTTGGGAATTATGATCAGGGTATCAACCTTGCCCAACAGGTTAATAATGCCTTCCTCGGCAACCTGGCAACGGCGGTTCCCCTCAAAAGCGAACGGCTTGGTAACCACGGCGATTGTAAGGGCTCCACTCTGTTTGGCTATCTCCGCGATCACGGGCGCAGATCCGGTGCCGGTACCACCCCCCATACCACAGGTGATAAAAATCATATCCGCCCCGGATACGATCTCCTTAATTTCGTCGTGGTTTTCCTCCGCTGCCTTTCTTCCAAAATTATGGTCTCCGCCGACCCCGAGCCCCTTGGTAGCCTTTTCACCAAGCTGAACACGAACGGGCGCTTCGGCAATTGCAAGGGCCTGAGCATCGGTATTCATCGCGATGAACTCTACGCCCCGGATCTCCTCCTGTACCATGCGGGTTATCGCATTACAGCCACCGCCACCCAAGCCGACAACTTTTATCTTTGCCGGGTTAGCCACAAAACTTGTCTTTGCCATCTCCTCCTCCTTTCATTAAATTGATTTAATTTATAATTTCCTCTAATTCTTAGCTGAATAGTCTCTTTAGCCGGGAGATAAACCTTCGGAAAGGTCCCTGTGATTTCCATATTCGCCTTCCCTCATGCTTTGCTCCCCAGAGCAACAGGCCAACACTGGTAGCATGTGCAGGATCACGCAGGACATCGGAAATACCGGACATTCCGGTGGGTATACCGATCCGTACCGGAAGTTTAAGAATATCTCGCCCCAGTACCTCCATGCCGGAAAGATTGGAGCTACCGCCGGTAAGAACCAGACCGGCAGGAACGAGTGATTCATAATCGGAGCGCGGCATCTCGAGCAGGATAAGGCGCATGACTTCCTCAACCCTGGCCCGGATAATGTCACAGAGATCCTGGTATGAAACACCATGTCCATCGGCTGATATAGCGCTGTTGCTTTCTGACTGAGACTCATAGACGGGCATTACGCTACCGTAGCGCTTTTTCATCTCCTCGGCCACGTCGAACGGCAGCCCAAGACCGATAGCCACATCCCTGGTAAGCTGGTAACCAGCCACGGGCAAGATAGCGGTGTGCCAGATACTTCCATCCTTGAATACCGCGATATCGGTTGTCCCTCCTCCGATATCGGCCAGAATCACACCTACCTGTTTTTCATCCTCGGTCAGGATAGCCTCGCTGCTTGCAAGGGGCTCCAAAATCATGTCGTCGATATCTATGCCGATACCGCGGATGCACTTTACCAGATTCTGCACCGAGGTTACCGCAGCCGTAATAATATGAGTTTCCACATCGAGGCGGAAGCCATGCATGCCGACCGGGTTTTTAATTCCCACCTGCCCGTCAACGGCGTAACCGCGCGGGATAACATGGAGCAACCTTCGCTCGCTGGGGACCTTGATATTCTGGGATTGGGCCAGTACCCGCTTGAGGTCTTCACGGCGTACCAGCCGGTCGTTGCGGGTAATTGCCACTACACCGCGGTTATTGACCGAACTGACGTGCCGACCCGTAACGCCGATGTAGGCCGATTCGACCTTGTAGCCGGATGACTGTTCCGCTATCCGCACCGATTCACGAATCGATTCCCGGGCTTCATTGATATTAACCACCAGCCCTTTATGCAGACCCTTCGATGGAGTTATACCTACCCCCACAACCCTGATTCCTCCGCCTTCGCCTACTTCCGAGATAATGGTACATACTTTAGTAGTTCCAACATCTATTGACGTTAAAGTAGACCGCTTTTTCATCTGTCACCTCCCTTAATAGCTTTTTATTGCCTATATTTGTTACATTTTTCACATTTTCATACCCCCTCGGCACAGGTATAAAGTGTCCCATTTTTTTAAGAAGCAAGGTAAGTCATTTTCAGCTTTTCCAGCAGGGCAGGTTTTCTCCATCCGTTGGTAGAGGACCCAATCATTCGGCACAGTTTTTCAGATGCTTCATAGTATCCGCCGCCGGAATCAAGGCACTGTGCGGACCGCAATCTGGCGCTCCGGCTGCGGGGATTCAGTTTCACTTCCTGCGGGGATGGGGTGATGATTTTCTTATTTAATATCCGCAAGCGCGCGGTATGCCCACAAACACACACCGGAATATCGGAGGGGCATATACATCCTTGCGCTTCTTTCTGCATAAAATTTTTTACGATGCGGTCTTCAAGGGAATGGTAGCTTATTACAACCAGTCGGCCGTTGTACCCCAATACTTCAACCGCCTGTTTCAATGCCAACTCAAGATTATCCAGTTCGTGATTGACCGCAATGCGAAGTGCCTGAAAGGTTTTAGTTGCCGGATGAATCTTGCCCTTATGACCACCAACAGCTTGCTCAACAAGTCGAGCAAGCTCCAGAGTAGACTTTACCGGGCGAGAAGTGACAATACTATGGGCTATGCGACGATAATACTGTTCTTCGCCATATATCCTGAGAATACGGGCTATATCCGGTTCGGCATAACGGTTCACTATATCATCGACGGTAGTATCCTGATAAGGGTTGAACCGCATGTCGAGGGGAGCATCATGCTGAAAACTGAAACCGCGACCGCTTTCGAGCTGAAGTGTCGATAACCCCAGATCGAACAGTACACCGTGCACCGGCTGGAAATCATACTCCAGGCATATTGCCTGCAACCTCGCAAAGTTATCATTCACGAGGAGAATGGAGTCGCCGTAGCCAGCCAGCCGTCCCCTTGCCATCTCTAAAGCTTCGGGGTCAGCATCTATACCAAGTAGCTGTCCCCCAGGCGAGCTATGACTCAAGATAGCTTCGGAGTGCCCTCCCGTTCCTAGAGTACAATCAATATAGCGTCCTCCGGGCTGAACCGCCAGAGCTTCTATAGTCTCATTAAGCAGGACTGGGGTGTGAATAACCGGCCTATTCCGATTCAACAGCGTTTCTCCAGGCTTTCTATAATCTGCCAGGCCTGCTCCTGGCTAACAGCCTTTTCTTCTTCCCAGCGCTCTTTATTCCACAGCTCAAAATAATTATTGACTCCGGTTATAACGGCCTCATCGGTGATAGATGCATACGAACGTAACTGATGGGGTAAGGCCAACCTTCCCTGCCCATCCAGGTTCAGGCTAAAGGCGGTGGCAAATATGGCGCGATTTAGCTTTCTGAGTTTGCTCGGAGCAAGGGAACCTGTAGTGAGGGTATCGGCCAGCTTTTTCCATTCCGATACCGGATAGGCACTTATGCATTTTTCTATGCCGGGGGTAAGAACAACACCATCTTTAAGTTCGTTTCGGAACTTAGGTGGAACAGGTATCCTACCCTTCTCATCGATACGGTATTCAAATTCTCCGAAAAACATTTCTCCCCTGATTCCCCATTTCCTACCACAATTTACCATTATATACCATAGTAAAACATTACTGTCAATACCCCCTTGGTTATATTTAATGAATAAGTACAGGCTGTTTTGGTTATGCAGGCTGTATATGATAAAATTAGGATGCTATTATGCTAAATATAGTTATTCTGACAATCAGCGATAAGAGCTGGGAAGGAAAGCGCGAGGACAAGAGCAGCCCGGTAATAAGGGATGCACTGTCTTGCCTGGAACACCGTATCGCCGGTTACGAGGTCGTTCCCGATGAGACGGGAATGATCGCTGATAAACTGGTGGAATGGGCAGAGGCGGATATAGACGTAATTATTACCACCGGTGGAACCGGGCTGGCCACCCGGGATGTCACGCCGGAAGCCACACTATCCATAGTGGATAAGGTTGTCCCCGGCATCGGAGAGGCAATGAGAGCGGAGACATTCAAGATAACTCCAACCGCCATACTGAGCAGGGCTACTGCCGGAGTTAGGGATAAGTGTCTGATTATTAATCTTCCGGGGAGCCCCAAGGCGGTAAGGGAATGCCTGGAAATAATTCTGCCAGTAATTCCTCATGCTGTGGAGATCATCAGGGGAGATGTAACGGAGCACGGGGACACTCATAACGAGGCATGACCAGATGAGGATCGATATCTTAACGCTTTTTCCTCAGATGTTCCAGGGGCCATTTAATGAGAGCATTTTCCGGCGAGCCGTTGATAGAGGGCTAGTGCGTGTGAATATACACAATATGCGAGAGTACACACACGACAGGCATCATACCGTTGATGACTACTCATATGGCGGGGGCACCGGCATGGTAATGAAGGTGGAGCCACTCTTCGAGGCGGTGGAGTCGATTAAGTCACGGGCATATCCAGAGGACAGGGATGTACCTGTTATATTGCTTACGCCACAGGGCCGCCTCTTCTCTCAGAAGATTGCCAGGGAGCTATCGCAGCAAGAATACCTCTTGCTCATCTGCGGACGTTATGAGGGTGTCGACGACAGGATAAAGGAACACCTGGTAACCGATGAGATCAGTATAGGAGATTACGTGCTGAGCGGCGGAGAGCTTCCAGCAATGGTGGTAACAGATGCGGTGGTCAGGATGATTCCAGGGGTGCTTGGTTCGATGGAATCTGTACTCGAAGACTCTCATGCCACCGGCCTTCTGGAATATCCACAGTATACCAGACCTGAAGTGTACCGTGGCTGGTCGGTGCCCGAAGTGCTGCTATCGGGTAACCATGCCAGGATAGCGAACTGGCGGCGAGAGCAATCGATTATGCGTACCCTAGAACGCCGACCAGATCTTCTCGAAAGCGCCGAGCTTAACAAAACAGAGAGGCAACTACTGGAACGGTTGAGAAAATCTCATTAGTCCAGTTTCCAGCTATATATAGAGGAAGTTAGTATACGAGGAGTCTAAAATGAATATCTCAGAACTAGTGGAAATTAAAGCAAACCCAAATATCCCCACCCTGACGCCGGGAGATACGGTGAAAGTAAGTATCAAGGTTGTCGAGGGGGATAAGGAACGTATCCAGGCGTTCCAGGGCATCGTAATCAAGATCAGACACGGCGCCGATGGTGGAAGCTTTACAGTCAGGAGGGTAAGCCACGGCATCGGTGTCGAGCGTACATTCCTGTTCCAGTCTCCACTCGTAGAGAAGGTAGAACTCATCCAGCACGGCGAGGTGCGCCGTGCCAAGCTCTACTACCTGCGCGGCCGGAGCGGAAAGGCAGCCCGTATAAAGGGAAGGCGAGTAGAAAAAGAGGAAAATCCCGAAGGAAAATAAATTTTTCACCTTGCCGGAGTAAGGGATGGGATATGCCGAGGTCAGTGTCAACTCTCCAGCAGCTCAGCGTAGAACGTTCAGTTATAGCATCCCCCCTGGTATGTATATAAAGGCCGGCCAGGCGGTATGGGTTCCTTTTGGAAACAAGCTTCTCCAGGGAATCGTAATCGAAATCACCGGTTATCCCGGGGTGACAGAAACCCGAGAAATAGCCAGCGTTATCGAGGAAAGGCCCCTTCTTTCTCCTGGTAAGATATCACTGGCACGATGGATAAGCAGCTACTACCTCTGCCCTCTCTTCGAAGCACTGGCACTAATGCTTCCTCCCGGCTTCAAACGTAAAGCCCTTACCTATCTCTCCGCATCTCCCGTTAAAGAAGACCAAAACGATACCGAAATACTGAGCGGAGAACAGAAAGAGATACTGGACCTTATCCGTAGTAAGGGATATATTGATTACAGGATAGTAGCCAGGGCATTTGGCGCCCGGAAAACAAAACTGGTTACCGCTCAACTTCTTAACCGGGGGTTAATTACGAGAAGCTACCGGCTGGAAAAGTCCAGGGTAGGACCTAAAAAGGTTTCCTACCTTAAGCTTTTATTCGATCCCCTCGAAACCGGCGAAGCGGAAAAACTGCAGAAGGGGAAAAAAGCGGTACAGCAGGCCAGGCTCATAGAGCTCTTAGCCCAAAGCCATGAACCGATGCCCCTTGCGGAATTGAGAAAAGAGCATAAATTTTCATCGACCGTAATCCGCTCTATCCTCGAAAAGGGCATTGCCGGGATCGAAGAAATTGAAGAGGCCCGGACACCCAAATACCCGAATTCCCCCGAAACACAGGCTTTAGCACTTACTGGTCCCCAGAAATCAGCACTTTCTGCCATCAAAGAAAGCATCAAAATAGGTGAGCCAGGTGATATCTTTTTGCTGCATGGGATTACGGCAAGCGGTAAGACAGAGGTATATCTTCAGGCCCTGAGCGAAGCTCTCAAGATAGGTAAACGCGCCATAGTCCTCGTCCCCGAAATCTCACTTACCCCCCAGACCATAGAGCGTTTTGCTTCCCGGTTTCCCGGCCGGGTGGCCGTTTTGCACAGCGGACTTTCGATGGGTGAAAGATATGATGAGTGGCGTCGTATCGAAAGCGGGGCTGTGGATGTGGTTATCGGCTCAAGGAGTGCCATCTTTGCCCCGCAACCCGACCTTGGGTTAATCGTAATCGACGAAGAGCATGAGTGGACCTATAAGCAGCATGATACGCCACCCCTCTACCACGCCCGTGAGGTAGCTGAAAAACTGGCCGGTCTTATCGGGACGACGGTAATCCTTGGTAGCGCAACTCCCGATGTCGAGTCATTTTTCCATTCCTTAAACGGACGTTATCGTCTCCTGAGTTTGCCGGAACGCGTCGTTCCCAGAAAAGGCGCACCCTTACCCGATGTTGAGATCGTGGATATGAGGAGCGAACTGAAAATGGGAAACAGGAGTATCTTCAGCCGCGCACTCTCGCGCAGCATAGCGAGTGCAGTAGCAGCAAAAGAGCAGGTAATACTTTTCCTCAACCGCAGGGGAGGTTCAACGTTCATCCAGTGCCGTAATTGTGGTTACGTTCTCAGATGCCCCAGATGCACGGTTACCATGACCTATCATTCCGCCGAAGACAGGCTGGTGTGCCACCAGTGCAATCATAAAATGACGGTACCCCTTACCTGTCCCGATTGCCTTAGCCAGAGGATAAAGTTTATGGGGACGGGAACTGAAAAGCTTGAGAAAGAGGTGAGCATCATCGCTCCCCAAGCGAGGCTGTTGCGATGGGACAGAGACACGGTAAGGAGAAAAGGCTCCCACCAGGAGATACTGGATGCCTTTATTAACCATAACGCCGACATCCTCATCGGAACACAGATGATCGCCAAGGGGCTTCATCTGCCACTGGTTACTCTGGTGGGAGTAATAAACGCAGATATCAGTTTGAACATCCCCGATTTTCGCTCGGGAGAGAGGACCTACCAGCTGTTGTCCCAGGTACTGGGAAGAGCCGGCCGGGGCACTTCAGCGGGAAAGGTTGTCATTCAAACCTATCTTCCGGACCACTATGCCATCCAGTCTGCCGCCCATCATGACTACGGTATCTTTTACGATAAAGAAATAGGCTACCGTCGTCTTCTCGGTAACCCACCCTTCAGCAATCTGGCCTGTCTTACCTACGTTCACCCGAACGAAGACCGGTGCCGGAAAGGGGCGGAGAGGATGAAAAAGCTCTTAAACGATGAAATACATAGAAAGGGAATAGAAGACCTCAGCCTGCTTGGGCCGGCACCCGCCTTTATATACCGGCTGAGAGGACGATTCCGCTGGCAGTTGATACTGAGGGGTGCCGATCCATCGGCATTTCTTGCCGAAATACCCGTTTCTTCGGGATGGAGCATCGACATAGATCCAGTTGGCATCGCCTGAAAAGAAGATGACCGCCCTGACCTTGCGAAAGGAATAATCATTATAGTA
>Ga0068714_10002641_pt1 | contig 22697 bp, 21 predicted proteins | sample MTBNYHSulfiMetaG_FD_62988 | JGI IMG/M metagenome (GOLD analysis project Ga0068714, IMG submission 62988) | Enrichment culture microbial communities from rom New York Harbor, USA that are MTBE-degrading - MTBE-NYH (New York Harbor Sulfidogenic)... | ecosystem: Environmental > Aquatic > Marine >... | reverse complement strand
TTCCTTGTTCCTTGTTCCTTGTTCCTTGTTCCTTGTTCCTTGTTCCTTGTTCCTTGTTCCTTGTTCCTTGTTCCTTGTTCCTTGTTCCTTGAACCTTTGACCTTCCGTCGCTTTAACGTACAATACCCGGTCCACAACGCATTCCGGAGTAAGAAAATGGCGCGTGTTACCGTCGAAGATTGTCTCGAGAACGTCGACAACCGTTTCCAACTGGTGCTGGTTGCCACCAAGCGTGCCCGTCAACTGGCCAACGGCCGTGATGCCATGGTCGAGTGGGAGAACGACAAGCCCACCGTGGTCGCGCTGCGCGAGATCGCCGAGGGCTATGTCACCCGCGACATCCTCAGCGAGGTCCCGGTTGCGGAGCCCGTCGAATCAGTCGTCACCGAGGCCGAAGTCCGCGGGGAGATCGGCTAAGCTCATATCCCCGTCATGGAGCAGAGAAGCGTATTTCTGATCAGCGATCTCTGCTCCATGCTCGAGGAGTACCTCGAGCCCGGGCAGGTCCAGGAGGTCTACCAGGCCTACCTGCTCGGCGCCGAGGCGCACGAGGGCCAGCGCCGCATGAGCGGCGAACCCTACATCTACCACCCCCTGGCGGTTGCCCGCATCCTCGCGGAGATGCACCTCGACCACGAGAGCATCATCGCCGCCATCCTGCACGACGTCATCGAAGATACCGAAACGGCCAAGGAACAGATCGCCGAGCGCTTTGGCGATGAGGTGGCCGAGCTGGTCGACGGGGTCAGCAAGCTGACCCACATCGAGTTCGAGACCAAGGCCGAGGCCCAGGCCGAGAACTTCCGCAAGATGATGCTGGCGATGGTGCAGGACATCCGCGTCATCCTGATCAAGCTGGCCGACCGGCTGCACAACATGCGCACCCTCGGCGTGATGCGCCCCGACAAGAAGCGGCGCATCGCCAAGGAGACGCTGGAGATCTACGTCCCCATCGCCACCCGCCTCGGCCTCAACCGCATCCGCCTGGAGCTGGAGGACCTGGGTTTCGCCGCCTACTACCCGCTGCGCTCGCGGGTGTTGAGCGATGCGGTGAAGAAGGCGCGCGGCAACCGCCGCGAGGTGGTGCAGAAGATCCAGAACGCGATCCAGGAGCGGCTGCGCCAGGAGGAGCTGCCGGGCGATGTCAGCGGCCGCGAAAAGCACCTCTACAGCATCTATCTGAAGATGCGCAACAAAGCCCTCGCCTTCTCCGATGTGATGGACGTGTTCGCCTTTCGCATCGTGGTCGACAAGGTCGACACCTGCTACCGCGTGCTCGGCGCGATCCATAACCTCTACAAACCGGTGCCGGGCAAGTTCAAGGACTATATCGCCATCCCCAAGGCCAACGGCTACCAGTCGCTGCACACCACCCTGCTCACCCCCTACGGCTTCCCCATCGAGGTGCAGATCCGCACTGCCGATATGGACACCGTCTCCGAGGCGGGCATCGCCTCGCACTGGACCTACAAGAGCGGCTCGGATTCGAGCAGCATCGCCCACACCCGCGCCCGCGAGTGGCTGAAGAACCTGCTCGAGCTGCAGCAGCGCGCCGGTGACTCGCTGGAGTTCCTGGAGAACGTCAAGGTCGACCTGTTCCCCGACGAGGTCTATGTCTTCACCCCCACCGGCGACATCCTGGAGCTGCCGCGCGGGGCCACCGCGGTGGACTTCGCCTACGCGGTGCATACCGATGTCGGCAACAGCTGCGTCGCCGCCAAGGTCAACCGCCGCCTGATCCCGCTGCACACCGAGCTGCTCAACGGCGATGCGGTGGAGATCATCACCTCGCCCGGCGCCCAGCCCAACCCCACCTGGCTCAACTTCGTCGTCACCGGCAAGGCGCGCGCCACCATCCGCAGCTATCTCAAGAACCTCAAGCAGGGCGAATCGGTGGTACTCGGCCGCAGGCTGCTCAACCGCGCCCTGGCCGACCTCTCGCTCTCGCTGGAGAGCGTCAGCGAAGCGCGCCTCAAGCGCCTGCTCGAGGAGTACGGCATGGAGAACCTCGACACCCTGCTCGAGCAGATCGGCCTCGGCAACCGCATGGCGCCGCTGGTGGCGCGCGCCTTCGCCGACGAGGGAGAAGGTGCGAGCCGCGACGAGAAGAGCGGCAGCCGGCCGCTGGTGATCAAGGGCACAGAGGGCACCGTGGTGCAGTTCGCCAAGTGCTGTCGGCCGATCCCGGGCGATCCGATCCTCGGACTCATCACCTCCGGCCGCGGCATCGTCATCCACACCCAGAACTGCAAGAACGTCGCCGAGTTCCGCAAGTATCCGGACAAGTGGATCGATGTGCAGTGGGAGGACGGGGTCGAGGGCGAGTTCCCGGTCGACCTGCGAGCGGTGGTGAGAAACCAGCGCGGCGTGCTCGCCACGGTGGCGGCCACCGTGGCCGATACCCAGGCCAACATCGACAACATCACCCTCGACGAGCGCGACGGCCAGAACACCACCATCAACCTCACCGTCTCGGTCACCGGCAGACGCCACCTGGCGCGCATCATACGCCGCCTGCGCGCCATCGATCAGGTGCTGCGCATCTTCCGCAAATAGCCCTCACCATGCGCACCGGGCTGCTCATCCTCCTCCTTCTCGCCGCACTGACCGGCTGCAGCGATCCGAACGAACGCAACGAAAAGGGCCAGACCCCGCTGCTCCTCGCCGCCGAGGCCGGCGATCTGGAAAGGGTCAAAGCACTCATCGACGATGGCGCCGACATCCACGCCCGCGACCACTGCCTCTTCACCCCCCTGCTCAAGGCCGCCGCCGGCGGCCACTACGCCATCGCCGAACTGCTGTTGCAACAGGGCGCCGACCCGGACGACACCGATCAGGGCCTCTACAGCGCGGTGATGTTCGCCGCCGGCAACAACCACCCGCGCCTCATCGAACTGCTGCTGGCGCACGACGCGCACATCGACCTTGCCGATGCGAGCCTCGGCTGGAGCGCCCTCATCTGGGCTGCGCGCGAGGGGCATGTGGAATCGATCGCTGTATTGCTGGCCCACGGCGCCGACATCACCCTTCGCGACACTGGCGGCAATACGGCACTCATCTGGGCGGTGAAGAAGGGACACCGCGAAGCGGTGCGGCAGTTGCTGGCTGCGGGGGCGCGGCCGGAAGAGACCGATGGCGAGGGAAACAGCGCGCTGGCCATTGCCGCGCGGCGGGGCGATCGGGAGATGGCGGAATTGCTGGTCGGGGTGGTGACAGGGCCGGCTTCCCGGCCCTTACCATAGGGCGTCCTTTTCGCTAAAGTGTCCCCCATCCAATCAAGAACAAGGGAACCCCGCTTATGGCACGCGAAATCATCCACACCGACAAGGCCCCGCAGGCCATCGGCACTTACTCCCAGGCGGTAAAGGTCGGCGGCACCGTCTACCTCTCGGGCCAGATCCCGCTGGTGCCGGAGACGATGGAGCTGGTCGAGGGGGAGATGGAGGCGCAGATCCGCCGCGTCTTCGACAACCTCAGCGCGGTCGCCGAGGCCGCCGGCGGTTCACTCGCCGACATGGCCAAGCTCAACATCTTCCTCACCGATCTGGCCCACTTCCCGCTGGTCAACCAGGTGATGGCCGACTATTTCCAGCAGCCCTACCCGGCGCGCGCCGCCATCGGTGTCGCCTCCCTGCCCAAGGGGGCGCAGGTGGAGATGGACGGGGTGCTGGAGCTGGACTGAGGCGGGCGCGGCGCGCAGGGAGGTGACGTTGGTCATCAAGCGCCCCCGGCCGATCAGCCTGATCGCCGCGGCGGTCATGGCGCTGGCGCTGCTGGAATTCGGCGCGCTCGGCCTGTTCCGTCACCTGGAGTTCGCCTTCAGCGACCTGCTGCTTGCGCAGATCGCCGAGCAGCGCCGGCCCGACGGGCAGATCGTCATCGTCGACATCGATGAGCCCAGCCTGGACCGGATGGCTCCGCTGCACGGCCGCTACCCCTGGCCCCGTTCGGTGCATGCGGAGATGATCGAGTGGATCGCCCGGCAACAACCGCAGGCGATCCTGTTCGATATCATCTTCACCGACCCCGACGCCCTGCGCCCGGATGACGATGCCTATCTGGCCGAGGTGGCCGCCGCCTCGCCGAATCTCTTCTTCCCCCTGGTCAAACTCGCCACCGGGCAACCGGGCATCGGTCTGCCCCTCGATGACTACGGCGCGGCACTCGGTTTCCAGCGCACCGCCGGGGCAAGGGACGGCGCCCGCGCAGCCCTGCTGCTGCCCTATTTCGCCCTCGCGCTGGACGGTCGGCTCGGGGCGATCAACTTCGAGGAGGATAGCGACGGCATCGGCCGCCACTATCCGCTCTACCTGGAGGCCGACGGCTGGCGCCTCCCCTCGCTGCCGGCGAGGGTCGCCGCCGCCCTCGGCCATGCGGTGCCCGAGCGGCAATTGCTGCGCCTCAACTGGCAGGGACCGGCGCTCAGCTACCCGCGCATCTCCTACGCCGATATCTATGCGGATCTCGGCCGGCGCGAACCGCAGCGGCCGTCGGATGAATTCAGCGGCAAGATCGTGATCATCGGCGCCACCGCCACCGGCCTGCACGACCTGCGCGCCACCCCGCTGAGCGGCACACAGCCGGCACTGGAGCTCATCGCCACCGCGCTGGACAACCTGCGCCGCGGCGATGCCCTCGCCGATGCCCCGCGCTGGCTGCCGCCCCTGGCCACGCTGCTGCTGGTGCTCCCCCTGTGGTGGGCGTTTCGCCGCGGCATCTCGCCGCTGCGCACCGGCGGGCTCCTGCTCGCGGCCACGCCGCTGCTGGTTGCGCTGGCCTGGCTCGCCCTGGCGCGCGGGCTGCTGCTGCCGCTGTTCACCCCGCTGCTGCTGGGCTGGCTCTACTATGCCCTCGCCGCGCTGCACGCCTATCGCCAGGCGCAGCTCGAGCGCCAGCGCTCGGTGGCGATCTTCAGCCGCTTCCTCGACCCGCGCGTGGTCACCACCCTGGTGGCCCAGGGCGAGTCGGCGCTCTCCATCAAGGGTGAGAGCCGCCGCATCACCGTGCTCTTTTCCGATATCCGCGGCTTCACCACCCTCTCCGAGCGCCACACCGCCGAGGAGATCGTCGCGCTGCTGAACGACTACTTCTCGCGCCAGGTGAAGGTGATCTTCGCCCACGCCGGCACGGTGGACAAATTCATCGGCGATGCGATCATGGCCTTCTGGGGGGCGCCGGTGGACGACGAGGAGCAGGCGGTGCACGCCATCGAGGCGGCGCTCGATATGACCGACACCCTGATGCAGTTCAAGCATGACCTGGGGGCCCACGACGAGAACTTCGATGTCGGCATCGGCATCCACACCGGTCCGGGGGTGGTCGGTTTCATCGGCTCCGAGAACCGCCTCGACTACACTGCCATAGGCGACACGGTAAACCTGGCCAGCCGCATCGAGGGCCAGACCAAGGGGGTGGCGCGGATACTGGTCTCTGCCGATACCCGCGCTCTCTGCGGCGAGGCGTTTGACTTTGTCGACCACGGTTTTTATAAGGTAAAGGGACGCACCCAGGAAGTGCAGCTGTTCGAACCCCGGAGAAAAAGCCCATGATGCGCCGTCTGCTCCCGCCACTCCTCGCCTTGCTGGCCCTGGCCGGCCCGTTGCCGGCGCTGGCCGAACAGCTCGCTACCGTGCTCCTCGATACCGAGCTGCGCGCCGAACCCTACAGCGATGCCGGCGTCATCGCCGCACTGCCGGCCAAAGCCACCCTCACCATCCTCCAACGACAGGGCGGCTGGTACCAGGCGCGCCACGGCACGCAATCGGGTTGGGTGCGGATGAGCGCGATCCGCATGGGCGAGGCGAGCGGCGGCGGCAGCAGCGGCATCAGCGAGACCCTGCAATTTCTCAGCAGCGGCCGCTCCGGCGCCAGCGGGGTGACCGTCGCCACCGGCATCCGCGGCCTCGATGCCGCCGATGTGGCCAACGCCACCCCCAACCACCAGGCTGTCAAAACGCTGGAGCGGTTCCAGGTCTCCGCCGCCCAGGCGCAAAAATTCGCGGCCAATTCCCGGTTGCAGAGCAAACCCGTGAACTACCTGGAAGCGTCGGAGGAGCGGCCATGATGACTCGTCTCACCGCCCTGCTCGCCGCCCTCCTGCTGCTGCCTGCCGCCACCTGCCAGGCCGGGTTCTTCGACAAGCTCAAGGAGGGCCTCGAGTCCGGCGAGCTCGATCTCGGGCAGACCATCGAGCAGGCCAAACAGGCCTTTGGCGAGGTCAGCCCGGCCCAGGAGCAGGCGGTCGGCGAAGAGGCCGTTGCGGTACTGCTCGGCGCGGTGCCGCTGCTCGGCAACGACCCGCTGCAACGCTACGTCAACCGGGTCGGCCACTGGGTCGCGCTGCACACCGAGCGGCAGCAGCTACCGTGGCGCTTCGGCGTCCTCGATACCGACGATGTCAACGCCTTCGCCGCGCCCGGCGGCTATATCTTCATTACCCGGGGTCTGATGCTGCGCATGCAGAGCGAGGCCGAGCTGGCCGGCACCCTGGCCCACGAAACGGTCCATGTGGTGGAAAAGCACTACCTCGATGCGGTGCAGAAACAGGCGCAGATGGACCTGGCGGTGAACGTGGCCGGCACCCAGGTGGCCGCGGAGGAGCGGGCCAAACTCGAGCGCATCTCCTCGGGCTTTCGCGAACTCTACTCCCGCGGCCTGGACAAGGAGGACGAGTTCGAGGCCGACCGCAAGGGGGTGGTGATCGCGGCGCGCGCCGGCTACGACCCCTACGGCCTGCCGGCGGTGCTGCAGACCCTGGCGGGGATGAACCCGGAGGACGCCGCGCTGGCCTTCCTGTTCAAGACCCACCCGCCACCCTCCCAGCGCCTCGGCCTGCTCGAGCCCCTATTCAGCCGCCTCGATCCCTATGCTCGCCAGCCGCAGCTGCAGCAACGCTTTCTGCGGCAGATGGCACAGCTGAAAAAAACGCCCTGAGCGGGCGCACGGCGAGAACATGAGTATCCAGACGCCGCTATCGCGACGGCCCGCAGAGGCCGCCCCCGAGGCCCATACGGTTGCCGCCTCTGCCCTCAAGGGGGTAGGGCCGAGCCTGGCCGGGAAGCTCGAACACCTCGGCATCGTCACCCTGCAGGACCTGCTGTTCCACCTGCCGCTGCGCTACCAGGACCGCACCCGGGTGGTGCCCATCGGCACGCTGCGTCCCGGCGACGAGGCGGTGATCGAGGGGGAGGTGCAGCTCAGCGAGATCAAGTTCGGCCGCCGGCGCATGCTGCTCACCCGCATCAGCGACGGCTCCGGCAGCCTGACCCTGCGCTTTTTCCATTTCAGCAATGCGCAGAAGGAGATGCTCAGCCGCGGCACGCGGTTGCGCTGCTATGGCGAGGCGCGGCGCGGCCCCCTCACCCTGGAGATGGTCCACCCCGAGTTCCGCCGCCTTGAGGAGCGCGCGAGCGAGGCGGTCGAGGAGTACCTCACCCCAATCTACCCCGCCACCGAAGGCCTGCAGCAGCAGGGGCTGCGCCGGCTCGTCGGCCAGGCGGTCGAGCGCCTCGAACAGGGCACGGTGAGCCTGCGCGAATGGCTGCCGCCCGCGCTGCTGCCAGCCTCGCTGCCGTCGCTACGCGAGGCGGTGCTGCTGCTGCAGCGGCCGCCACCGGAGGTCTCGCTCGCGGCCCTCGCCGAGGGGCGGCACCCGGCGCAGCAGCGTCTCGCCTTCGAGGAGCTGCTGGCGCACCAGCTCAGCCTGCGCCAGCTGCGCGAGGCGATGAGCCACCACCCGGCGCCGCCGCTCACCGGCGAGGCGGCACTGCAACAGCGGCTGCTCGACGCCCTGCCCTTCACCCTCACCGCGGCCCAGCAGCGGGTGCACCGCGAGATCAGCGACGACCTGCGGCAGCCGGCACCGATGCAGCGCCTGGTGCAGGGTGATGTGGGCTCGGGCAAGACGGTGATCGCGGCACTGGCGGCGCTGCAAGCGGTGGAGAGCGGCTTCCAGGCGGCGGTGATGGCGCCGACCGAGCTGCTGGCCGAGCAGCACTACCGCAACTTCCAGCAGTGGCTGGAGCCGCTCGGCATCGGGGTGGCCTGGCTCACCGGCCGCCTTCGCGCCGCCGAACGGCGGGCGATGCTGGATGCCATCGCCGGCGGCAGCGCCGCGGTGGCGGTCGGTACCCATGCCCTGTTCCAGCAGGAGGTCGACTTCGCCCGCCTGGGCCTGGTGATCGTCGACGAGCAGCACCGCTTCGGCGTGCACCAGCGCCTGGCCCTGCGGGAGAAGGGGGTAAAGGACGGGGTGCACCCGCACCAGCTGATCATGACCGCCACCCCGATCCCGCGCACCCTGGCGATGACCGCCTACGCCGACCTCGATCTGTCGGTGATCGACGAGCTGCCACCGGGGCGCACCCCGGTGGAGACGGTGGCGATCGGCGACGAACGGCGCGACGAGGTGATCGCCCGCGTCGCTGCGGCCTGCGCCGAGGGGCGCCAGGCCTACTGGGTCTGCACCCTGATCGAGGAATCCGAGTCGCTGCAGTGCCAGGCGGCCGAGGAGACCGAGGCCCTGCTGCGCGAACTGCTGCCGCAACTGCGCATCGGCCTGGTGCACGGGCGGATGAAAGCGGCGCAGAAGGAGGCGGTGATGGCCGCCTTCAAGAAGGGCGAACTGGACCTGCTGGTGGCGACCACGGTGATCGAGGTCGGCGTCGATGTGCCCAACGCCAGCCTGATGATCATCGAAAACGCCGAACGGCTCGGCCTGGCCCAGCTGCACCAGTTGCGTGGCCGGGTCGGCCGCGGCAGCACCCGCAGCAGCTGCGTGCTGATGTACCATGCGCCGCTGTCGCAGCAGGCGCGCGAGCGCCTGGCGGTGATGCGCGAGACCAACGACGGCTTCGTCATCGCCCGCAAGGACCTGGAGATCCGCGGCCCCGGCGAGGTGCTCGGCACCCGCCAGACCGGCGTGCTGCAACTGCGCATCGCCGACCTGCAGCGCGACCAGTCGCTGCTGCAGCCGGTGGCGCTTGCCGCGCAACGCCTGCTGCAGCACCATCCGCAACAGGCCGCGCCGCTGATCCAGCGCTGGCTCGGCAACAAGGCGCGCTATGGGACGGTTTAAATGCAGTAACAAGTGACAAGTCACAAGTGACAAGAATATCCTTGCCACTTGAAACTTGTTACTTGCCACTTATTCCCTGTTACCTGATTTCATGAAAGACGATTTCGGCATCCACGCCTTCGAACCGGTCTGGCACCACTGCGACCGCCTGCGCCGCCGCGCCCTGTCGGCCGGCTTGCGCCACTGGCTGGTGGATGATTCGTCGCTGACCCGGCGCCTGAAGTGCGCCTGCCCGGGGCGCTTCCGCGTGGAGTTAATCGCGCAGCGGATGGAACGGCCGATGCTCAGCGAGGCCCGCGCCCTGGCCCGCCCGCCGCGCGAGATCGCGCTGGTACGCCAGGTGTGGCTGCTGTGCGACGAAAGGCCGTGGGTCTTCGCCCGCACCGTGATCCCGCTCCCCTCGCTGCACGGCGGCCTGCATCGCCTGGCGATGCTCGGCACCCGACCGCTCGGCGAGGTGCTGTTTGCCGACCCGAGGATGCAGCGCCAGCCGCTGGAGATCGCCCGCGTCACACCCAGGCATCGCCTGTTTCGCATGGCCACGGCCAGGACCGGTGAGGGCGACGCCACCCTGTGGGGCCGCCGCTCAGTGTTCCGCTTGCAGGAGATGCCGCTGCTGGTGAGCGAATTTTTCCTTCCCGCCCTGGTGAACGCTCACGAGGTGACGGGGTGAGGTTCCCGCACCACCCCCCGCTGGCCGCCTGGAGCAGGCAGCTCGCGCGCTACTTCTACCTCTGTCGCCTCAACCATCCCACCGATCTCGCCCTGCTGCTCCTGCCGGGCGTCTGGGCCGCACTGCTGGCCGCCGACGGCGCTCCCCGCTGGGGCAGCGTCACCCTCCTGCTCCTGGCCGCCACCCTGGTCCGCAGCGCCGCCTGGGTCTTCAACGACTGGATGGAGAGTCGGCTGCTGCCCGAGGCGCCCGAGTCGTTCCTGGCCCGGGGTGTCGTCAGCGTGAAAGAGGAGCGGTGGGTGCTGGGGCTGCTCCTCGGCGGCGCCCTGCTTCTGCTGCTGCCGCTGCCGGGCCAGCTCCTCTACTATGCCTGGGCGGCGCCGCTACTGCTCGCCGCCTACCCGTTTCTCAAGACCCGCCTGCTGCTGACCCAGCCCTATCTGGGGCTCTGCTACGCCTGGCTGGTGCCGCTGGCCTACGCCGCACAGGGGGTCATGCCCGGCAAGAGCGCCTGGCTGCTGTTTGTGGCCACCCTGCTCTGGGCCAGCGCCTTTACCACCCTTTATGCCCTGCCGCGGCGCAGTTACGAACAGCGCGTGGGGATCCGCTCCCTGGCCCAGCTGTTCGGCAACGACAGCTGGCTCTTCATCACGGTGCTGCAGCTGAGCGCCATCTCCAGCCTGTGGCTGGCCGGGCGCCAGGCGGCACCGGGGATATTCTTCGGCCTCGGCCTGCTCGTCGCCGTCCTGCTCATCCCCTATCAGCTCTGGCTGCTCTTCAGCCACCCGCTGCAGGGGCCGTTGCGCAGTTATCGCAGCCAGGTCTGGAGCGGTCTCGCCATATTGTGTGGCATAGGCTTCCATTATCTGTGCCGGGGACAGTGAACGAGGCCCGCCTAATTTGCGCTAATTCCTTTTCTTTCATCCTGTTAGGGTCAATACTTATCGTTGCTTATTGCGTGAATAGGGTTACAATGGCCGAAAAGTTGTGACTCAGTTCACATTTATAACAACCACGGGGAGGAAGTACCCTGTTTTCATTCCTGAAAAACAAGGCACGAATCGCCGGACAAACCGGACTGGAAATTCATCCTCATGGCATTGGCGTGGCGCAGATCACGTTCGATGCCTCTCCCGCGCGTCCACGGCTGGACCTCTGCCGTTTCATTCCCGCGACCGGCACCACGGAACAGCAACGGATACTCGAGCGCCTGCGCACCGAACTGCAGCTCGATAAAAGCACCTGCATCAGCGTCGCCGAAAGCGACAGCTTCTCCCTGCTGCTGATCGAGGCCCCCGATGTCGACCCCCTGGAGCTCAAGGCCGCGGTGCGCTGGCGCATCAAGGAGCTGCTCGATTTCCATATCGACGATGCCATCATCGACGTGTTCGATATCCCCGGCCAGCAGGAGCGTGGCCGCGCAAAACTGATGTACGTGGTCGCGTCCCGCATCTCCATGGTGCAGCAGCACATAGACCTGCTGGAGGGCCGGGAGATCAACCTCTCGGTAATCGACATCCCGGAGCTGGCGATGCGCAATATCGCCGCGCTGCTGCCGGAAGACGAAGGGGGGGTGGCGATGCTCTACCTCGGCCAGGACAGCGGCCTGCTCACCCTGACGCGACAGAAAAACCTCTTCCTCGCCCGCAAGCTCGAGACCGGCACCCGCCAGTTGCTCGATTACCTCAGCCAGGGGGAGGCCGAACAGGAGTACGTGCTCGACCCGGAGGAGGACGCCGCAGAAGGCAGCGACGCCTTGGTTGATGAGATGCCGCAGTCGCTGCGCTATGCCCTCGACAGCATCGTGCTGGAGATCCAGCGTTCGCTCGATTACTACGAAAGCCACTTCTCCCTGCCGCCGGTCAGCGGCCTGGTGCTGGTGCCGATGGCACAGCCGATCCCCGGCATGATGGAGTACATAGCCGGTCGCCTCGGGGTGCCGATGCACACGCTCGATCTCAACGCCTTTCTCGAGAGCGAACAGACCCTCAGCGACGAGCTGCAGTCGCAGTGCCTGCTCTCCATCGGCGCCGCGCTGCGCCAGGAAAACAGGGCCCTGTGATGCAACAGATCAACCTCTACCAGCCGATACTGCGCAAACAGGAGAAGGTCTTCTCGGCCAAGACCCTGCTGCAGGGCAACCTGCTGGTGCTCGCCGGGCTGCTGCTGCTCTCCGGCTACACCCTGTTCCAGACTCGGCAGTTGCAGGAGCAACTGGTGGAGGCTGCGCAGCAGCGCGATGATCGCATACAGCGCCTCGACACCCTGCGCAGGCAGTATCCGCAGCGGGTCAGGGATCAGACCCTGCAGCAGCAGGTCGAACAGCTGCGTGCGCAACTGCAGGAGAGCGAGCTGCTGCTCGCCGCGGTAGAGAATTACGAAGACAGCCCCACCTCCGGTTTCTCGGCGCATCTGGCCGGACTGGCACGACAGGACCTGCGCACCCTGTGGCTGACACGCATCGCCGTACGCGGCCAGCGCCAGCTGGCGCTGGAGGGCAGCGCCCTTTCGGCACAGGATGTGCCGCTGCTGCTGCAGCGCCTCGGCAAGGAGCCGGTGTTCAGCGGCACCGAATTCCAGCACGTCGAGATCCAGGCGAATGAAGAGACCGGCCAGGTCGATTTCTTCCTCAATACCACGAGACAGGAACCGGATGAGGACGGCAGCCGCGCCGCCTCACGCCGCACGGGAGGGGAGCGATGAGCCTCGGCGACACCCTCCACAAGATCGAGAACCGCATCAACAATCTGTCGCTGCGCGAGCGGGGCATCCTGTTCCTCGTCGTCGCCCTGATCCTATACATGCTCTGGACCACACTGATCAGCGCCCCGCAGGAGAAGGCGCAGCAGAACCTGCTCAGCCAGATCAAGACGCTGCGCAACGAGATCACCGTGCTGGACCAGCAGGCCGTGGCCATCGTCGGGCAGCAGAATGTCGATCCCAATGCCGCCGAACGGCGCCAGCTCGAACAGCTGCAGGGCAGCCTCGCCGAGACCCGCAGGCAGCTCGAACAGGCCATCAGCGGCCTGATCGAGCCGCAGCAGATGGCCAGGGCCCTCGAGACACTGCTGGCGCAGCAGAAATCGCTGCACTTCGTGCGTATCGAAAACCTCGGCGCCGTGCCCCTGCTCGAGGTGCAGGAGGGAGAGCCGGGCGGCAGCGAAGCGGGGATCTACAAGCACAGGGTGCGCCTGGAGATCGAGGGCAGCTTCGCCCACACCCTCGAGTACCTGCGCGCACTGGAGGAGCTGCCCTGGCAGCTTCGCTGGGACGAGGTGGAGCTGACCATGCTCGACTACCCCACCGCACGGGTGGTGATATCGGTGCACACCCTGAGTATGAAGCGGGGGTGGCTCGGTGTTTAGGCCTGCGGCAACCCTGCAGCCCGCGCTGCTCCTTGCCCTGCTCCTGCTCGGCGCGGCCCCGGCCGCTGCAGAGGAGCTCAGCGATCCGATGCGCCCGCCGGGCAGGGAAGCCATCTCCGCTGCCAGGGGAGAGGCCGTTGCCACCTCCTACCGGCTCGACTCGGTCCTGATCGCCCCGGACCGGCGCCAGGCCATCATCAACGGCAACCGGATGTCGCCGGGGGATCGCATCGGCGAGGCGAAACTGATCGATATCCAGGCCGGCGGGGTCACTCTGCTGGTCGCCGGGAAGCCCCATCTGCTGACGCTGCTTCCCCTTAGTATTAAAATGCCTTCGGAGTCACCGCGCCAATGAGCACCACGACACTAACACTACGCCCTCTCCTGCCGATCATCAGTGTGCTGCTTCTCAGCGCCTGCTCCGATCTGCTCGTGCGTGATACGCAGACCGCCGAGGCACTCCAGCAGACATTCGAACTCAAACCGGGAGCCGAACAGGGCGCCCCGCCGGAGGATGTCAGCGCCGCGCTGCTGCCGCCGGTGCAGCTGCAGTTGCCCGGAGTCGGCAGCGGCCCAAGCACCGAACAGCGTTTCGATGTCAAGGTACGCCGGGTGCGGGCCCGCGACTTCTTTCTCAGCCTGGTGCACGAAACCCCCTACAGCATGGTGATCGATCCGCAGGTCGGCGGCTACATCTCGCTCGACATGAAGAACGTCACCGTACCCGAGGTGCTGGAGGTGGTGCGCTCGGTGCACGGCTACGACTACCGGCTTGCCGGCACCATCATCCAGGTCTTCCCCAACACCATCAGCACGCGCATCTTCAAGATCGACTACCTGGCGGTAAAACGCGCCGGTGAATCCCTCACCACCGCCAAGAGCGGCCAGATCACCGCCGCCGGCGGCAGTGGCGACGGGGCCGCCACCGCTCGCGGCGGCGCCAACAGCAGCTCAATCACCACCACCAACAATTCCGATTTCTGGGTCGAGCTCAAGGAGTCGCTGACCTCGCTGCTCGGCGCCGAGGAGGGGCGCAAGATTTCGATCAACGCCCAGACCGGCATGGTCATGGTCCGCGCCCTGCCCTCCGAGCTGCGGGTGATCGAGGAGTACCTCAAGGCGAGCCAGAGCATCATCCAGCGCCAGGTGATCCTGGAGGCCCGCATCCTCGAAGTGGCGCTCAATGACGGCTTCCAGTCCGGCATCAACTGGGCCTCGCTGCAGAACGACAGCGTCACCGCCATGACCGGCGGCGGCAGCGTCTTCGGCGGTACCGGCACCACCAGTATGCAGGGGGAGTCCAACCTCCTCGACATCAACAATGCCACCGATGCACTCAACGGCGCGGCGAGCGCCTTCGGCGGCGTCTTCGGCTTCGCCCTCAGCACCCCGGACTTCGCCGCCTTTATCGAGCTGCTGAAGACCCAGGGTGACGTGCAGGTACTCTCCAGCCCGCGGGTCTCCACCGTCAACAACCAGAAAGCGGTGATCAAGGTCGGCAACGACGAATTCTTCGTCACCGACATCGACACCACCACCACCGCCGGGATCGCCGGCACCACCAACATTTCGGTCGAGCTACAGCCCTTCTTCTCCGGGGTCGCGCTGGATGTTACCCCCCAGATCGCGGAAGCAGGCGATATCGTGCTGCACATCCATCCGGCGGTCAGCGAGGTGCGGGAGCAGGTGAAGAACATCATTACCACGCAGGGGAACCTGACCCTGCCGCTGGCCGCCAGCAGCATCCGCGAATCCGATACCGTGATCCGCGCCGCCAACGGCCAGGTGGTGGTCATCGGCGGCCTGATGCAGAACGCCACCCAGGATGACAAGGCCTCTGTGCCGGGGCTCGGGGATATCCCACTCATCGGCAGTCTCTTCAGCCACAACCGCAAGAGTAGCCGCAAGAGCGAACTGGTGATCCTGCTCAAACCGGTGGTGGTCGACGACAACGGCCAGGTGTGGCAGAACCAGTTGCAGCGCTCCTCCAGCAGCATCCGCAACATGGGGCAGGGGCTGTAGATGAAGTACGGGGGAAGAGGCAAATGGGCATAGACGATGTATCTTGAGCACTTCGGCCTGCGCGAATTTCCCTTCTCCCTGACCCCCGACACCAGCTACTTTTTCGCCTATGGCCACTACCGCGACGCCTACAACACCCTGCTGGTGGCGCTGCAAAACGGCGAGGGCTTCATCAAGGTCACCGGCGAGGTGGGCACCGGCAAGACCCTGCTCTGCCGCAAGCTGCTGAACACGCTGGAACACCCCTTTACCACCGCCTATATCCCCAATCCCTATCTCACCCCCTCGGCGCTGCTCCTCGCCCTGGCCGAGGAGCTGGGGCTGGAGCTGCCGCAAAAGGCGGGGGCGCACCATGCGCTGAAGCTGATCGCCGGGCGCCTGATCGAGCTGAACGGACAGGGCAGCCAGCTGGTGCTGTGCATCGACGAGGCCCAGGCGATGCCCGATCAGACCCTCGAGACCCTGCGCCTCATTACCAACCTGGAGACCGAGAAGCGCAAGCTGCTGCATGTGGTGCTGTTCGGCCAGCCGGAACTGGATGAGCGCCTGAACAAGCCTTCGGTACGCCAGCTCAGGCAACGCATCACCTTCTCCTATCGGCTGCAGCCCATTGACCGTGCCGGCATGGAGGCCTACATCGCCCACCGCCTCAGGGTGGCCGGCGATGACGGCAAGGTGAGCTTCGAGCCGCGCGCCCTGAAGCTGCTCTACCAGGGCAGCGGCGGGATCCCCCGCCTGGTCAACATCCTGGCGCACAAGTCGCTGCTGCTCGGCTACGGCCGGGGGATTCACCGCATCGGCGCCAAACAGGTCAAACTGGCCATCGCGGATACCGAGGGTGCCCGCCGCACCGGCTTCTGGCAGAATATCCGCCGCTACGCCCTCTCCGTGGCACTATTCGGCGCGGTCGCCGCCACTACCGTCGCCTTCAACACCTACGAGCAGGCACTGTCTATATGAGCGTCATCAATCAAATGCTCAAGGATCTGGAATCCCGCAACAACCGGGGGGAGACCCCGGCACAGGAGCTGCTGCGGGGCCATGCCGGGGAAAACGGGGGAGGAAGAGGCCGCGTGCCGCTTGTTGCGGCCGCCCTGCTGCTGCTGCCGCTCCTCGGCTACCTGGGCTGGCAGCGCAGCGCTACACCGGCGCCGCAACCCGCCCCGCAGAGCGCCGCAGCAGGGGTTGAAGCGACAGTGCCCGTGGTGCGGCGGGCCGCACCACCCGCCAGGCCCGTCGAAAAGGAGACCGCGGCAGTGGCTGCACCACCCGCAGCGCCTGTCGAGACCGTGGCCGCGACGGTTAGCGCACCACCCGCTTCCATCCCGCTGGTCGTCCCGGCGGAACCGCAGAGCTCCCGGCCCCCGGCGCCGCGGCTTATCGCCGTTGCGGCCCCGCAGCGGGCAAGCGAGACGGATGACGTTGGGAGCGTGTACGCCAGCGAAGCGGATGAGCCCGGCACAGAGAGCGACACCACCATCGAAAAGCGCATCCGTCCGTTGCGCCCGGAGCAGCTGGCGGAACGGGCGTATGAGGAGGGCTACACACGGCTGCAGCACGGCGATCGTGCCGGTGCCGAAACGGCCTGGCGCGAGGGGCTTGCGCACGATCCCCGGCACATCGCCAGCCGCGAGGGGCTGGTCGGGCTCTACCTCAGCCAGGGGCGCCGTGTCGAGGCCGGCGAACTGCTGGCCGCTGGTGTGAATTATCACCCGGGCTACGGCCAGTTCGCGCTGCTCGCGGCCCGGCTGCAGGTAGAGAACGGCGAGACCGCCGCCGCGATCGCAACCCTGGAAGGGGCCCTCGAGAGCCGCAGCCAGGGAGCAGATTTCCTCGCCTTCCTCGCCGCCCTCTACCAGCGGCAGAAGCGCTTCGACAAGAGCGTCACAGCCTATCAGCATGCACTAAGCCAACAGCCCGGGAACGGTACCTGGTGGATGGGGCTCGGGATCTCGCTGGAAGGCGCCGGCAAGCCCCTGGAGGCGATCGCCGCCTACAACGAAGCCCGGAGCAGCGGCAACCTGCCGCCGAGGCTGATGCAGTATGTCGAGGGGCGGCTCGCCGCGCTGCCATAATACTTGTAGGAGCCCACTCCGTGGGCGAACGTTCGCCGAGGGGACTCGGCTCCTACATTACGATCCCGCCCGGGCACAGGCCCATACCTCAACCGTTTCCACTCCCGCCCGGCGCAGGGTACGCGCCAGCTCCTCGACGGTTGCGCCGGTGGTGACCACATCATCGACGATGGCCACATGGTGCGGCATTTCGCTGCGGGTCGCGACGAACGCCCCGCGCAGGTTGCGCAGGCGCTCCTTGCCGCTCAGCGAGGTCTGCGCCGGGGTGGCGCGTTGGCGCTGGCACAGGCCGTAATCGATCGGCACCCCCAGCAGGCGGGAGAGAGGCCGGGCGAGTTCCAGCGCCTGGTTATACCCCCGTTCGCGCAGGCGCTGCGGGTGCAGCGGCACCGGTAACAGGCATTCGGGAAGCGGCGCCCCCAGCTGCCGCACCGCCTCGGCCATCAGCACGGCCAGCAGCGAAGCAAGCTGCAGCCCTTGATGGAATTTCAGCTGCTGCAGCAGATAGTCGAGCGGGGCGTCGTAGCGAAAGGGGATGATGGAGCGGGTGAAGGGCGGCGGACGGCGGGCGCAGGGGCCGCAGAGCACGCCGGTGCTCGCCAGCGGTGAGCCGCAACGCGGGCAGGCCGGGCCGTTCCGGGGCAGCTCGTCGCGGCAGCCGCAACAGAGATCGATCCCGGCAGCGCCCGGCCCGCCGCAGAGCACGCAGCGCGGCGGATAGAGCAGATTTCGGACAAACTTCGTCCAGTTGTAAACTTTCAATTCCTTATCCATTTGACAGCCCCTCCGTGAGCAGGAATACTCGCCCCAGTTTACCCCGTCCCCCGGACCGCGTCATCGCGGCCACAGCAAGGAACACTGCCATGACACAGAGCGCAGCGGCAAGCCGTGAGGCCACTGAATTTCGCCACGACTGGTCCCTGGATGAGATCGAGGCCCTGTTCGCCCTTCCCTTCAATGACCTGCTGTTCCAGGCCCAGGGCGTGCACCGCCGCCACTTCGAGCCCAACACGGTGCAGATCAGCACCCTGATCAACATCAAGACCGGCGGCTGCGCCGAGAACTGCGGCTACTGCTCGCAGAGCGCCCACTTCGACACCGGCCTGGAGCGCGAGGCGCTGATGGCGGTCGACGAGGTGCTGGCCGCCGCCTGGGGCGCGCAGCAGGGCGGCGCCACCCGCTTCTGCATGGGTGCCGCCTGGCGCAAACCCAACGCGAAGGACATGCAGGTGGTCATCGAGATGATCAAGGGGGTCAAGGCGCTCGGCATGGAGGCGTGCGTTACCCTGGGAATGCTCGATGACGGGCAGATCGCCCAGCTCCGCGAGGCGGGGCTCGACTACTACAACCACAACATCGACACCTCGCCCGAGTACTACGAGCAGGTGGTCACCACGCGCAAGTTCTCCGACCGCATCGACACCATAAACCGGGTGCGCGAGGCGGGGATCAACGTCTGCAGCGGCGGCATCCTCGGCATGGGCGAGAGCCGCCGCGACCGCGCCGCCATGCTGGCGGAGCTGGCCAACCTGCCCGAGCATCCGGGCAGCGTGCCGATCAACCTGCTGGTCAAGGTGCCGGGCACCCCCCTCGGCGACAGCCCGGAGCTCGACATCTTCGAGTTCATCCGCACCGTCGCCGTGGCGCGCATCATGATGCCCGCCGCCTATGTGCGCCTCTCGGCCGGACGCGAGACGATGCACGACGAGGCCCAGGCGCTGTGCTTCCTCGCCGGCGCCAACTCGCTGTTCTACGGCGACAAGCTGCTGACCACCGAGAACGCTACCACCGACCACGACAAGGCGCTGTTCCAGCGTCTCGGGATCCAGGCGGAGGGTTAGGAAATATAAGCCACAGAGGGCACAGAGGACACAGAGTGAAAAACACTGGCTGCCGGCATCTCCTTTGGCCGCGCAACGCTAACGTATCAGCAACGCCGTGCATTCTTCCTCTGTGATCCCTGTGTCCTCTGTGGCTATAAAATTCAGATCAACATGAAAGACCTTGTCAAGAAACTGGCCGCCCGCGAGGCGGCCGGGCTTTATCGCCGCCGCCGCACCGTCGACGGCCCCCAGGGGCCGCAGCTGCGCGCCGACGGCCGCGAATTGCTCAGCTTCTGCAGTAACGACTACCTGGGGCTGGCCAACCACCCTGAGGTGATCGCCGCACTGAAAAGCGGCGCCGATGCGTACGGCGTCGGCAGCGGCGCGGCGCATCTGGTCAACGGCCACAGCCGCGCCCACCACCAACTGGAGGAGGAGCTGGCCGCCTTCACCGGCCGTCCCCGCGCCCTGCTCTTCTCCACCGGCTACATGGCCAACCTCGGCGTGGTCAGCGCGCTGGCCGGAGCCGGCGATGCGCTGTTCGAGGACCGCCTCAACCACGCCTCACTGCTCGACGCCGGGCTGCTCGCGCGCGCCCGCCTCGCCCGCTACAACCACGCCGATGCCGCGGCGCTGGAGGCGAAACTGGGCGGCAGCAAGGCAGAAGAGAAGTTAGTGCTTACCGACGGCGTGTTCAGCATGGACGGTGACATCGCCCCGTTGCCTGAGCTGGCCGCCGCGGCCAAACGGCACGGTGCCTGGCTGATGGTGGACGACGCCCACGGCATGGGGGTGCTCGGCGCGGGCGGCGCCGGCAGCCTGGAGCACTTCGGCCTCGGCATCGACGAGGTACCGATCCTGATGGGCACGCTGGGCAAGGGCTTCGGCACCTTCGGCGCCTTCGTCGCCGGCAGCGAGGCGCTCATCGAGCACCTGATCAACACCGCCCGTCCCTACATCTACACCACCGCCACCCCGCCGGCGCTCGCCGAGGCGACCCGCGCCAGCCTGCGCCTGGTGCAGCGCGAGGGGTGGCGGCGGGAGAAGCTGCAGACGCTGATCGCCCGCTTCCGCCAGGGGGCGGCGCAGCTTGGCCTGGCGCTGCTGGATTCGCCCACCCCGATCCAGCCGCTGCTGGTCGGCGATGCCGGCGAGGCGCTGCGCCTGAGCGAGGCGCTGCTGGCGCGCGGCATCCTGATCAGCGCGATCCGCCCGCCCACCGTGCCGGAGGGAACCGCGCGGCTGCGCGTCACCCTCTCCGCGGCCCACACGGAAGCGCAGGTCGATCGCCTGCTCTCGGCGCTGGAGGAGGTTTGCCGGTGAGCCTCTACATCGATATCCGCGGCAGCGGCCCCGACCTGGTGCTGCTGCACGGCTGGGGCCTGCACGGCGGCCTGTTCGGCCCGGTGCTCGAACCGCTCGCCGCGCGCTACCGGCTGCACCTGGTGGACCTGCCGGGGCACGGCCGCAGCCCGATGCTGAGCGAGGAATATACGCTCGAGCATGTGGCCCAGGCGGTCTCCCGTGAGGTTCCCGCCGGGGCGGCATGGCTCGGCTGGTCGCTGGGTGGGCGTATCGCCCTGGCCGCGGCCGCAAACGGTGCGGATATCGGCCGACTGATCCTGGTCGGCACCAACCCCTGTTTCATCCAGAAACCGGACTGGCCGCACGCCATGCCCGGGGATGAGCTGGCGCAGTTCGCCGCCTCGCTGCGCGACGATTACCGGTCCACCCTGCAGCGCTTCCTCGCGGTACAGTCCCGCGGTTCGGCGTCTGCCCGCGAGGAGCTGCGCGGCCTGCGCGAGGCGCTGTTCGCCCACGGCGAGCCGGACCCGCGGGCACTGGCCGGAGGGCTGGAGATCCTGCGCGGCGCCGACCTGCGCCCGGCACTTCGCCGCATCGCCCAGCCGACGCTGGTGCTGCACGGCGCGCGCGACACCCTGGCCCCGCTGGCCGCCGCCGAGTACACCGCCGCGCAGCTGCCGCATGGCCACCTTGCGGTGATCGAAGGGGCCGGCCACGCCCCCTTCCTCTCCCACCCCGAGCAGTTCCTCGCTGCCGTGGAGCTGTTCCTGGCATGAATACAAAAACCTCGACGCAAAGGTCGCAGAGACGCAAAGAGCGCAAAGTAATCAATGCGGTGAGCGTTTCTCTGCCAGGTGAGGGGTGCGTGATGCAGCAAACCATATTACTCTTTGCGTCCTTTGCGTCTCTGCGACCTTTGCGTTTAGTCTTTTAACGATGTCAATCCCAGGTCCCAACAAACACGATATCCGCGCCGCCTTCGAGGCCTCCGCCGCCCGCTACGACGAGGTGGCGGTGCTGCAGCGCGAGGTCGGCTCGCGTCTGCTCGAGCGCCTTGCGCTGCTGAAGATGACACCCGCCACCATCCTCGATCTCGGCAGCGGCACCGGGCACTGCAGCGCCGCGTTGCGCCAGCGCTATCCGCAGGCGCGTATCGTCGCACTGGATCTCTCCGAGGCGATGCTGCACCGCACCCGCAGCCGCTTCTCGCGCTGGGATCGCTTCAGGCGCCGGCAGGGGTTCGTCGCCGGCGACGCGGAAAGGCTGCCCTTCGCCGACGCCAGTTTCGACATGCTTTTCTCCAACCTCACCCTGCAGTGGTGCGAGGAGCTGGAGCAGACCTTCAGCGAATTCCGGCGGGTACTCAAACCCGGCGGGGCACTCTTCTACACCACCCTCGGCCCCGATACCCTGAAGGAGTTGCGTGCCAGTTGGGCGGCGGTCGATGAGCGGGTGCACGTCAACACCTTCCTCGACCTGCACGATGTGGGCGACGCGATGCTGCGCGCACGCCTGGCCGAGCCGGTGATGGACATGGAGCACATCACCCTCACCTACCGCTACAGCATGGACCTGATGCGCGATCTCAAGGTACTCGGTGCCCATAACATCAACCCTGGCCGCAACCCCGGCCTGACCGGGCGACGGGCGCTGAAGACGATGATGGAGGCCTACGAACGGTTCCGCCGCAGCGACGCCCTGCTACCGGCCACCTATGAGGTGATCTACGGCCACGCCTGGCGGGCGGAAAAGGAGCCGCCTGAGCACAAAGGGCAACCTGATGAGTTCGGCATTCCCGTCGAACAGTTGCGCGTGGTGAGGAGTGAAATGTGAGGAGTGAGGGGGGCTTTTTCATCACCGGCACCGACACCGAAGTGGGCAAGACCCGCTGCACCCTCGGGCTGATGGCGGCACTGCAGCAGCAGGGCAGGTCGGTGGTGGCGATGAAACCGGTGGCCAGCGGCTGTGCAGGCACACCTGAAGGGCTGCGCAATGAAGATGCGCTGCTGCTGCAGGCGCAGGGCTCGCTGCAGGTAGACTACTCCCTGATCAACCCCTACCCTTTCGCCCCGGCCATCGCCCCGCACCTGGCGGCGGCGCAGGGCGGCACGCGCATCGAGATCGCGACCATCCTCGATACATTTCGCCTGCTCAGCAGCAAAGCGGAATACACCCTCGTCGAAGGGGTCGGTGGCTGGCGCGTGCCGCTCAATGAGAAAGAGAGCGTGGCCGATCTGGCGCTTGCCCTCGGCCTGCCGGTGCTCCTGGTGGTGGGAGTGCGCCTCGGTTGTATCAACCATGCCCTGCTCAGCGCCGAGTCGATCCGCGCATCTGGCCTGGAACTGGCCGGGTGGATCG
>Ga0068714_10002638_pt1 | contig 22712 bp, 14 predicted proteins | sample MTBNYHSulfiMetaG_FD_62988 | JGI IMG/M metagenome (GOLD analysis project Ga0068714, IMG submission 62988) | Enrichment culture microbial communities from rom New York Harbor, USA that are MTBE-degrading - MTBE-NYH (New York Harbor Sulfidogenic)... | ecosystem: Environmental > Aquatic > Marine >... | reverse complement strand
CGGGGATGCGGTAGGCGGGTGCTGCGGGGTCGCGCGGTCGGCGACCGCTGTTCCCCCCCGGCGTCCGACGAGCACCACCAGGGTTGTGTTCCGGCGGGAGATCGAGAGCACCGTCACGTCCTCACCGGCGAGCTCGAAGACCAGGTCCAGCTCGGGGGGCTCGAGCTCGGGGTGGTGCTCGACCCGGACGCGGTGGAGGTTGCAGTCCCACACCGGGATCGTGGGGGTGGCGTCCGACTCGGCCACGCCCCGCAGGCGCAGGACGCCGCGGGGGTGGCCGTCGGCGCCGGAGCGCTGGCGGTAGCTGTACGGCACGTCCGGGTTGTCGGTGTCGACCTCGACCCGCGTGATGCCCTCCCGCTCCGGCTCCACCCGCAGGCCCTCGAGCGACGTCGGGTCGGGGGCCGACGCGGCGGTCACCACGACGAGGACCGAGAGCGCCAACGGCATGAGGGACCGGAGCTCCGGACGCCAATCGCGCGGCACGGGGGTGCGGTGCTGGGCCATGGGTCCTGCGGGCGGATGCGAGTCTACCACCGTGTGTCCGGTCCAGGGGCGTCCCGAACCCGGGCGGTCGGGCCATCCCCCGCGGGGCCCGGTCGCCGGGTATCATGGGTGGTGGCCGGGGGTGAGGCGAGATCGCCAGACCCTGCGAGCCGAGGCGCCGATGACGCAATCACGCCGTGCTCCTGCCGTCCTGGGGGTCGTCTTGGGTGGGGTCGTGCTCTCGGTCTGCGCCCCCCTCCGAGCTGCCGACCCGATGGCCGTCAACGACCTCCTCGGCCAGGCGGAGGCGGCGCTCGGGGCCGGGCGGACGGCGGCTGCCAGGCAGGTTCTCGACGGGTTGCTCGCCGCTCGCCCGGACGACGCCCAGATCGCCTACCGCGTGGCCATCGCCTGGGCCCGCGCCGGCCGGTCCGAGGAGGCGCTGAGTGCCCTCGGGCGTGCCCTCGACCGTGGCTGGGAGAACTACTCCTGGGTGCTCGAGGAGGACCCCGATCTCGCCTCGCTGCGGCGGGAGCCGGCCTTCCACGAGGTGGTGATGACCCGGCTGCGGGCGGTCCGGTCGCTGCTCCTGGAGCAGGCCAGGGCGCGGCCGCGAGAGGCCCCACCCCTGCTGATCCGTGCCGCGCAGCTCGAGGTCCTCGACGAGAACTCCACCGGCGCCCTCGAGCTGGTCGAGGACGCGTTGGCCCGGGGGTACGGCGACTTCAGGGAGCTGGAGCAGGGGCAGGGTTTCGAGCGGCTGCGGGAGGACCCCCGGTTCGTGAAGCTCGTGAACGGGGCGTTCCTGGCCGCGCACGCCTGGACGGGAACCGACCAGCAGAAGGTCGGCGGCCTGATGACCGTCCACGCGGAGGTCGCGTACAACTTCGTTTTCGTCGACCGCCTGGTCGACCTGGACTGGGACCGGGCGGCGGCAGAGGCGGTGCCCGGCGTGCTCGGGGCACGTTCGATGGGGGACTACTACCGGGTGCTGGCCGAGCTGGTCGCCAGGCTCGAGGACGGCCACACCGGCGTCGCGTTCCCGCGCAGCCTGACGGCGTACGAGGATCGGGTACCGGTGGTGGTGGAACCGGTTGCGGGCCGATTCGTGGTCACCAGGGTTGCCGGGACCCGCGAGCTGGAGGAGGCCGGAGTCCTGGTCGGCGACGCGATAGTCTCCGTCGACGGGGTGGCCGTTGAGAGGTACCTCGAGGACCGTGTCCTCCGCTACCAGGGGTACTCGACCCGCCACGCGGCCCTCGCCTACGGGTCGCGGGACCTCCTGCTCGGCACCCAGGGAAGCGTCGCGGAGGTGGCGCTGGAGCGTCCCGACGGCCGCCGCCTGGTCGCCCGCTTGCGCCGGGACTCCCGGCTGCCCGACGGCTCCCGGTTCGAGGACCCGGAGGCGGAGGCCCCATTCGCGGGCCGCGAGGTGGGCCCGGGGGTCCACCACCTCGAGCTGCGCACGTTCGCGGACATGGCCACGGCGCGGGAGTTCACGGCCTACCTGGAGGGACTGCCCGCAGGGGGGGTGCGCGGCCTGATTCTCGACCTGCGGCGGAACTCCGGCGGCGACGCTCCGGTCGGGTGGAGGATCCTCTCACGCCTGGTGGGCCGGGTCCTCGAGACCGCTCGCTGGCGCACGCCTTCCTACCGACCGGCCTTGCGCGCCTGGGGGCGGGGCCGCGAGTGGTACGAAGGGGAAGCCCCGCAGGTGTACCCCGCCCGGGGGACCCGGTTCCTCGGGCCGCTGGTCGTGTTGACGTCCGCATTCACCTACAGCGCGGCCGAGGACTTCTGCCTGCCGCTCAAGTATGCCGGCCGAGCGGTGTTCGTCGGCGAGGCCACGGGGGGGAGCAGCGGCCAGCCCCTCAAGGTCTACCTTCCCGGGGGCGGCAGCCTGCGGGTGTGCACCAAGCACGACACCTTCCCTGACGGCACGGAGTTTGTCGGCGTCGGGATCCAGCCCGACGTCAGGGTCGAACGGACCGTGGCGGACGTCCAGAGCGGTCGCGACCCGGCACTCGAGCGGGCGAAAGCACTCGTCGGCGAGATGAGCCGCGCCGCGGTCGCAACGGCGGGATCGGGCTGATCCTGGTACACTTCGCGCGGGATGGAAGACGTCGGGGGGCTGCTGGCGGCTGTGGAGGCGCTGAAGCGGGCGGTGGCCGGAATGTCGCCGTCCTCACCCCACCGGCACGAGCTGCTGCCGCTGGTCGAACAGATCGGGCACGATCTCGTGCGCAGCGCGGAGGCTCACCCCTCCAGGACGTGCTCGCCGGTCCGCCTGGGTCAGGTCGCGGCCGGGATGGCGAACGACTTCAACAACGTGCTGATGACCATTCTCGGCAACGCCGAGGTGGCGATGGCGAGCCTCCCTGGGAGCTCCCTGGCCCGCTCCAACCTGCAGGAGATCGCGACTGCCGCCCAGAAGGGGGCGCAGCTGACCCGCCAGATGGTGGCTGCCCTCGACTGCGGGGCTCCGGTCGTCGGCCCCGTCGACCTGGACGAGCTGGTGCGGGCGCTGGTCAAGCCGGTCCGCGCCATCGTGCCGTCCACCGCAGCGGTGGACCTGTGCGCCGCCACTGGCACGCCTCGGGTCGAGCTCGACTCGGGGCAGGTCGCGATCGGTTTTCAGCAGGTGATCCGAGCTGCGGTCGAAGCCGTCGACCTCGCGCAGGGCAGGATCGCCCTGTCCAACGGCGTGGTTGACTGTGATCCGGAGGACCTGGAGAGGAGCTGGGCCGACGGCCACCTCCGTTCGGGGCGATACGCGTACCTCGAGGTCGCCTTCTCGAGGCCTGGCCGCGAGCTGCAGCCGACGGACCTGCTCGGTGGAGCCACGGCGGGCGGCCGGTGGCGGGACAGCGAGGTCCTGGCGCCGCTCCTCGACGCGGTGCGGTTCCACCGGGGCTCGGTCACCGTTCGGTCCCGAGACGACGGTGCCCTGGCGGTTCGCGTCCTGGTGCCGGCGATGGCGGCCACCGGCCCGAACGGTGCGGTCGGGGACGAGCCCCGCTCCAGCGGCCTGGTGCTGCTCGTCGACGACGACCCGCAGGTCCGTGCCGTGGCCAGCAAGATGCTGGAAATGCAAGGTTTGCGTGTGTTGACCGCGGGTGACGGCGCGGCCGGCGTCGAGCTGTTCACCCGCCACGCCGACGAGATCGTGCTGGTGGTCCTGGACCTCGCCATGCCGGTGATGGACGGGGAGGAGGCGTATCGGGAAATGGTCAAGGTGCGTCCCGACGTCCGGGTCGTGTTGTCGACCGGTTACGACGAGGAGCGCGCGTGCGAGCGCCTGTCGGGCGCGGGCCTGGCGGGGTTCATCCAGAAGCCCTACCGGCTGGCGGCCCTGCGCCACGTGGTTCGAGGCCTGCTCGACGGGCCTCGGCGTGGCGGCTATCATGAGACCAGTAGCGGCCAGGGAGGGGCTGATGGTGCGTGAGCGTCAGACCGAGGTGCTGGTGGTGGGCGCGGGTCCGGTCGGGCTCTTCTCAGCGGTTCTCCTGGCCGACCGTGGCGTCCGGCTCGTGATCGTCGACGAGGCATTCAGACCCGCCACTCACGGCTACGCATTGGCACTCCACCCGCGCTCCCTGGAGCTGCTCGACGGGGTGGGGCTGGCCGAGCCGCTGATCGCGCGGGGGCATCGGATCGACCGGGTCGCCTTCTACGACCGGCGGGCGCGTCGCGCCCAGCTGGACCTGGGCGCGGTCGACGCCCGGTTCCCCTTCGCGCTGGCCCTGCCCCAGCGTGAGCTGGAGCGGGTGCTGGCGGAGCGGTTGGCCGACCTCAAGGTCGAGGTGCTCTGGAACCACCGGGCGTCGGCGATCACGGTGGACGGGGATCGTGCTGTCGCCACCGTCGACCGGCTGGACCGGGTTTCCGGCGGGTACCCGGTGGCGACCACTCATGCGGTGGTGGTCTCGAGCGCGACGGTGCGGGCGGGTTTCGTCATCGGCGCCGACGGCGGCCGCTCGACCGTTCGCGCCCGCATCGGGGCCGAGGTCGAGACCGTGGGGAGCCCCGGGATGTTCGGCGTGTTCGAGCTCCGGGCGGCATTCGAGCCGGCGAACGAGATGCGGGTCGTGGTCGACGACCACACGGCGAGCGCCCTGTGGCCCATCGGCAACCAGCGCTGGCGCTGGAGCTTCCAGCTGGAGACGCCGATCCAGCTGCCGCCGCGGCGACCGGGGGAGAGCCGGCCGGTGGTGCAGATCGGGGACCGCAGCTACCCCGGCCTGACAGCGGACCGCCTGGCCGAGCTGCTGGCGGAGCGCGCGCCCTGGTTCGACGCGACGGTAGAGGAGATCTTCTGGGGGCTGGTGGTGGGTTTCGAGCGCCGCCTGGCGAGCCCCCTCGGCCGCGGGCCCCTGTGGATCGCCGGCGATGCGGCCCACACCATGCCGCCGATCGGCATGCAGAGCATGAACGCCGGGCTGGAGGAGGCCCACCAGCTCGCCGGAGCGATGGCTGACGCGCTTCGCGGGCGCACCTTCGAGCCGGCCTTCAGCTCGTACCAGCGTCGAAGCGCCGAGGACCCGCAGTGGATGACGGGGGAGGAGGAACGGCTCGTCGCCGACGACGAGGCCGACCCCTGGGTGGCAGCGCGGGCTTCCCGCCTGGTCGAGTGCATCCCCGCCGGGGGGCGCGAGCTCGAGCAGCTGCTCGGGCAGCTCCGGCTGCTGCCGTCGGGGTCGTCCGTCTGACCGCAGGCGGCGCGGCTCGCGCTAGGAGCCTGTAGGCCATAGCACTGGCGGCGCCCGAAAGGCGCCGCCAGTGCTATGGCCTACAGGCTCCTAGCTCGAGTTCCGGCCCGGTCTCGGACTCGGCGTTCTTCGGTGGTATGCTCGCTCCCGACGCGAACACATCGCTGAGTGGCGGGAGGGGAGCACGGGATGGCGCGGCACACGGTGAGGCTCATTCGCCCCGGCGGTGAGGAGGAGCGCTGCGAGTGCGGCGAGGACCGGTACATCCTGGACAGCGCGGAGGAGCAGGGAATCGAGCTGCCGTGGGCCTGCCGCTCCGGCAGCTGCGGCAGCTGCGCGGCGCTGGTCGTCGAAGGTCGGGTCGAGCTCGAGGAGCAGAGCGCGCTCGAGGAGGAGCATCTCGAGCGGGGTCTCACCCTGCTGTGCAGCGCCCGGCCGCTCGCCGACTGCGTGGTCGTGACCGATCGCTTCGAGGACCTGTGACCGCGCGGCGGTGAGGGTCCCGGGGGAGGTGCAGGTGGAGGGCTGGAAACGTTGGAGTGACGGCTTCCGGGGTGGGGCTGCACACGCCGAGCCGCGGTCCGCGGCGGGGGTGGGCGTGCTGGCATGGACGGGCCTGGACCAGTTCACCTCTCCGGGTGGGGCGCAGCTCACCCTGGGCGGTGTCGAGATCTCGCCGGGCGGCCTGTTCCTGGCGGCAGCGGCGGCGCTGCTCCTGGTGGCGGGGGTGTGGTGGGGCATGCGCCGGCGGGCGAGGCGGCGGGCGGCTCTGGCCGAGGAGCTGGCGCGGCTCGACGAGGAGATCGAGGCCGTCGGAGGGGCGACGGCGTCGTTCGAGGGGGTCGAGGAGGAGATCGGGTCCTCGGCGCCGGGGCCAGCGTTGCCCGAGCCGCGACCGGCGCCGGCGGCGATCGAGACGGTGGCGACCCCCGACGAGGTCCAGCCGGGTGGTCTTTCGGTGGCCCGGCTCGAGGCCCGCGTCACCGCGCTCGACGGGGAGCCTTCAGCCGGCGTCCGCCTGCGCATGGTGGCCGACGGCGGCCCCGTGGGCCGGGTCTTTGCCGACCGCACCACGGTGACGGATCCCGACGGCCGAGCGTCGCTCGAGGTGAAGGTGCCGCTCATCGCCGAGGGGCGGCGACTGTACTTCACCGCCGAGGTGGCCGGTGTCGGCGACCACTCCGAGACCCTGCGCTCGCGGACCTGGGTGCGGGTTCGCGACGTCGCCCTCGAGGTCCGGCCGGACCGGCTCAGGGTCCAGCGCGGCGCCGACGGGGGCACCACCCTGGTGGCCGTGCTCCGTGACGACGCGGGCGAGGCGGTGGAGGGGGTCGAGCTGCGGTGCGAGGTGGTGGACGCGGGTGGGGGGACCTTGACGCCCGAGACGGCCACCACCGATCTCGGGGGACGCGCCGAGCTCCTCTACAGCGCCGGCGATCGCGTTGGCGAGGTCCGGGTCCGGATCTGGCCCGAGGGGGAGCCGCAGCTGGCCCGCGAGGTTGTCGTCGAGCAGACAGAGTAGGAGGGGCCCGCGCGCGCTCCTCACGGCACCGTGTGGGACCAGGCGTCGGTGGTGCCGGACTCGAAGCTGTCGGCGAAGATGGGCGTCTCCGGCGCCCCGGCCACGGATGCGAGCACGGAGCCGTCCCCCTCGACGATGTCGTCGCCGACGTAGGCCGCCGTCACCGAGCCGTCACCGCCCAGCGCGAAGGCCGCGCCGCGCAGCGACGCGCCACCGGCGGCAGAGACCCTGACGTCGTCGCCGAGCAGGCTCACGCAGCCCTGGAGGTGGCGGCCGAAGACCCCGACCGAGCCGCTGGACCCCTCCTGCTCCCAGCCGACGAAGCAGTCGCCGGCGAGGTTGCGGACCGCCCGCGGAGACCGCTGTGAGCCGTCGGCGGTGGAGTTGACCCTGAAGACGCTGCCGATGGGCGAGCCGGCGGGGTCGAAGCGGCGCGCGAAGACGTCCGCTCCGGGGCGCCGGTAGCCGCCGGCGTCGGGCAGGGATGGCCCTTGCCATGCCACCAGCACGGCGCCGTCGTCGTCGACCACTACCGCCGGGTGCTCCTGGTCGCGGAAGAGGTCCTGGTTGACCCGGACCTCCGAGCCCACCGGCGCCCCGCTGGCGGTGTAGCGTCGCAGGTAGACGTCGTTCCAGCCGTCGGCGCCCTCCCGGGACCAGGCCACGGCGCCGTCGCCGGAGTCGTTGACGCCGACCGCCGGGAACGACACCACGTACGCGCCGGGCGGGTCGACCGCGATCTGGGGGGAGCCCGCGCCGCCGCTGGAGGTGAACAAGCGCCCGAAGATCCCGGAGCCGCCCTGGCGGGTGGAGGGGGTGCCCTGCCAGACGGCGAAGAACCCGCCGTCGGTGGGTCGCGTCGCGACCCGGGTGGTCACGGCGTCGCCGAAGGGGAGCTCGTTGAGCGGCAGGTCCGGGCTCGTCGGCGTGCCGCCGGAGGAGAACAGGCGGCCGAAGATCCCGGCGCCCTGGCGGAGCGAGCCGGTCGTCGAGGCCCAGGTCACGACGAAGCTGCCGTCGGCACGGCAGGCCACCGAGGGGCCGACCTGGTCGCCGGCGGTGGTGGCGTTGACCCGGGCCTGCGGCCCCATGGAGAGCCCGCCCGAGTCGAAGCGCTGCATGAGCACGTCGAGGTCGCCGGCGGCGCCGGGTGCGGACCAGACGACCACCCGCCGGCCGGAGCCGTCGACGCACGCGGAGGGGTGCCGGCCGGCGCTCGACACGCTCGCCGTGCTCGCCAGGTCGTTGTCGACGAGGTTGGTCGCGAAAGAATGGTAGCTCACGTAGCGCCCCGTGGCTGAGATCGACGCGTAGAAGCTCGCGCCGTTGGCCTGCTCGCCGGAAGAGCTCACGCTGACGCGGGTCGTCTGATGGGTCTGACGGTCGTGGACGAAGATGTCCGACTTTCCGTTCGACTCGTTGTCCACCAGATTCGTCGCATAAGAGTGGAACGCGATGTACCTCCCGTCCGCCGCCGCCGAGGGGCGGTCGCTTGAACCATTTGCCTCGGTCCCCACCGAGCTCACGCTCACCCGCTCCGTGGTCTGTCCGAACACCACGGGGACAGACAGCGCGACGGCGGTCACCTTTGTCGCACGGCGCAGGAGCACCTTCGACGTGGGCGTCATGTTGCCTCCGGCCGGCCACCGAGGTCTGTACCGTGGTCGTTGAGGCGAATGTGGTGCCCGGTGGGCGTGCTGTCAAATGACGGATCATCGTGCGGCGCGTCGTCGTCTGTAGCGCGCGACCCAGAACGAATTGCCGCGCGGCAGCGGGACCTCGCGGGCGCTGATCGGCTCCAGCAGGCAGCTCCGGGCGAGGCGGTCCACCACCTCGGGCGGGACCAGGCGCATCACCGGCGCGAGGAACTCGAGGCTGGGGTAGGGGGTCCTCGACACCGGAGCGGAGGACTCGCTCGGCAGCTGCAGGACCACGGACAGGACCCCGCCCGGGGCGAGCCAGCGGGCCATCTCGGCGAGCAGCGGCGCCGGCTCGAGGTACTCCAGCGCCAGGCGCGCCCTCGCCAGTCCGAGGAAGCCGTCAGCGATAAGCTGTCAGCTGAGCCCGTTGCAAAACCCGACGCAATCCGGGGAAGCCGAAGGGGCGCGATTCATCGCGCCCGCCGTGTCGCTCTGTATCTCTCTTGGGCGCAATGAATTGCGCCCCTACGAAGTCTCCACCGGCGAGCCTGCGGTGTTCTCTTCCCCAGCCAGTGGACCATTTGTGCAAGAGGCTCAGCTTTCGGCTCCCCCGCCCACCCGCTGCTCATGCCCGAGAGGGTATCCGTGCTTCGGGGAGGGTGGGGGAGGCTGAAAGCCGAAAGCTGAAAGCTGACAGCCATCTCTCGCTCCCCGGCAAGTGTAGCGCGATCGATAATGTGATAGATTTCACACGGCGGACCTGGTCCGCCAGATTTTCGTCATCGGGAGGCTTCATGGCGCGAATCCACCCCTTCCGAACGTGGCGACCTGCTCCGGGTCTTGCCGAGCGGATCGCGGCGCCGCCGTACGACGTGCTGTCGAGCGACGAGGCGCGGGCGATGGCCGCCGGCAACCCGGACTCGTTCCTCCACGTCAGCAAGCCGGAGATCGACCTGCCGGAGGACACCGACCCTTACGCGCCGGAGGTTTACGCCCAGGGGGCGAAGAGCTTCCGGCGGTTGATCGCCGACGGGCGCCTGGTTCGCCAGGAGGCGCCGGCCCTGTACCTGTACCGGCAGCGCATGGGGGACCACGTGCAGACCGGGGTGGTGGCCGGGGCGTCGGTGGAGGAGTACGAGGTCGACCTGATCAAGAAGCACGAGCACACCCGGCGCAAGAAGGAGGACGACCGGACCCGCCACGTGGAGGTGCTGGGCGCCCACACCGGGCCAGTGTTCCTGACCTACCGCGCCCGCCCGGCCATTGACGCCCTGGTGGCGCGTTTGACGGCGGTTGCACCGACCTATGACTTCGTCGCCGCGGACGGCATCGGGCACACCTTCTGGGTGGTGGGCGAGCCCGGGGACCGCGACGCCCTGGTGGCGGCGTTCCGAGAGGTTCCGGTGCTGTACGTGGCCGACGGCCACCACCGCTCGGCAGCCGCGGTCCGGGTGTGCCAGGCGCGGCGCGCCGCCAACCCGAGCCACACCGGCAAGGAGCCCTACAACTTTTTCCTGTCGGTGATCTTCCCCGACGACCAGATGCGGATCATGGACTACAACCGGGTGGTCCGGGACCTCCATGGTCTCGAGCCCGAGGCGTTCCTGCGCCGGGTCGGGGAGGGGTTCGACATCACCCCGGTCGAGGGGGGGCGCCCGGACCGGGCACGCTGCTTCGGCATGTACCTCGGCGGGCGCTGGTACCGCCTGACCGCCCGGCCCGAGATCGTCCCGGACGACCCGGTCCGCGGTCTCGACGTGGCCATCCTCCAGGACAGCCTGCTGGCGCCGGTGCTCGGCATCGGCGACCCGCGCAGCGACGAGCGGGTCGACTTCGTCGGCGGCATCAGGGGCCTTCAGGAGCTGGAGCGGCTGGTGGACTCGGGGCGCTTCGCGGTGGCCTTCGCCATGCACCCGACCGGGATCGACCAGCTGTTCCGGGTCGCCGACGCCGGGCAGGTGATGCCCCCCAAGTCCACCTGGTTCGAACCCAAGCTGCGAGACGGCTTGGCCATTCTCGCCCTCGACGAGTGAGGGAACAAGGAGGCATGCCATGAAGATCCTGATTTCGGACGCGTTCGACGTCACGCTCCCCGACAAGCTCGCCCCATTCGGCGAGGTCACTGATGACACCTCGAGGATGGCGGAGGTGGACGTCATCCTCGTCCGGTCGAAGACCAAGTGCACCCGGGAGTACATCGACGCGGCCAAGAACGTCAAGCTCATCGTGCGCGGCGGCGTCGGCCTCGACAACATCGACGTCGACTATGCCCGCTCCAAGGGAATCCAGGTTTTCAACACCGCCTCGGCATCCTCGATCGCGGTGGCGGAGCTGGCCTTCGCGCTCATGATCGCGGTTCCCACCCGTCTGGTGGAAGCGCACATGGGCATGACGGAGGGCAGATTCCTGAAGAAGGAGCTCAAGCGGACCGAGCTCTGCGGCAAGACCCTCGGCCTGGTGGGCGCCGGGAACATCGGCACCGAGCTGGCCCGGCGTGCGGTGGCCTTCGGCATGAAGGTGGTCGGCTACGACCCGCTGCTCAAGAGCCACGACTTCGTCAACCTGGTCGGTCTCGAGGAGGTGCTGCGCACCTCGGACTACATCTCCCTGCACGTTCCCCTGACGGACGAGACTCGGGGCATGGTCAACGCCGAGACGATCGCGACCATGAAGGACGGCGTCGTCCTGGTCAACACCGCCCGCGGCAAGTGCGTGGTGGAGGCGGACCTGGTGGCGGCGCTCACCTCCGGAAAGGTGCGGGCCTACGCCACTGACGTCTGGTTCTCCGACCCGCCGGACCCGTCGTGCCCCCTGCTCAAGGCCCCGAACGTGATCATGAGCCCGCACATCGGCGCGTCGTCGAAGGAAAACATGCTCCGCATCGGCGACGTGGTCGTGAGGATCCTCGAAGACTTCATTCGCAGCACCGTCTGAAGGAGGAGGTAACCGTGAGCCCGACCCTGAACTTCTACGCTGGTCCCGCCATCCTGCCCAAACCCGTCTTGGAGCGTGCCCGCGACGAGATGCTCGACTGGGCCGGCACCGGCACCTCGGTGCTGGAAACCTCGCACCGCTCCAAGGAGTACGACGCCGTCCACTACGAGGCGATGAACCTGTTCAAGGAGCTGCTCGGGGTGGGTGACGACTACACCGTGCTGTTCGTCGGCGGCGGCGCGTCCACCCAGTTCGCGATGGTGCCGATGAACTTCATGCCCGCCGGCCGCTCCGCGGACTACGTCATCACCGGCTCGTGGGCGAAGAAGGCGCTCAAGGAGGCGCAGATCGTCGGCACCCCTCGAGTTGCCGCCACCACCGAGTCCGAGGGCTTCACCCGGATCCCACGGCTCGACGAGCTCCAGCTCGACCCCGGCGCCGCCTACGTCCACCTGACCAGCAACAACACCATCTACGGCACCCAGTGGCACTCGTTCCCGGACACCGGCAACGTCCCGCTGGTCGCCGACATGTCCTCCGACTTCCTGTGGAGATCTTTCGACGCCAACAAGTTTCACCTCATCTACGCCGGCGCCCAGAAGAACGTCGGGCCGGCCGGGGTCACCGTAGTCGTGATCCGCAAGGCCTGGATCGAGGACGCCAACCCGAAGCTCCCGACCATGCTCAGGTACTCGACCCACGCCGACAAGGACTCCCTCTACAACACCCCCCCCGTGTTCCCGATCTACATCGTGCGCTGGGTGCTGCAGTGGGTGAAGGACAACGGCGGCCTGCCGGCCATGGGCGAGCGCAACCGGGCCAAGGGTGACCGCCTGTACGGCGTGATCGACGGCCTCGGGGGCTTCTACCGCTGTCCGGTGGAGAAGGGCAGCCGTTCGTACATGAACGTGGTCTTCCGGCTGCCCTCGGAGGAGCTGGAGGCGAAGTTCGTGGCCGAGGCCAAAGCCGCCGGCATGGTCGGTCTCAAGGGGCACCGCTCGGTGGGTGGGTGCCGCGCGTCGATCTACAACGCCATGGACTACCAGGGGGTCGACACCCTCGCCGGCTTCATGGAGGAGTTCGCGCGCACGAACGGGTAAGAAGGCGATCAGCGGTCAGCTGTCAGCTTTCGGCTCCACCGCCCGCCCCCGCTCCGGCGTCAGCGCCGGGCGCGGCGTTCGTGCGCGACGCTCGGATTCTCAGGGAAGGGTGGGGGAAGCTGACAGCTGAGCGCTGACAGCTGAAAGCTCCCCTCAGTACGACGGGATGAACACCGCGTCGCCGGACAGGTTGTCCACCACCGAGGCGTAGGCGACGAAGGCGCCGTCACCGGCGTCCCGGTAGACGTCGACCCGGGTGTTTCGCCCCTCGGGCGCCCCGAGGCTGGCGTGGAGGTCGTTGACCTGACGCACCTCGTAGGGACCCAGGGTCGTCGTCCCGACCCCGAGGGTGCGCCCGACCGCATCGCGCAGCACGTACCGCAGCGACATCGAGCCGCCCCCCACCTCGCACAGACCGAGGTTGGTCCTGAAGCCGGCGCCGCCGTCGAGGTGGGTCAGGGTCACGGGCCCTGTCGTTCCCGCGCCCGGGGCGACCGCCGGCACGTACTGCCCGAACGTGCCCTCGTCGGCGCGGTTGTACGTCCGGGAGGTGACCAGGAGCGGCGCGGGTCCCATGGAGGGGGCGATCCGCAGCGAGCCGGTGGTGCTGGCGGACGACGCCAGCAGGCCGGCGACGTCGTCGACGGCGGCCACTCGGCCCGGTCCGACGGTGACCTCGCTCGCGAGGACCTCGCCGCCGCGGCTCACCTCGGGCCGCAGCTCGAGGCGGAGCTCGACCGGGTCGGTCGTCGGGTTGAGCACCCTCAGGTCGCTGACCCAGTTGGTGCCCTCGGAGCCGGGGGCACGGGCCACGATCGGGACGACCCAGTCGGGGCCGGATACCGGGCGGGAGCCCGGGACGAAGATCGCGTCGCCGGTCGAGCGGTCGACCACCGACGCGTAGGCGACCACCCGGCCGGAACCTGCGCTCACCTCCACGGTGGCAAGAGCGTTGTCGACGGGGGGGGTGCCGAGGGCGGCGAAGACGTCGTTGAGCTGGAGGTTCGACCACGGCTGGACGGTCTCGGTGGAGGTCCCCAGCGGGGCGCCCGAGCCCCCGTCGCGAAGCGTCACGGTGACCGTCACCGCACTGCCGCTGACCTCGGACAGCCCGAGGTTGGTTCGCGACCCCGATCCCGACGCGAGCTGGAGGAGAACGAGCGGAGCCTCACCCGCGCCCACCGAGGCGCCGGGGGCCGCGGCCGGCACGTACTGGCCGAAGGTGCCGTCTCGCCCGCCGGTGTTGTACGTGCGCGAGGTGGCGAGCAGGTCGGGCCCCTCGGTGACCAGGAGCAGGTTCCCCTGGACCTGGTCGGCCCCGAACAGACCGGCAACCACGTCGGGCAGGTCGAGGAGGGCCTGCGGCGCGATCGCGAGGCTGGCGAGGTGGAACGTGGAGGTGCCGTCCGCCCCCTGGGGGACGAGGTACAGCCGGACCACGGCCGCGGAGGACAGGGAGCGATTGAGCAGCCGGGTGTCGGTCACCCAGAAGGTGCCTCCGGCGCCGGCGGCGCGGACCGCCACCGGGATGACCAGGGATCCGGGCCAGAGCCGCGGCGGCCGACGGGTGGGCGAGGTGGTGACCTCGAGGCCCCAGGCCACGATCCTCGGGGAGACCCCCGGCGCGGTCGCGGGGTCGACGTCCGCCACCTCCAGGGTCCAGCTGCCGGCGGCGGGTTGGTCCGCGAGTAGCTCCAGGCTCTCGGCCGGCACCGTGTCGGTGGGATAGGTGACCCAGATCCCGGTGGCGCCGGTCAGGTACTCACCGCTGGACTCGGCCGTCGTGCCGGCACCGCGGTCGTGGAGGCGAACCCGGGTGCCGTCAGGGGACGACAGGGTCACGGTCAGCTGTCGGGGGCGACCGTGGAGGATCTTGACCGTCACCTCCACCGACTCGACGAACCCCGGCGCATCGACCCACGCGGTGGACCTCGCCGGAAGGTCGGCCGCGTTCGGGATGGGGATCGACGCCTCGCCAACGGCGACCCCGCCGGCCGCGATGGCCGCGCCGAGGTCGACGCGGGGGCGCGCGACCCCGCTGTCCGGGTCGGTGACCGGGTGGCCGGTGAGCCCTAGCATGACGCGGGCTCGGACCGGGTCCATCGCCGGCGCCGCCTGGTAGATCAGGGCGATGGCCCCGGTGACATAGGGGGCAGCCCCGGAGGTGCCGCCGAACCCGAACACCGTGCCGCTGCGCTCGGCGGCCGTGAGGAGCTCCGACGGGGCGAACAGGTCGAGGTACCGGCTGGTGTTGGCGTAGCAGGGGACGGTGTCGGCCTCGCCGCCGGGCTCCTGACAGAGGTACGGCGGGATGCAGGTGCCGGCGCCGCCCGCGCTGCAGTAGGCGATGGGTCCCACCGGGCCGTCGTAGACCGAGGCCACGCTGATGACGTCGCTCAGGCATGCCGGAGCGTCGAGGGCGGTGCTGCTCGCGCCGTTGCCGGAGCTGACCACCACCGCGACACCGGCGGCGGTGGCGTCTTCGATCGCGGCGGCGTAGCTCGACATGGGCCCGTCGCCGTCGCAGGGACCGGCGGCGGGCTCACCGCCGAGCGAGAGGTTGAGGGCCACCACGTTGTACCGGTCGCGTTGGAGGACGGCGTCCTCGATCGCCGCCACGACATCGCGCGAGTCGAACGTGCCGCAGGCGTCGTCGGGGCTGGCCTTGTACGCCAGGATCGAGGCGCCGGGAGCCACCCCCCCGGCGAAGGAGGTGAGGGAGCCCCAGGCGTGCGGTCGGCCGGCCGCAACCGAGGCCACCGCCGTGCCGTGGAACCCGCAGTCGCGGGGGTTGCTGTCGTTGTCCGCGGTGTCCAGGCCGTAGACCACGACGCCGTTGGGGATCGCCCCGGCGCCCAGCACGGGGTGCAGGTAGTCGACGCCGGTGTCGACGATGGCGACGGCCTGCCCCTCGCCGGTCACGCCGGCGGCGTGGAGGTGGTCCGCCCCGATCAGGGGGACCCCCTCGGCGGTGTGGGCGCGCCACTGCTCGGCCTCCTCGACCCACACCACCTCGACCAGGCCGAGGGCGACCTCGAGGCCGTGGCGGGAGAGGTTCACCGCGAGGGCGGGGCGCAGTCGGTAGCGGTGGCGGATCTCGAGATCCCCCGGCTCGAGGTCGCCGGCGAGGGAGGCGAGCACCCGCTCCTGGGCTTTGGCCACGGCGTCGAGTCGGGCCTTCGGCTGCGCGAGGCCTCGGGGGGCCAGGGCGACGTCGGCGTCGGGGCCGGCGGCGAGGTGGAGCACGGCGCGAAAGCGGTCCGCCCCGCTCGCCCACAGGGACGTGGTGCGGGGGGACATCTTGGCCCGTTCCGGGCCGGTGGGAGCGGCCACTCCGACGGCCGGGAGCAGGAGCAGGGCGAGGCCGAGCACGACCTCTGCGGGTCTGCCGACCGTCACCCGGCTCGACCGGCGTGGCGAAGACACAACTTCCAGTGTAGCAGAAGGTTGTCCCACCTGCCAGTCGCCCGCACGGGAGGGCGTTGCGATGCAGAAGGGCACTGGCGAAGGGGCGCGCTCACACGACCTGTCATCCCGAGGAGCGAAGCGACGAGGGATCTACCTCAACGAAGGTGCCCCCTCCGCTGGGGTAGATCCCACCGCTCCCCCTCGCGAACGCTCGGGGCCGCGTTCGGGATGACATTTGGGTTGAGGCGCGCATTACACTGCGAACGTGGGAGTTGCGCGTGGTCTGCGGTGAGAATCTCGCCGCAACGCGCCGACTTCTGAGGCACGAGCCGCGCAAGGCGGCCTGAGCCTGCCCGGCGGCCGGTGCGGCGGGCTGGTACCATTCCCTCCATGCGACGGCTGATCGTGGCGGACGCGCACCTCGGGCAGCGGCGCGGCGACGCGGAGGTGATGGTGGCCCTGCTCGAGCGGGCGGGGGCTGCCGAGGTCGGCGAGGTGGTGTACCTCGGCGACGGCTTCCAGTACCTGATCGGGATGTCGAAGTTCTGGACGGGGGCGGTGCGCGACGTCCTCGCGGTGTGGGACCGGCTCCGAGCTGGCGGTGTCAGGGTGGCGGTGGTCGAGGGCAATCGCGACTTCTTCCTGGACGAGCCGGAGCTCGCGCGCCGGCTGGACTGGGCGGGCCGCTGCTACGAGCTGTCGGCGGGGGGACGGCGCTACCGGCTGGTGCACGGGGACCGGGTCAACCGGCGGGACCTGCAGTACCGGTTCTGGGCGTCGGTGTCGAAGTCGGCGGTGGCCCGGTGGTGGGCGCGGCTCCTGCCGCGGGGGACGGCGGTGGCCATCGTCCGCTCGATGGAGGCCCGCCTGGCCAGCACCAACCGGCGCTACCGCTACGTGAAGCCGGTCGCCGAGCTGCGGCGGGCGGCGGAGGCAGCCTGGGCCGACGGCGTCGACGTCATGCTGTGGGGTCACTTCCACTCGCTCTGGGAGCACCGCGAGGGGCAGCGTCTGGCCATGGTGGTGCCGGGATGGCTGGAGACCCGGACCGGGCTGCTGGTGGAACCGGACGGCGGGTGGAGCTGGGTCGGGCCGAGCTTGACAGGCTCGGACGCGGCCCCGAGAATCGGGGACGATCTCGATGCACGGGACGATCTCGAGTCGGGGAGCGGCTCACGGCCCCCCTGAGGCCGAAGTGGTGGGCGTACGGTGACCTCGCGCGTTCTCCCCGGTCCGGTGGGGCCGCTGGCGGCCTCGGTGCGGGTCCCGACGTCCAAGAGCCTCACCAACCGCGCGCTGGTGGCGGCCGCCGTGGCCGGCGGCGGGCGGGTGGAGTGCCCGCTCGACTGCGAGGACACCCGACTGCTGGCCCGGGCGTTGGAGAGGGCGGGGTGGCCCGTGGTGTGGGGCGACGCGGTCGAGGTGGGGCCGCGGAGCGTCCCCTCCGGCGTCGTGGCCGTGGATCTGGGCAACTCGGGCACTGGCGCCCGGCTCCTGCTGGCCCTGCTCGCGGCGGTGCCGGGGAGGTTCGTGGTGGACGGCACGCCCCGGCTGCGGGAGCGCCCCATGGCCCCGCTGCTCGATGCCCTCGAGCGCTTGGGGGCGGCGCTGGAGTCCGCGCGCGGGAGGTTGCCGGTTCGCCTCGACGGCCGCAGCTTGCGCGGCGGCCGGGTTGACGTGCGCCCAGGGGTGTCGTCGCAGTTCGTGAGCGCGCTGCTGATGGCCGCGCCGCTGATGGACGAGGGTCTCGAGGTGGAGCTCCTCGGGCACGTCCCGTCCCGGCCCTACCTCGAGCTCACCCGCGAGGTGTTGGGGCGCTTCGGGGCGACGGTCACGAGCGACCCTGAGGGGACGACGTGGAGAGTCGCGCCGGGGCCTCTTCGGCCCTCGACCGAGCGGGTGGAGGGGGACTGGTCGGCGGCCGCGTTTTTCCTGGCCGCGGCGGCGGTGGCCGGCGGCTCGGTGGAGGTGGCGCACCTCGACCCCTCGAGCCGGCAGGGTGACCGGCGAGTGTGCGAGATCCTGGCCGGGTGCGGGGTCGAGGTCGTCGCCGGCCCGGGGAGGGTCGTCGCGCGCGGGCCGGCCCTCCGGCCGCTGGTCGCGGACCTGGAGGCCACCCCGGACCTGTTCCCGGCCCTTGCGGCGGTGGCGGCGACCGCCCCGCCGGGCTCGCGGCTCGAGGGCCTGGGACACCTGCGCCACAAGGAGAGCGATCGGCTCGCGGTGATGGTTCGCAACCTGCGCCGCCTCGGCGTGGTCGTCGAGGAGAGCGGGATCGCCCTGCGGGTGGTGGCGTCGCCGCTCGGCGGGGCGGGGCCCGCGGTGGGGGTGGAGTCGGCTGGAGACCACCGCATCGCCATGGCGATGGCGGTGGCGGCGCTGCGCCTGGGGCCCCTCGCCCTCGACGACGGCGACTGCGTGCAGAAGTCGTTCCCCGGTTTCTGGGCCGCCTGGGAGCGGTTGCTGCCGTGAGCGCGCCGCTGCCCACGGCCCTGCTCGTCGACCATCCCGCGCTGCCACTGCCGGTCGCCACCGGCGGCGGGGTCGGTCCGGCCGCGGGCGACCCGGTGCGCGCCGACGAGCTGCGCCCCGAGCAGCGGGTGCGTCTCGCGGTGCAGCTGGTCGCGGTGACCGCGTTGCTGGGTGAGTTCGACCTCTGGCCCGGGCGGGCCGCGCTCCTGCGCGCGCAATGGGTGGCAGACGGCAGGTCGGTGAGGGCCGCCCTGACCGGGTTCCCCCGATCCCTGTCCCGGTTCCACGCCCGGCTGGGAGGGGGAGAGCGGGCTACCGAGCTCACCCGCGAGGCGGCCCTGGAGGCGATTGCCGGGGCCTGCGGCCTGCCGCTGGAGTCCTTGAGCCCGAGAGCGACGGAGCCGGGGTATTTCCTCGAAGCCGCGCTGGACCGGCTCCTCGGCGCTCTGCCGCGCCCCCTCGACCCGGTGACGGGGGCGGCCCTGTGGGCGGTGCGGCTGGCGCTTCCGCCGCTGCCGGACCCGGGCGAGGTGCGGTACTGGTCGGTGCCCCACGCGCGGATCGCCGCCCGGCTGGGCGGCGCCACCGCGGCGGCGTTGAGCCGCCGGGGACGCCCGGCGTGCCTCACTGCAGGCCCCCTTGACGTCTCTCGCCTGCGAGGGGGCTCCCCGGCTTCGGCCGTGGTCGTGGTGGGGGCCGTCAGCGAGGCGGACCTGGCGGCGCTGGAGGCGTGGGCCGACGGTGCCCAGCGGTCCGCGGTCGCTTTCGGGACCTTTCCCGGCGGTTGGTCGCCGCCGGTGCCGGACCTGGTGCCGGGTGGTCGGCTCGTGGAGCACCTGGCGGTGACCGGGGTGGGCCTCGCCCGGGCCCGCGACGAGGTGGAGCGCAGGCGCTGTCGGTTCGACCCCCTCGCGAGCTCGGACCGGGCCGCCCTCACCGCGGACGCGCGGGTGCTCTTCTCGGGGGAGCGCCCGGTGGTGCAGCCGGCGCCGCGCCGCCGCGCCCCGACGACCTTGGTGGGCCGGTGGCTGTCGCTGGCCCCGGAGGGGCTGCCCGAGGCCTTCCTCGTCGAGCGAACCGGGCTCGAGCTGCCGGCCCTGCGCGCGGCGGGTCGTGAGCTGGAGGCGGTCGAATCCGGTGGCTGGTGGCGTCTCGCGGCGGTCCAACCCCTGACCTGCGACCCGCTCCACCGCGAGCTGGCCGGGGCGTTCACACCGCCCGACCCGAGGCGACTGCGCCACCTGGCGCTGGGCACCGGCGACCCCTCCGAGCTGGTGGCGTGGGCCCGAGACCGGCTTTCGAACCTCGAGCACGAGGAGGTCAGGTCGGTGCTGCGGGACCTCGCGCCCGGCGAGCTCGGCGTCGAGGTGCAGCGGGACCTGGCCGAGGCCTGCCTGGCGGAGCTCGACCTGACCGGCGGCCGTCGCGCGCTCGAAGGCCTCGCGGACCCGGATGCGGCCCTCGGGATGGAGTGGGTGAGGGCCGTGGACTCGGACCTGAAGGAGGTTCCCGAGCTGCCGTGGCTGGGGCACGTCGGGGTGTGGCCGCGAGCGGTGGCGGCGGTGGGCGCCGAGGCCCTGCGGGTCTCGCGCCGCCGCGGGGTGGGGGACGCCGAGCGCTGCCGGGACTGCCTGGCGGCGGCGGCCGTGGTCCTCGAGGGCGCCGCGAGGCGGTGGTACGAGATCGAGCTCGAGTGGCGGGAGCAGCCCTCCCTGCTGGCGGACCGCGCCTGGCGGCGGGGGGCGGCTGCAGGCCACCCGAAGCTGGTGCGCCTCCTGCTGCGGCAGCGGGCGCTGCAGCTGGACGGCGACGGGCGTCACGACCTGGCGAGGCGGTTTCTCCAACGGGCGGGCCGGGGCGAGGGATCCCCCGGGCGCCTGGGCCTGATCGAGCTCGACCTGGGCAGCATCGACCTCGAGCAGCGCCGCGACGCGGAAGCGCAGCGCCACCACCTGCGGGCGCTGCGCCTGTTGCGGGCCGCCGGGTTCCAGCGGCGGACCCGTTCGGCGCTGTTCAATCTGGCGGTGGCCGACCTCGACCGTCTGGAGGTGGTGCGGGCCGCGAGCCGTCTCGACGAGGCCGCCGGCAGCGGTGACGACCTCCAGACGGTGGCGGAGCGCGCTCGTCTCGCCCTCGCCCGGGGCGAGGAGCCGGTGTTCGAGGACCTCCTCGCGCGGCTCAGGACCAAGCCGAAACCGAGAACGGCCGCGGTGGCCGAGGGGGTTGCGTTCCTCGAGGGGGTCTCCGCCATGCTCCGACAGCAGCGGGGTGCCGCCCGATCGCTGCTGGAGCGCAGCGGGCCCGAGGGCGCCCCGTGGCTCGGCCTGCTCGACGCTCTCGAGGGGCGGTGGGGGCCGGCGCTGGAGGCCGCAGATTCCTGGGGGGTGGCCGCGGCCGCGGGCCTGCTGGAGACGGCGCGCCGCGAGGGTGCCGAGGCCGCGACCGGGGCGCTGCCGCCAGCGGATGGTCTGGGGCCGGCCGACGCACTGGCGGTGGCGCTGCTGGAACGAGTGGCCGGGCGGCAGGCCTGGGTCCCGCGCGGCCACCGCGTGGCGGCGGCTCGGGTCCTCGACGGTCGCGGCATGGCAGGTTGGGCACGTCTGCTGCGGCGGGGGGTCGGCGGCGGCGAGAGCCTGGTGGAGGCCCTGGCCCCGGTGGTGGACGGAGGTGATCTGCAGGTCCTCGTCGGCCCTCGGGCAGACGCCCTTCTCGGCAGTCTCGGCCTCACCGGCCTCGAGCTGCGGAGCGCCAGGGACGGAGCCCTGCTGTGGGGCTGCGGCGAGGGGCCGGCGGCGACCCCGAGCCTGCGGGGCCAGGTGGCGGTCGTCCCCCTCGGCGGCGAGCCCTTCGAAGGCGCAGCGTGGACCCTGACCGCCGGTGTGCTGGAGCTGTACGCGCCGCTGGCCCCCGGCGGCGACGACCCGGGGGAGGCGGAGACCGGGATCCGCGGCGCCAGCCCGGCCACCCGCGAGCTGCGATCCCGGCTCGCCAAGCTGGCGCCGGCGAGCGTGCCGGTGACCCTCCTGGGGGAGACCGGGGTGGGCAAGGAGCTGGCCGCGAAAGCGCTGCACCGGCTCTCGGGGCGCCCGGGGGGATTCGTGGGCGTCAACGTGGCCGCGCTCACCGGAACCCTGCTCGAGGCCGAGCTGTTCGGCTCGGTCAAGGGGGCCTACACCGGCGCGGAGCGGACCCGGAGAGGTCTGGCGGTGAGCGCCGACCGGGGCACCCTGTTTCTCGACGAGATCGGGGACCTCGACCTGCCGCTCCAAGTCAAGCTGCTGCGGTTCCTGGAGAGCCGCGAGGTGCGCCCGGTGGGCGCCGAGGCCGCCGTGGAGGTGGACGTGAGGATCGTCGCCGCCACTCACCGCGACCTCGAGGCGATGGTGCGGGAGGGCAGCTTCCGGCAGGACCTGTTCTTCCGTCTCGCCGGGGTCGCGGTCCGGATCCCGCCGCTGCGCGAGCGGGTGGAGGACATCCCGGTACTGCGCGCCCACTTCGAGCTCGAGACGGCGAGCCGGGACAACCTCCTGCCGGTCCGGTGGAGCCGGGACGCGGAGGAGGCCATGCGGCTCCACCCCTGGCCCGGCAACGTGCGCGAGCTGCGCCACACGGTGATGGCGGCCATGGTCTGGCGCGGCGGTGGCGTGGTGCGCGCCGAGGACCTGCCGTTCGACGGCGGCGCCCCGCCGCCGCCCCGGCGCAGCTGGGACGAGGCGATGGCGGGCTTCCGGCGCAGCCTGCTCGAGGACGCGCTACGCCGCAACGGCGGCAACCGCAGCGCCGCCGCCCGCGACCTGGGTCTGTCCCGCCAGACCCTGCTCTACCACTTGCGCAACCTCGGGATCAAGTAGCCCCCGATCCGAGGCCTCCGCCGCAGGGGGACCTGCGAGGGGCAGCGACAGCGGCAGCGTCAGCCGGCAGGGGCAGGGGCAGGGGCAGCGACAGCAACAGCGTCAGCCGGCAGCGACAGGCGGCAGCGTCAGCGACAGCTGGCAGCGACAGCGACTGGCGACAGCGAGCGGCGGTGGGGTTGGCCGTGGCGAGGGAGGGCATGGTCACCTCCGGGTCGTCCATGGCGCTTCACGGGGAGCTGTCGGAGCGGCCGGCTTCAGGGGCGCGCTCGATCGGTCCTGAGTCTCTTCGACCAGGTGCGCGCCATGATCTGGCGACTGCTGCATCCGAGGGCGTGAGCTGCCTTCCCCCGAACGCGGTCGCGACGGCGCAGCTGCCGTCGCTGTCGCTGACTCCTGTCGCTGTGGCTGACGCTGCCCCTGTCGCTGTCACGGCCTGTGCTGCGATGCGGGTTGATCCATCGGCTATCGACCGCTCACAGTACCCACATCGCAACGGGCTCAGGGATCGCTCTGCTGGCTGCTCGGGCGGTTCCGGGGTACTCTGCGGGGGTGAGGGGACATCGACCGATCCTGCCGGTGCTCGTGGT
>Ga0068714_10002637_pt1 | contig 22723 bp, 24 predicted proteins | sample MTBNYHSulfiMetaG_FD_62988 | JGI IMG/M metagenome (GOLD analysis project Ga0068714, IMG submission 62988) | Enrichment culture microbial communities from rom New York Harbor, USA that are MTBE-degrading - MTBE-NYH (New York Harbor Sulfidogenic)... | ecosystem: Environmental > Aquatic > Marine >... | reverse complement strand
GCATAAACGAAGAAGTCATAAAAAGATACATTGAGTTTCAGGAAAAGATAGATAAAGGGCAACTGCAGCTGCCTTTTAATCTTTAGTGCCACGGGCGTGAGCCCGTGGGTATCTACTTTTGAATTATGACACAGTCTCCAAAGGGGGAGGGAAAGATCCTTCTCCCCTTTACTAAAGGGGAGATTGAGAGGGGTTTGTTGTATTGACCGAAGAGGGATTAACGAGAAATGATGTTCGAGAATACCTAATGAAATGCAATGAAGTACTTTGCTTACTTGCATCACCAATAGATGAACCTGTAAATAATAACTTATTTTTTCGTGAGAAAGAGCAAGCAGGAGAGGCTTCGAGGTTTCTAGCGGCAAACTGGGCGGTATGAATAAAACTTTGGCTAACAAGGCTTTTGCAGCGGAGCGAAAAACCGCGCCCCGCTGAACAGTACGTTAGCAAAAAATATTCTTTCGTTTTAGGTTGTGCGGTCACCATCGAAGTATTGAATATAAGAAATTCCCTGAAAACGGGAATAAAAAAAGTTAACCACTTTTTCATTTGATTAAAAAGCTATGATTGTTTTGGGTATCGAACCTTCATGTAATGAAACTGCGGTTGCACCCATGCCCCTCAAATCATGTTTATGAAAAGACTTAAGGAGCGCAGATTATGAAAATAGATATTGACTCCATGAGCTATGATGATCTTGTTGAATTGAACCACAAGATTATTGAACGGCTTAAGTTTTTAGATTCGATGCATACTCATAAAGAAATGATGCAATTCAGTCCAGGTGATCAAGTTTGTTTTGAACCGCCCGGTAGGGGTAAACAATTTGGCACGTTGGTTAAGTACAACAAGAAAACAGTCACTATAATCACCGAGTCTGGGCACCAATGGAATATTTCGCCACATTTGCTCAGCAAAGTAAAAAGCGTAAAAGATAATAAACAAGATAAAATTATCGATCTATATAAGAAATAAGGCTCATCGTGAAAAAGTGTGGGTAATTCTGCTTAAAGATATTCGTCATTCTCCGGCTTGACCGGGGAATCCAGAGCTATAGGGAAAAGAATTTTTATGTCTACATATTGTCAAGCAAGCGGAATGGCACTTTATATATAGGAGTAACCTCAAATTTAATAAAGCGCGTTTGGGAGCATAAGAATAAATTAGTCGAAGGATTTACAGAAAAATATGGAGTTGACAAGCTGGTATATTATGAGCAATTTCAAGACGCAGGATATGCAATCAGAAGAGAGAAAAGACTGAAAAAATATAATCGCAAATGGAAAATTGATCTTATTGAAAAGGTGAATCCGAATTGGAAGGATTTGTATGAGGATTTAATAACTGGATTCCCCGATTAAATCGGGGAATGACACTGTTTGTTATGGGGAATGAAAGGGTCTATCGCCTACCCTTCCGATCCCCTGATCAACTCATAGGGCATGTTTGATCGGAGGGTTTGATTAAAAAGCTATGATTGTTTTAGGTATTGAATCTTCTTGTGATGAAACTGCGGCTGCGGTGGTTCAGGATGGGAGAAACATCCTTTCCGATGTGGTCGCATCGCAGGATGAAGTCCATAAAATATATGGCGGGGTTGTCCCGGAACTGGCCTCCCGGCATCATATTGAAAATATCACTCCGGTTATCAGCACGGCGCTTGAGCAGGCAAAAATATCTCTCAACGATTTGAATGGGATCGCGGTAACACAAGGTCCGGGACTGGTGGGGTCGCTTTTGGTGGGACTATCGGTCGCAAAAGCAATGGCGTATGTTTTGGGAGTGCCATTGGTCGGAGTGAACCACGTGGAGGGGCATATTGCGGCCGCTTTTTTGGAGCACGAAGACCTCACGTACCCTTTTCTCGCCTTAGTTGTTTCCGGAGGGCACACCAGTCTCTATGAAGCACGATCTCCGGGAGAATACAATGTATTGGGACAAACCCGTGACGATGCAGCGGGTGAGGCTTTTGACAAAGTGGCTAAATTTCTCAAATTAGGGTATCCCGGGGGAATTATCATTGATCGGCTTTCCCGGACTGCCAACAGGAAAGCCTTTACTTTTCCCCGACCCTGGATCACGAGCGAGTCCCTGGATTTCAGCTTTTCGGGTTTAAAGACTGCGGTGATCACCTTTATTAAAAAAATGAACCACGAACCCACTGGTTCGGAAATTAATGATATCGCCGCTTCTTTTCAAGAAGCAGTGGTAGATGTATTGGTGGGGAAGGCCTTTTTAGCGGCTGAGCAAAAAGGGTTAAATAAAATCGTGGTGTGCGGAGGAGTAGCTTCCAACCAAAGGTTGCGAGTGAGACTACACGAGGAGGCGAAAAAAAGAGGCGCTGCGGTTTTTATTCCTTCACCTCATCTTTGTACTGACAACGCGGCCATGATCGCGGCGACCGGGACGTATTATCTTGAACGGGGAGTTCGCGCTCCACTCAATCTGAATGCTTATTCCCGCTTACCCATATCCATGGTTTGAGTTTGATTTTTTACTACGTTTTTTTCCACCATCGCGTAAGCATTGTGATTATGAATGCTCTCCATGTTTTCCGATTCCACACTGAACCAGGTAAAATTGGCGTTGGCGGAGAGTTTCTCGGCGATGGTACGCACCACATCTTCCACAAACATGGGGTTCTCGTAGGCTTGTTCGGTGACAAACTGTTCATCCCGCCGTTTTAAGAGCGAATACACCGGGGAACTCACTGACTCTTCAATAAGATGAATAACATCTTCAATCCAGAAAAATTTTTTAAAGCAAAGGTGAACGGAGACTTTGCCTCTCTGATTGTGAGCTCCTTTTTTACTTATTTCTTTTGAGCAAGGGCAGAGCGTTGTGACCGGCACCTCAACCCCGACGATTAATTTATTGCGCGCATTGTTATCCGTAGAACCAATAAAACGGCAGGTATATTCCAGCAGACTCTTGGATTTGGATACAGGCGCGGCTTTTTCGATAAAATAAGGGAATTCGATCTCCACATGAGCGGATTCCGCATGGAGCTTCTTTTTTATTTTCGCAAGGATTCGGGGGAGATTTTTTATATCAATACCCTGGCGATATTCATTGAGGAGCTCGATGAAACGGCTCATATGCGTCCCCTTAAAATGGTGGGGAAGGTCCACGTACATATTAAACGTAGCAATGGTATGCTGAGTTTTATTTTTTTTGTCCTTAACAATGATCGGATATTTGATGTTTTTAACTCCCACCTTTTGAATCTCAATGTGGCGGTGATCAGGGCGGTTCTGGATGTCTTCGGGAAACATAATTTTTTCCTTATTTCTCTGAGTAGCCGGCAGAGGAATCGTCCGATTCCCAAACCGTAACCTTGGCGACAATGACCCTCTCACGGGTGAGTGATTTTTTTAATTCCTGGAAAATATAAAAAGCGATGTTTTCGGACGAAGGATTGAGAGCATCAAAGGGAGGGATATCGTTAAGGTGCTTATGGTCAAGCCTCTGAATAATTTCATGCAGTTCCTGTTTCAAGACCTTAAAATCAATAACCATACCGAGGTTATCCAGCGTTTCTGATCCTATCTGAACCCCCACTTTCCAGTTATGACCATGGAGTTCTTCACACTTTCCCTTATAACCTCGCAAGCTATGCGCAGAGGAAAAATGAGTATGGACCATGAGTTCGTACATTTTTCCCATCCTCTTAATAGGTGTATTATCCAACGTTCATGCGCGGGTACGCTCTTATCCGGTAGCGCGGTAAATCTCCTCGAGGATAGCGGTGCCACCAGCATTTAAGAGCTTTTCCGCTAAAAGAAGACCTATTTTTTCTGCTTCTTCGGGATTTCCTTCGATCATATCCCGGATAATCTTTTTTCCATCTAAAGAGCTGATCAGTCCCTCGAGGAATAATGTGCTGTTTGCTATTTTCCCAAGGGCGGCGATCGGCACCTGACACCCGCCTTCCAACCTCTTCAGAAAAGACCGCTCCGCGCATACGCAAAGAGCGGTGTCAGGATGGTGGAGAAAAGCGACGATTTCGTTGGTTGTCCGGTCATCTCGGCGAGTTTCGATACCGAGCGCTCCCTGGCTAATGGCCGGAAGAAATTTTTCCGAATCCAGATACTGGGTAATTTTTTCTTCCCACCCCATCCGGATAACCCCGGCAGCTGCTATAATAATACCATCAAGTTTTTCAATTTCCAATTTTTTTATCCGGGTATCCAGGTTACCCCGGAGGGTTTCGATTTTAAAATCAGGTCTCAGGTTAAGGAGCTGAGCTTGCCGACGCAAGCTTGACGTTCCTAATCGAGCATGCACCGGCAATTCTTCTAATCGTCTTCCCTCCCGTGAAATTAATGCGTCTAAAGGGTTTTCCCGCTTTGGGATTACGCTGAGCATTAGTTCCTGGGGAAGGAACGTTGGAACATCTTTAAGGCTATGGACCGCCAGATCGATTTTGTTTTTGATCAGAGCTTCTTCAATCTCTTTTACAAAAACTCCTTTGCCTCCTACCTGAGTTAAGGGCACGTCATGTATTTTATCACCCGTGGTTTTAATTTTTACCAGTTTGAAATCAAACTGGGGATATCTTCCCTTGAGCTGAGTTTTAACCCACCCGGCTTGCCAGAGGGCGAGGGCGCTTCCTCGTGTTCCGATAGAGAGCGTGTCTTTTGCCAAAAGGTCTTTCCTGTAAGAAAGAGTTAGTCTTAAAACCGAACAACCTTAAACCTCCCACAAAATTAACCCTGATGAGTGAGCGTGCGCCGAGAAAAAGGAAAAGGGTTTTTTTCATTCACATAAGAAGCCTTGGAAATTTAATGCCAGGAAAAAAGATTGTGGAGAGGCTTCAGCGCTTTGAATTTACCTGGGGACAATTAAAGATTTATCCCTGCGACGTTCAGTTCCTTCAGCATAAAAAAGGATGCTTCGGTGAACCAGTTTTTGTAAAAAGCCATGCTTTTCCGAAGCAATTCCTTGAGGGTTAAGATCCCAGGCCGCGCAGAGAGCACATTTAGCTTCTTCTTCTTTATTCGTGCGAAAGAGCATGTAAGCGGTTTCTTCCAAACGCCGCTGGTAAATTCTCCGAAAATCTTCATCAAATATTTTATGCATTGCTTCAGAAAAAATTGCTTCCCGTCTTTGCTCAACGTGATAGGGATCCAAAACCAAAGGACTTTCTTCAATGGCTCGTAATTTTTCCAAATACCCCCAGACCAATCGTGGTTCCAAAAACCAGCTCTTGAACTCTTCAAGCTCAAAAAGCGAATGGTACTGATCAGGCGCAGCATTGAGGGTCGCCTCGCGGATAGTATCGTGAGATATGCAAGAATAAATAATGGGTTCGGTTACTGATCCCCTCAGGTCATCAATTTCTACTTTCCAATGATTAAATTGTTCCGGTAACGGGATTCCTTTTTGCAGGTTAATCTGGTAGGCTTCATCAATAAGGAAATAACTGTATTCAGGAGTAATTTCAATAAAGTGAACCACACCATCTTCGGAAATCTTCTTAAGGAAGTTTTTTATCTCTTTTCGCTTAAGGTCGAAAGCGCTAAAATTTTTTATACCATCTTGATCACTGAGGGTAATTTGGAAAAAAAGCACTCCCCACCGTAAAACCGACTTACTCAAAAAGATTAAACGGTCTCCTACATAATCGATGCCGCTTATGTAAGCCGTGGCTTGCGATGGCTCAAGGTTCACAATTTTTAACGGCTCACTCTCATCGGTTTCGGGGATAACCACCTCTAACCCCTTGTTTTTCATTTGGAACAGATGACGTTTTAGCAGCCGGCGGAGATTTTTATCCTTGTTATTCTTCAACATGTTGCTAAAAATTTCTCCGACCTCTACGGTGGCGTTTGAAGCTAACAAATTAATGGTTTTCTCATCTAAGTCAGACTCTTCTTTAATCAGTCGCAGGATAAAGGGAAAAGCTTTGGGAAACCCATCTATTACCTGTTTAATGATGGAAAATTTTAGTTGCCTTGGCAAGAGGGCAAACTTTTTGAGGATAGCATCCTCCGTCCCTTCTTCCAAGGACCCACCCAGCTCAGTAAATTTTTGGATGGCATAAATAATACCATCCCCTTCTTCCAAAAGTTTTAATAAATTTTCATCAACCGGTTCTTCCCATTTTTGGAGCTGGAGCAGTGCCTGTCGCAGGATATTAACGGGAAAATCATTTTCGTTAATTATTTTTTTTAAATTTTTAATAACTTCGTCACTCTTTTTCCTGATTAGGAGATCTAAAATTACTTTTTGTTCCGATGATTTTCCCTGTCGCAACCTTTTCATTAACAAGGGAAGACAATTTTCTCCTGACTTCTCCAGCTCCCTGATTTTGCCATCTAAAAGAATAAGATTACAATCAGGTTTATGTGATTCTTGGATAATTTCTTCCAGTAATTTTCCTGGTCCTTTCTTAATGAGTAATTCATTTTCCGGGGTATTGCCAACACTTTTTTTTCTGCCTCTTTTTGTCATATTCCTTACTCCGTTGTTCTCCAAATTAATTGAATTAATTACAGATTCAGAAATAAAACCCTGTTCTTTATGGCTGACGTCAATCAGTCTTGAGCTACTCAAAAGAAATTATAAAGGAACGGTGAAGGCAAGTCAAAACTATTTCACGGAAGGAAAGGGTTGCTATGGTTCTGTCTTATTGCCACAATGAACAATGGCTTACGAAAAGACGAGAGGTCGGAGCAGCCCGATGCAATAATTTTAAAAGGTTTTTGAGAAAGACGTAAAACGAATAATCTGGCTTGGGGATAGCGAGGTGTTGAAAAATTGTTTACTTACATTCTCTATTATTTTTTGTCATAAATCTCTCCCTTGAAGTCGTGGGAAGGGATGTCTTTAAATTTCCAACCGGGAAAACGGGTTTGCTGAAAGTAGTAATTTTATGTTATATCCAAAGAAAAAAAGATGCAAAGCACAGTAACGGTCGGCTGACAATTTAAGAACAAACCGGTGGTCCCAAGTCTCCTTATCACAATAACCACGGAATCAACGCTTACTAAGGAAAAACCAAAAGGAGATGTGTGAAGACCTATCGTCACGTCCCGAATAGAGGAATGTTTGAGGGAAAGCGGCATCAGAGAGGGACTTGCCTTGGTTAACGCGATGCACATTACGGCGTCAGTATTTATTAATGACGACGAGTCTGGACTTCACCAGGACTTTGAGGTGTGGCTGGAAAAGCTGGCTCCCCATGCTCCGGTAGCCCAGTACCGACATAATGTCGGTGAAGATAACGCTGATGCGCACTTGAAGCGCCAGGTTATGGGCCGGGAGGTCGTGGTCGCTGTTACTGGCGGCAAGCTTGACTTCGGGCCTTGGGAGCAGATCTTTTACGGTGAATTTGACGGTCGCCGAAAAAAAAGGGTGCTGGTCAAGATTATAGGGGAATGAGGCGCTCAACCCTTTGGTATTTGTTAATGTTAAAAAGGTTTTCAATAGAAAGAATCATGCCATGTTTGGTCATAAACGCTTTTTTAACGGAATTAGGCGAAAATTTCTGATAGTTCTGCCGGATAAGCTATTCCTTTATTTATTTTACTGGGAAGCTTATGGATATTTCCCGAATTTAGATGATCCTAAAACATTTGATGAGAAACTACAGTGGTACAAGTTGTATTATAGAGCGCCAATAATGAACACTTTAACAGATAAATATGCGGTAAGAGAATATCTCAAAGGCAAAGGTTTTGCCGGGATATTAAATGAATTGTACGGTGTGTATAATGGCGTAGATGAAATCGATTTTTTTAAACTGCCGGAACGTTTCGTAATAAAGGCTACTCACGGCAGCAATATGAATATAATATGTAAAGACAAGGAAAGCCTGAATTGGGGAACATGCCGTCACTTGATGAATAAATGGCTTAAAAGGAATTATTACCACCTCGGTCGGGAATGGGCATATAAAGATATTAAACCTCGCCTTATCTGTGAAAAGTATTTAGAGAACGAAGAATTTAATGAGCTTATAGACTACAAATTTTACTGCTACAACAATAAACCGGAAGTGTTGTTCGTGTGCACAGGCAGATTCAGCGCTGACGGTCTAAAGTATAATGCGTACGACATGGATTGGAACAGGATCTACGCATACAAAGGGAAGCCAAGCAGTGATCTTGACATAGGGAAGCCAGCCAACCTGAAAGCCATGATCACTATTGCCGGTGAATTGTGCCAGGGTTTCCCTTTTATTCGCGTTGATTTATATTCCGTAAAAGAAAAAATAATATTTGGTGAACTGACATTTTATCCCGACAGTGGCATATGCCCTTTCACGCCGGATAAGTATAATTATTTTTTTGGTGATTTTTTCGTATTACCTGATAAAAGGATTTAACTTTATTTATGTTGCCGCCACGGTAAGTTAATAAACCTATGAAGTTTACGAAGCTACCCACAACACAAAGCGAACGACCTCTGTTTTCGTCCAAATTTCCTTTTGCCGATATTCTGGCCCCTTGTCTACACAAAGGCACGCTGGTACAAACTCATTATGTTTTTCCTGCCTCACGCCCCGCGGCGGTTTGTTTTCAGGTCGAACTCACGGGTGCGGAGGAAAGCTGCAAAGCCGACTTTGAAGGGGCGCGGGATAAGTGGCCTGTTGCCGAGAATGCGTTTCCCTATGGATTGTCGGAAGCGCAATGGTGGGAGTATTGTCTGGCGCCGCACAGTTACCTTGCGCTGGAGGAGGGAAAATGCCAGGTAGGCCTTAATCTGTTTAATCGTTTCCTACACCTGGATTTCAATGAGCAATCATCTTTCTTGGTTGATCCCGGAGTCGGGAATGAATTCATGTCCACCACCAACTGGTTCGATCATGAGAAAGGTGATTTGTGGTTTGCTTCCTGGCCTTTCGAGGCCACTGTTCGACGCATATTGCATCCCCGGGATGGTGTTTTGGTGACGATCTGGAAGCTTTCGGTTCGTTCCGGAGACATTGAAAAGGCCTGGCAGGGGGATTTGGGAGATGCCTTGCATCAGTTATGCTTAGATCCCTCACGCCGATTTTTGATTCTTACTGAGCTGGGACTGCGGCTCGAAGAGCCAATTCCTGCTCAATCGCCGGATCAGGCACCTCGTGTCTGGGAACAGATACGGACAAGGGGTGTTGTCCCTTCAAAAATACTTGTTCTTGATTTAAAGACAGGCCGGGAATGGCGGCTATCGACATTGACCGCGGGTCATATAGAATTCGACCCTGAAGACCCAAGTGTCTGTTACCTTTCGGGGCACAACCTCGGCCTCATGGGGGTCAAGGTAGGCATATTCGGTTCCGGTATTGTGCACAAGTACCGGCTCAGGGAAATTGGCCCGGAATTGCTCGGGGAATTTATCCATGAGCGCTTTCATCGCATTACCACGCATATTGTCTTCCGTCACCGGGGAGAGACCTTGATCGGTGTCAGCGGCTATCCCGGCACCGTGTTCCTCATCAATGCCGCCACCATGAAACTCCATAGGATCATTGAAATGGATTCGTCCGAAAAGGTCGACACGTCGCCATCCCCCCATATCTGCGGACAGGACAGTTACGGAATAGATGCCTCGAAAGACGGGGAAGCCCTCCTGGTTGCCGGCACTGGTTTCGTCAGGGTCGCCGACATCAACGAAGGACGTTTCATTCGCACGCAGAACATCGAGGGGTACGGCGCTGATTGCTGTTTTACCGGACACCTGGGCAGATTTGTTTTTCCCCAAAGGAACCCATCATGCGGCGACAATTAGTACTGCACGAAGATGGTTTCAGTCTTGAATTTCACGTCATAAACGATTTTGTCCGTAGTGATGATGGCGCGCTTTTGGCAGACGTTATCAGAGACGGATATGTTCTGCAGGAAAAGATTATCCTGCCGCCGCACCTGGTACCCAAAGCAGGGTCTTTTTCTGCCAGCGCCATCGTTCCCTCGCAGTCCAATCAACCATTAATCCTCATCGGTCATCCGGATCTTCCCGTCCAATACGCATCGGTTATTGCGCGGCCGGAAATGGGAAAGTCAAAAGTAGAAAAACACGATAAAGCCATCAAAGTAAGCACCGCAGGAATGGACCTGTTATTCAGCGCTCCTCTCTTTAGCCCATCCGTCAGAACCGACCAGTCCCTGTCTTCAGCTTTTCGTGAGATAGGAGAGGTATTGTGCGCCTGCAAAATGCAGGATGCCGCGATTGCCCGCACCTGGCTTTTCATGGAAAACATCCTGCGCGATTACGATTTGCTTAACAAGGCAAGAAAAATTTTTTTTGAAGAACAGCATTATTCCGTCGCCCACTTTTTTCCCGCCAGCACCAGTATTCAGGGCCATGTTGTCGGCAGCCGATTGTTATCCATCGAATTCTGTGCCTTTTCCGGAGAAGCTCTGTCACTTAGTCAACAGCCTTCTCCCTTGCAGCACGAACCAACGATGTACGGCAAAATGTTCAGTCGTGCTGTGGCGGTTCGCTTCCCGAAAAACGCTTTATTGTTTATCAGTGGAACCGCCTCCATCAACAAAACCGGAGAAACTTTGCATGTGGGAGATTTTGAGCGGCAAATGGCTTTTATCTTGGAAGTTGTGTCCACTATTCTGCGCCAGGTTAACGGCACCTTTTCGGATGTAGCCCAGGCCATTATTTACCTCAAGAGGAGTAAGGATTTCGCTCCCTGTCTGCGCCTTGTTGATAGGGCCGGGTTTCCTTGCGCGAAAACCATGTTTCAGATAGACACCCCTGTTTGCCGGGATGATTTGTTGTGTGAAATGGAAGTGACAGCGCTGCTTGCTTAATCGGCAGCAAACCTAAAGAACAAAGCGCGCTTTGTGGACGGGGGATAACGAGGGAAAAAGCACTGATCAAGATTATGGTGGAGTAAAATTGTTATCAAAAAGAAAGCGGGCGCATATGGAATCATTGTGGAAAGCGGCTCAGCAACGAATTTTCGTCATTATTTAGGACTTTTTGGGCTTATCCCTTTTGAACATCCGGTGTGGAAGGAAGGGAAAAATTTTTTAAATAAAGAAAAGATTCGCTTCGTTAAAAAACCCACCCTCATTATCCACGCTGAATATGATTCTTTGGTCCCTTTGGAAGAAGCCAAAGTGCTTTTCGCGAATTCAGGGGCAGAGAATAAAAAACTGATTATTATCCCCCGTGCTGACCACAATAGCCTCATGCGCTGGGGAAAAGAAAAATATTTTAAAGGGCTCGCTGATTTTGTTGCAAATTACGCAACTCAGTAATCTCCATGTTTTTTCTCTTTTTTAGGCATATTACAAAAACCTTGACTTTGCGCAAAAACAGGCTTACGATGTAATCACATTCAAAAAGTGCCAATGAAATTTTCATTGTTTAGTTGGGCAGCGCAAAAGTCGGCAAAAATTTTGAAGTGCAGAGGTGAACCGCCATGCTCTCAATAGTTTTGGTGGTTTTTTTTTCTGCCATTGTTTAGCTCGGCTTTTGAAAATTTTTAGAAAGGAGGACGTTCAGATGTCTGAAGGCAAAGTAAAATGGTTTAATGAAAGCAAGGGCTTTGGATTCATCGAAACCGGTGAAGGCAGAGATGTGTTTGTTCATTACAGCGCTATCCAGGAAAGCGGATTTAAGACTCTCTATGAAGGTCAGCGGGTGAGCTTCGATATCCAGCAAGGACAGAAAGGCCCCTCGGCGATTAATGTGAAGCTTTTGCAATAACAGCGAAAAAAAGCGCCTCAATTAAGGGTAATGAGCAGATTTAATGCTTTTTTATCCAGGGAAGACGATAAAGCACAGGAGGTTTAAATGAATAAAAATTTATTTGTTGGAAACTTGGCCAATGAAGTCACTGATGAAGATTTGCGAGTCAACTTTTCTGAGGCCGGGAAAGTTGTAGCCGTAAATATCATCAGGGATAAATATAATGGTTTATCTAAAGGCTTTGGTTTTGTGGAAATGGAAACAGAGAAAGACGCTCAGGAAGCTATCAAAATGTTCAATGGTGGAACGCTTCGTGGGAAAACCATCACTGTTAATGAAGCCCGCCCCAAAAGGGATCAGGGAGGTTATCGAGGTGGCGGCGGGGGCCAAGGCAGAGGGGGCTTCGGGCGTGGCGGCGGCGGCCGGAGATATTAGAAAAAAATTATGGCATTATTGGGAGATGAAGCTTTAATAATCCTCTTGTCATAGTTTAACCCACAAAGGATTATAGTGGTGAAAGCCCCGGTTGTGTCTTTGGTCCTTGGGGATTGGGTCTTGGTTACCTTTCGAAAATACTTTTTTTGAAAGAAATGGAGATAGGTTCTTTTTCGCTCTTTTTTCAATAGAACGTTACGGGCTTTGCTCTATTACAGAAAAGGGAAATAATTCATTGAATTGGAACCAGCCTGATTCCCTCAAGGGACTTCACTTACTCGATTGATTTTTTCACCGTGTTAGTGAGTTTCGCAGGGCGACAAACACGCGGGGTTTGGTTTAATACGTGTTGGTAAAATATTTACAAAGACAGGTAAGTTGCTTGGCTATGGTGGTGATCGTTAGTTGCTTAGTGGGTATATAAGTGGGTATAATTTAAATAATTAAATGATGTTACGGTATTCATCCATAATGCTCTAAAACAAAAGCCAAACAGAGCACCTCTTCAAATCTATTCTTAAATTTCTTGACAAAAATTTTTTTATCCCTCTAAATCAATTTTGCCGGGTAAGTCTTGAAAAACTTGATTGTCTCTTTGACTCACTGAGATGATTACGTTTTTATGGTTCAAGGGAGTGGTTTTTTTGCAGAAAACAGCTTTACCATCGGGAAAAATGTAATTTTTCCCGATCAACAAAGGGTTCTTTCGGTTATGAAGATAGCAAGTTTTAATGCCAATGGCATCAGGGCTCGCCTTCATATTGTCCGTGAATGGTTAGTAAAGGAAAAACCGGATGTCTTATGTCTCCAGGAGACCAAAGTGCAGGATAGCGAGTTTCCGCAGGAGGCATTTGAGGAACTGGGTTGCTTTTTAGGTTTCAGGGGGGAAAAGGGTTATAATGGTGTTGCAATCGTGAGTAAAACGCCTTTAACGGACGTTTTCTTTGGATTTGGCGACGGGGATAATAAGGAAAATTCGAGGATAATTACTGCCACGATTGGCAATATCCCAATCGTAAATACCTACGTTCCTCAGGGATCTGCGCCGGATTCGGAAAAATTTCGCTACAAACTCGATTGGTTTCATCGTCTTCACGATTACTTCTCCCGCACGTTTAAACCAGATAACCCCTTGTTATGGGTGGGGGATTTCAATGTGGCCCCAGAGCCGCGAGATGTCTATGACCCCAAGGGGCTTTTAGGGAGTATCGGCTTTCATCCGGACGAGCACAGTGCGCTTGCCCAGGTTAAGGCGTGGGGATTTGTGGATGTGTTTCGTAAACATGAACCTCAAGGAGGGTTTTATACTTTTTGGGATTATAGAGTTCCGCGAGCGGTTAAACGAGGATTAGGGTGGCGGATTGATCATCTGTGGGCGACTTCCTGTTTGGCAGAAAAATTACTTTGTGCTTCCATTGATCTTGCTCCCCGGTTAGCCCAAAAACCTTCTGACCACACGGTTATTTGGGCGGAATTTGACAGTTAAATTTGACGGCTTCATCAAATTTTATTTCTTGGGAATGAAATGGTTGAAGCATGCAGAAATAATAGTTTATGATACAAATCATGCGAATGGGTAATATAAAATTCTAACAAGTTGAGTTTACTTTGAGTGCGAACACGGTTTCACTTATTTTGGCTTCCTCTTCCCCTCGACGAAGAGAACTTCTTGCAATGTTGGGAATAGCATTTGAGGTGGTTCCTTCACACATCGATGAGAAAGAGATTGACGGAGAAACTCCCCGAGAACATGTTACCCGGCTTTCCCAGGCTAAGGCCAGGGAGGTGGGAAGAACTTTTAAGGACCGCTGGATTTTAGGAGCAGATACCATTGTGTTTATTGACGGAGAAGTTCTGGGTAAGCCCCGAACGGCAGCAGAGGCCGATTGTATGCTCAGAAAATTAAGCGACCGGGAACACACGGTAATGACCGGTTTTTTCATTTATCACCCGGAACGTAACCAATCAGCCGACACAGTCGTGGAGAGCAGGGTTGCAATAAAAAAGTTAACGGAGAACGAGATTGAAGGCTATATCAAAACCGGGGAACCCTTTGACAAAGCCGGCGCCTACGCAGTCCAGGGAATCGGAATGTTTATGATTGAAAAAGTTTTCGGCTCTCATACTAATGTCATCGGGTTGCCGGTGTGTGAAGTGGTGAGCGCGCTTACGCGGTTGGGCGCAATCCGCTTTCTCGAGTAAGGAATACATGGAGACTATCGCTGATAATATCGCACGCCTTCGCGAACGCATCTATAACCGGGCGTTGAAAGCCGGTCGTAAAGCGGATGAAATTACTTTGGTGGCAGTAACAAAAACTGTGGATAGTGATCGGATCAGGGAGGCCAAGGACGCGGGGATAACTGCTTTCGGGGAAAACTATTTACAGGAAGCGAGAGAAAAGATACCTCGCGTTGGTGGGGGAGTTACCTGGCACATGATCGGTCACCTTCAGACCAATAAGGTTAAGTATGTTCTGCCTTTATTTTCCATGATCCATTCGGTTGATAGCTTCCGCTTAGCCGAGGAGATTTCTGCACAAGCAATTAAACGTGATAAAAAAGCAGATGTATTGATTCAGGTAAATAGTGGCCGGGAAAATACAAAAACAGGTGTAAAGCCGGAAGAGCTTCCTCAACTGCTTGAAGCAGTTTCCTCGTTAAAGGGAATAACCGTGAAAGGTCTTATGACCATGCCCCCCTTTTTTTCGGATCAAGAAAAAGCGCGGCCATTTTTTACGACCTTGAGAGAACTCCGCGATAAACTTTTTCCTTTTTTTTCTGATTCACTTTCCTTAGCTCATCTTTCCATGGGAATGTCCTCTGACTTTGAGGTGGCAATTGACGAAGGAGCAACAATCTTAAGAATTGGTACGGCAATTTTCGGAGGAAGAAAGTGAAAGGGTATCAAGCCCGGGGGCTCTTTGTTACGGGTACTGATACGGGAGTGGGCAAGTCCATTGTTACCGGAGGCCTGGCTGCAGTATTGCGGGAACATGGGGTAAATGTGGGAGTGATGAAACCGGTTGAGACCGGATGTTTACAGAAAGATGGAAGCTTTTTTCCGGCTGATGCACAGTTTCTTAAGGAAATGGCGGGAGTGGGTTTACCTTTGGAGCTCATTGTCCCCTATCAATTTAAAGAGCCCCTTGCTCCATCAGTTGCTGCAGAACGCGAAGGAATCACGATTGACAGCAATCAATTGGTAAAAAAATTTGAACACCTTTCCCATCACCACGACGTCATGTTGGTTGAAGGGGCCGGAGGTCTTTTGGTTCCGCTTTATCAAAAAATTTTATTTATAGACCTTGTCAAACGGTTTAAATTACCGGTTTTGATTGTAAGCCGGGCGACTCTCGGCACCATCAATCACACTTTGCTTACCTTTCGGGCAGCTCGCGCGGAGAAGGTTCCTGTGGTTGGAATCGTTATCAACAACCTTTCTCCGGAAAAAAACGCAGCGTCGGAGACTAACCCTGAAGTGATTACCCGCCTGGTTGATATTCCGGTGTGGGGAGTATTGCCGTATCAGGTTGAGCTTAAACCCCATTTTTCTTGCCGCGAGACCATTGTAAAGCTCGTGCGGAATTATCTCAATGAAAAATACCTCTCTCACCTGCTGCCGATCAAAGCATGATACTTCTCGAAAACATTTTTTCTCAGATAAGCCGCCATAGTCGTTACTTAGGAAATGAGGTCAATTCAATCCACAAAAACTTAGACCGGATGGCAGTAAAATTTCTTTTGGCATTTCCTGATGTATATGAAATTGGGATGTCTCACTTAGGGTTTCAGATATTATACCATATCTTGAATGCTCAGGAAGATGTGGGAGCAGAAAGAGTCTTTGCACCTTGGATTGATGTGGAGAAGGTGCTCCGAGAACGTGATCTCCCTCTGTTCTCGTTAGAGTCCCGGCGACCGTTAAGTTTTTTTGATATTATTGGATTTTCTCTTCAGTATGAACTCTCCTATACCAATGTTCTCTCCATCCTGGACTTAGGTAATATCCCCTTAAGGTCTAAGGATCGGGATGACAAAAGTCCTCTTATTATTGCTGGTGGGCCCTGTACTTTTAACCCAGAGCCAATGGCGGCATTTTTCGATGCTCTGGTGATCGGGGAAGGGGAGGAGGTTATATTAGAGATTGTGAATGTTTTTAAGAAATGGAAAAAGAAAAAAGAGGAGCGTGCCTGCCTGCTTGATAGATTAACCGCTATTTCCGGTGTGTATGTGCCCTCCACGTTTGCGGTTACGTACCACCCGAATGGCCTCATCAAGGAATATAAACCGCTAAAACCCGGTTATGATAAAGTCAAAAAAAGAACTATCCCTGACCTCGATCGAATTTATTATCCCACCACGTTTATTGTGCCGTTTATGCAGATTGTTCATGACCACCTTAACCTTGAGGTTGCCCGTGGGTGCACCCGAGGGTGTCGATTTTGCCAGGCAGGCATGATTTACCGGCCGGTAAGGGAACGGTCTTGTTCCGTGGTGGAAAAAATTGCTGAAGAGGCCTTGAACTCTACTGGCTGGGAGGAGATGTCAGTGCTTTCCCTGAGTTCAGGAGATTATACCGGGATTGCGGCTCTCCTGGAAGGTTTGATAGAGAAATATTCCCGGCAGAATATCAGTATTTCTTTTCCTTCTTTGCGAGCGGAAACGATCAATTCCCAGTGGCTCAATGCACTTGAAAAAGGGAGAAAAACCGGTTTCACCATTGCTCCTGAGGTGGGTACGGAACGTCTTCGACGGATAATCAACAAGAACCTGACGGAAACGGAAATCCTTGAGACGTGCCGGCAGGTTTTTTCGGCTGGGTGGAGGAGCATTAAGCTTTATTTTATGCTTGGTCTTCCCACGGAAACCCAAGAAGACCTTGAAGGGATTGTTGCATTGGCGAAAAAAATCTTTTTTCACGGTAAAAACACGATCAAAAGACCAGAGGTGACGATCAGCGTCTCTACCTTTATTCCTAAACCGCACACCCCTTTTCAGTGGCTTTCCATGATTGATGCAGAAGAGATAAGGTTCCGTCAGAGCTATCTTCTGAGGGGTTTGAGGAAAAGCAGCATCACGTTTAAATGGCAAGATCCGGAGATGAGCATTCTCGAAGGGGTGATCGCGCGAGGAGATCGAAGATTAGCGCCGGTGATTGAGGAAGCTTTTCAGAATGGTGCCCGGTTTGATGGCTGGACAGAACTTTTTAATTTCCCGGTTTGGGAAAAGGCGTTCCAGAAAAGGGGACTCACTGTGGGTTTTTATTTAAGTCCAAACGATGAAACAGATCTTTTCCCTTGGGATCATATTGAAACAGGAGTAACCAAGGATTTCCTATGGCAGGAGTTGGCGAACGCAAAAATGGGAAAGGAAACGTCCGATTGTCGTTGGGGAGATTGTAATCAATGCGGGGTGTGCGATTTTCTATCCTTGTTTCCACGAGTCCAATCTTATAATGATAAAAAGCATCAACCCATTGTTTCTGATCTCGAGAAAAAAATGGAGGAGAAAGTAAAAAAAGTAAGGCTTCAATTTAGCAAGACTAATGAGGCTTGTTTCTTAAGCCACCTGGAAATGGCAAAAGCTTTTGCCCGAGCTGCTCGGAGAGCAACGTTACCTTTACGGTATTCCCAAGGATTTCACCCTCAACCCCGGATCAGTTTTGGTCCAGCGCTTGCGGTAGGGTTGGAAAGCCTGGACGAATTGGTGGATATTGAGCTTAAAGGTGAGATTTCGGTTGAGACCGTAATAACGTCCTTAAATCAGCAGCTTACCCAGGGCATAAGGATTCTTGCCGGACAAGAAATACCCTTGCAAACTCCTGCCATCTCTGATAGTTTGGTAGAGATTTCTTACGCTATTTCAATCGATGGTTCTGCCATTGTGGCTAAGTATTCCTGTGAGGAAATAAAAAGAGTTTTTTCCGAATTTTTAAGTAAAACTAATTTGTTACTGTCCAGGCAACACAAAGGAGAAGCGCGATCCATTGATATTCGGGAGGCAGTAAAAGAATTAATTTTTTCGGACGCAAAAACCATTGTCTTAACTCTTTTGGTGCGTCAAGCCCAAGGTTTAAGGCCCCGCGAAATCATGGGAGCTATTTTGGGCATTCCTGAGGAAGATTTGAAAACTTTATCGGTCTGTAAGAGCAGGATGAAACTGAGAAAATAATGGGTTCAGAATTAGTTATCAATGTTACCCCCCTGGAAACTCGGGTCGCCCTTTTGGAAAATGGGGTATTGGTTGAGATCTATATTGAAAGAGAAAAAGATCGCGGTATCGCAGGCAATATTTATAAAGGCAAAGTGGTTCGGATCCTTCCGGGGATGCAGGTAGCATTTGTTGATATTGGTCTCAATAAATCCGCTTTTCTCTATGTAGATGATGTTTTTTATGATTTTAAAGACATTGAAGCGGAAATGCTTCGACAAAATGACGATGAGGAAGAAAGTGTCTATGACCAGCTTGAAGAAGAACGGTCATCACCCGCCAAACAGATTTTTCAAATTAACGATCTTCTTATTGAGGGACAGGAACTTTTAGTCCAGGTTTCCAAGGGGCGGATTGGCTCTAAAGGGCCGCGGATTACCTCCCACATATCTTTGCCCGGGCGTTACCTGGTGCTTTTGCCCAACGTCAATCATGTGGGAATTTCCCGGAGGATCGAAAATGAAAAAGAGCGAAAGCGCCTGAAAGAAATTGTCCAAAAAACTAAGCCTCAAGAGATGGGTTTTATCGTCAGGACTGCCAGCGAAGGTATGGGTGAAGATGATATAAAATTAGATAGGGATTATCTCATTAAACTCTGGGAGAATATTCAAAAGAAACAAGCTAATTCTCCCACCCCCAGTCTTATCCATCGCGATTTAAACCTTACGCTAAAAGAGATTAGAGATATTTCCTCCAAAGACATTGATAGCATCATTGTAGACTCAAAAGAGGAATACAATAATATTTTGAAATTTACGGAAATGTTTATGCCTCAACTTTCTCATTTGGTAACCCTCTATGAAAGAGAGGACCCAATTTTTGATTATTACGGCATCGAGATTGAAATAAACCGTGCATTTGGGGAGCGGGTTTGGCTGAAATCTGGCGGATACATTGTGATTGAAAGGACTGAAGCAGTCACAACGATTGATGTCAACACTGGCCGGTACGTAGGCAAAGGGAACCCCGAGGACACTATTCTCAGAACTAATCTGGAAGCAGTAAAAGAGATCGCCTACCAACTCAGGCTTCGGGATATTGGAGGGATTATCATTATTGATTTTATTGACATGAAAAAAGAGGAAAGCCGTGAAAAGGTGTTTAAAACTCTCAAAGAAGTCTTAACCAAAGATAAAAGCAGGACGAATATCTTAAGGATTTCGGAACTGGGGCTTGTGGAAATGACCCGAAAACGAACCAGTGAAGACCTCATCAGGTATTTGTCCGAGCCGTGTTTTTACTGCGATGGAAAGGGTTTTTTAAAATCAAAAGAAACGATCTGCTATGAAATTTTTCGGGGTATTAAAAAGGAAGCTGCCAAAATTCCAGGTAATAAAATTTTTGTCGCTCTCCATCCGGAAGTTGCTGATTTAATTTACGAAGAAGAAAGGAGCTATCTGGAAGATCTGGAAAACCATATCAAGAAGAAAATAATCATAAAAGTGAAAGAAAATCTCCATATTGAACAGTTTGAAATAAACTGAGACCTGGTTTTATTGGTACTCTTTGGTATTAGTTAGTTTAATATTTTCAACCAGTTGACATTTTGCGGCACAAGGACTTAATACCTTTAAAAAAGTCAAAATAGTATAAAAGTAGTATAAAATGGGGGAATAGGATCGCAACTTTTGCCGGAGTTTGCAAAGTGGAAAATTGTTGACAATCCCACAATTTTCCACTTATTAAATACGTTGACTTTAGCAATAGAAGAATTAAAATTAAAAACAGATCCATTTTAACATTTGATTAAAATGGGAGAAGAATTATGGACAGCCAATTAAAAAAAGAATTTCAATATTATTTAGATAATCAAGACGAACTTGTTAAAAAATATAACGGGAAATTTTTGGTTATAAAAGACTGCAAAGTAATCGGCGCGTTTGATAATCAATTAGAAGCGATTAATAAGACAAAAAAAGATCACGAATTAGGAACGTTTCTTGTCCAAAAGTGTGCACCCGGGAATGAAAGTTATACACAGACCTTCCACTCACGAAGAGTAGCTTTTGGTTAAACAAACAGATATACCTGCCCATCGTTCATTTACGACCAAATATAAGGGAAGATCAAACGTCCTTCAAAATGAAGTTCAGATTTCGCAAGCTTTCGATCCAAAAGATAACTTAGAGAGGCCTCCCCTTAATACATTTATCTCCACCTGGGATACCGGCGCAACCAATACTGTTATTTCAGAAAAAGTTATTATTCAATGTGGTTTAAAACCAATAGGGATGATTAAAACTCATCACGTAGGGGGAGAAGAAATAGTTGAAACTTTCCTCATTCATCTCGTACTTCCAAATAATGTAGGAATTCATGAATTAAAAGTTTCAAAAGGAACTCTTTTCGGCTGTGATGTATTAATAGGAATGGACATAATAGGTATCGGTGATTTTGCTGTAACTAATTATCAAGGAGAAACCGCGTTTTCTTTTAGGTTCCCTTCAAGTGAATTTATAAATTTTGTTCGCCCTCCAAAAATAGGAAGAAATGACCCCTGTCCTTGTGGCAGTGGTAAAAAATATAAAAAATGCTGCGCTCTAAAAAAAGCTAAACTTTAATTAACCTTTTCCCTCATTCCGAACCCTCGCGAAAGCGGGGGTTTTTTATTCCCCAAAAAACTTTTTTTAAAATAATTTTACATTTTTTAAGAAATTCAAGGAAATTAAATGGTTATAGTTTTACTCTATCCCCCTTTTCCCTTGACATCATATTTTTAGTATGATAAATTTTAAAAACAGTAATACAAAATAGATTTTTCTATTTATATATAGGAGAAATTAACATGGTTAAAAAAGAAGCCCTACTTCAGGTAAAGTTAACAAACGAACAAAAAGGTAAAATTCAGGCTGAAGCAGAAAAACAAAATCTCAAAGTTTCCGAATATGTTTTGACAGCCCTTGACTTTTTCACCGGCTCGGATTCTTTTTTTTGGGAAAAGATTAAAACTATTGGCCGAAAAAGTGGTATCCCAGAATATTTGCTTATTCAAAATTTACTTCTTACCCTTTTAGCTAACCGGGAGGCTCATTTTAAGGTATTTGGATATTTAGAAGAACCTATGATTGAATTTATGATTAACGAAAGGGGACCCATTACAGGTGAAGAGCTTTTCAATATCCAATTAGCCAATGCCATCAAACAATTTGAAAATGAAAAAGAACAAACGCTTATAAAAAAAGCTCAATATGGTCCCCTTTCTATAGAAGAGCAAGCATGGCTTGATGATCATCGGGTGAAAGCAGATAGGGATGAAACTTTGAAGAAATTTAAAGAGTACGAGAAACAGGGTCTTTTTTGCGTATTCCGGTGAAATCGACCACTGGGTCCGATTTTTGTCGACCATTCAATCTGTTTTTTATCGTCCAGTTATTCCGGAGTTTGTCGACCACTCATCGGAGCGAAGCGACGCCCTCCTCGATTACCTTTTTACCCAATTAGAACCCTCATGTCAATTCTGATTGTTTTTTCCTCATCAATCCTCCTTTCAAAGTAATTTTGTACGCATTGTGGACTAATCGGTCGAGAATCGCATCTGCTAAAGTAGGATTACCAATCACTTCATGCCAGTGTTCTACGGGGAGCTGGCTGGCAATGATGGTGGAATGAATCCCATGTCGATCCTCAAGGATTTCCAGAAAGTCCCTTTGTTCTTGATCAGTGAGAACCGAAAGTCCCCAGTCATCAAGGACCAGTAAATGATTTTTTGCCAGTGAATTCATGAGCTTGTTATAACTGCCATCTGCGCGGGCGACGACAAGTTCCTGGAACAGACGGGAAACCCGAAAGTAGCGAACCTTAAACCCCTCGAGACAACTGCGGTGAGCCAGGGCACAGGCAATAAAGCTTTTTCCCACCCCAGTGGGTCCGGTAATTAAAACATTGAGGTGATCTCTAATCCACTGACAACTCGATAAGGACTTCATAAATGATTTATCCATTCCTCTGGGCGCCCGGTAATCAAGGTCTTCCATACACGCCTGCTGCCGAAGCTTGGCCTGTTTGAGTCGGGTAGAAAGCCTGCGATTTTCCCGTTCGGTAAGTTCCCGGTCAACCAGAAGTCCCAGCCTTTCTTCAAAGCTTAGCGTCTCAAAATCAGCTGTTTCGTGCTGTTGCTCAAAAGCTCGTAGCATTCCCTGAAGTTTTAACTTTCGTAATTTCTCTATCGTCGGCACCATCAACATGTTCTCTCCTTCTCTTGAGAGAATTCCCCGTGGAAAAGATGACCGTAATAGTCCCGTCCCCGGATATTTTCATGGGCAATGAGCGGCTGCATCTTCTGCTGAGGCAAGGGTTGGCGATCCAATCCCTTTTCCAAAGTAGATACCCACGGGCTCACGCCCGTGGCACTAAAGATTAAAAGGCAGCTGCAGTTGCCCTTTATCTATCTTTTCCTGAAACTCAATGTATCTTTTTATGACTTCTTCGTTTATGCC